>Ga0308163_10000081_pt1 | contig 291545 bp, 230 predicted proteins | sample PhyTR1_FD_201037 | JGI IMG/M metagenome (GOLD analysis project Ga0308163, IMG submission 201037) | Phyllosphere microbial communities from UC Gill Tract Community Farm, Albany, California, United States - DLSLT.R1 | ecosystem: Host-associated > Plants > Phyllosphere > Unclassified | place...
TGCCGAGTTGCAGCTGATGCATGCGGTCAAGCGCGCGATCGATCCGCTTGGCCTGTTCAACCCCGGTCGCGTGTTGCCGCCGCAATGATGATTGCCTCGGCGCATCGCTAGCCGCGCCGCGTTCACGGCCTGCCACGCCGCGGTCAGCGTGATGTCCTTGCTGCCGCTGCCCGTCCTGCCGTGTGTCCACGTCCCCGCTTTTCGCTGTCCCCGTTTCGCTTGTTGCCCTGCTGTTGCCCCCACTGTTGCCCCCGCTGTTGCCCAATTCACGATCCAGGAGCCACCATGACGTCTTCGTTCAACGCCCCCATCTCGCGACGCAGTCTTCTGAAGGCGGCTGCAGCCGGCGCAACCGCGCTGATCGCGCCCGCCATCTGGACGCCCTCGCGCGCTGCCACCAAGCGCATCGTCGTGCGCGATGACGGCGGCATCTACAGCCAGGCCTACGCCAAGGCCTTCTACAAGCCCTTCACGGAAAAGACCGGCATTGCCGTGGTGCCGGTGCAGGCCAATGCGGAACCCACCGCGCAGATCAAGGGCATGGTCGAGACTGGCAACTACACCTGGGACATGGCCAAGATCAGCCAGCCGGCCATCCTGATCCTGACCAGCGGCGAGAAGAAGTATCTGCAGACGCACGGTCTGGAATCGCAGCCCGGCGTGGCCGACATCCCTGCTCAGTACATGTCGCCCTACGGCGTGGGCACCAACGTCTACACGACGGTGCTGGCCTATCGCAACGAAGCCTTCAAGGGCCGCAAGGCGCCGGAATCGTGGGCCGACTTCTGGAACGTGCAGGACTTCCCGGGCCGTCGTTCGCTGCGCAAGCACCCCTTCGACACCATGGAAGAAGCGCTGATGGGCGCGGGCGTGCCGCTGGACAAGGTCTATCCGATCGATCGCGATCGCGCTTTTGCCAGCCTGGACAAGATCAAGTCGAAGATCGACGTGTGGTGGAACTCCGGCGCGCAGGTCGAGCAGATGCTGATGTCGGGCGAAGTCGACATGGTGGCCACCTGGGTCTCGCGTCCGCAGCAAGCCATGGGCAAGGGCGCCGACGTGTCCATCGTCTGGAACCAGAACCTCTGGGGCGTGGACAACTGGGCCATCCTGGCCGGCACGCCGAACGCCGACGCCTGCCGCGAGTTCATCGTGTATGCCTCCGACCCGAAGCGCCAGGCCATCCAGGCCGAGTTCTATCCGGCCGGCTTCACGCATCCGGGCGCACTGCAGTACGTCGACCCCAAGGTCGCCAAGAACAGCCCGACCAACCCGGACAACATGAAGAACGGTCTGCAGATCGACGCGCGCTACTGGCTGGACAACCAGGCAGCGGTGATCGAGCGCTTCAACGACTGGGTTCTGAAATAAGGGTCAGGTACCTGGCTGCTGGTGGCCAGGTACCGCCCGCCCGCCCGCTGACTACCGACATCGCGCGACCCGCCGCCTTGTCGCGCATTTTTCCTCGACCTCTGATTTACGTGAGCACATGCCTTCTTCCAACCTGAAGATCTCCGGTCTGTCCAAGCGCTACGGCGATTTCGTCGCACTGGCGCCAACCGACCTGGACGTCGCCCAAGGCGAATTCCTGACCTTGCTCGGACCCTCGGGCTCGGGCAAGACGACGCTGCTGAGCCTGATCGCCGGGCTTGCGCAGCCGGACCAGGGGCAGATGCTCATCAATGACGTCGACGTGACCTATGTCGCGCCGTACGAGCGCGACATAGGGGTCGTGTTCCAGAACTACGCACTGTTCCCCCACATGACCGTGGAAGAGAACATCGCCTTCCCGCTGAAGATGCGGAACATTGCGCCCGAGCAGGCACGCAAGCAGGCGCAGGAAGCGCTGGAATTGGTGCGCCTGCCGCAGTTGGGCAAGCGCTTTCCAAAAGAGCTGTCGGGCGGCCAGCAGCAGCGCATCGCACTTGCGCGCTGCATGGTCTATCGCCCCTCGATCATTCTGATGGACGAGCCGCTGGGCGCGCTCGACAAGAAGCTGCGTGACCACATGCAGCTGGAGATCAAGCGCATTCACCGCGAGCTTGGCACCACCATCGTGTACGTCACGCACGACCAGGAAGAAGCGATGACCATGTCGGATCGCATCTGCCTGATGAACGGTGGACGCATCGAACAACTGGGCACGCCGGCCGAGCTGTACTTCAACCCGCGCACCTTGTTCGTCGCCGACTTCCTGGGCGAATCCAACCTGTTCGAGGCGACGGTTTCCTCGGTCGGTCCCGACACCATCGGCGTGATGCTCGACCAGGGCCGCGTACCGGCCAAGACCGCCGCCGACGGGCGCCCCTTGAGCGTGGGCCAGAAGGTTCGCGTGATGGTGCGTCCGCAGAACCTGCAGCTGTCGCGCACGCCATCACAAGACATGCCCGGCCTGTCGGCCACGGTGATCGACGTGATGATCACCGGCAGCCTGACCAAGCTTTATCTGAATGCGGGCTTCGCGGGCGAGACCCCGATCACGGTGGCCTTGCCCACCTCGCGGCAGGCCGATGCCTGGCGTGTCGGCGACACCTTGTCATTGCATTGGCAGGCCGCCGATGCAGTCGCCATCGCGGAGTAATCGCATGGTTTCCATTGCCAATCCGTCGTCGCGCGCCGCGCGTCGCACCACCTTCCGCAACGTGCTGCTGGGCGCGCCGCTGGTGGTGTTGCTGCTGTCCCTGCTGGTGTATCCGGTGGCGCAGTTGCTGCTGCTCAGCGTGCAGAAGGGCGGCGAGTTCAGCATGGCGTCCTACGTCCAGCTGTTCTCGTCCTCGGTCTATCTGAACGTCTTGCTGATCACGCTGAAGATCGCGTTCTGGACGACTTTGTTCGCGGTGATCGCCGGCTACCCGGTGGCCTACCTGATCTCGTCCTGGCCGCAGCAGAAGAAAGGCGGCTTGCTGTTCTGGGTGTTGCTGTCGTTCTGGAGCAGCTTCCTGGTGCGCGCCTTCGCCTGGATCGTGCTGCTGGGCCGCAATGGCGTGGTCAATCAATTGCTGGTGGCGCTGGGTATCGTGGATGCGCCCATCACCATGCTCTACACCTTTGGCAGCACCATGGTGGGCATGGTGCACGCGCTGATGCCGCTGGCCATTCTGACCATGCTCTCGGTAATGGAGAACATCGACCGCAGCCTGCCGCGTGCCGCGCTCACCCTGGGTGCGCGTCCCGGCTCGGCCTTCTGGCGCGTGTACTTCCCGCTGTCGATGCCTGGCGTGGCTGCAGCATCGATCATGGTCTTCGTCACCTCGATCGGCTTCTTCATCTTCCCGGCGCTGCTGGGCGGCCGCCGCGAAACCATGATCGCGCAGATCATCATCGTGCAGGTCGAACAGACCCTGAACTGGGGCTTCGCCGGCGCCATCTCGGTGTTCCTCTTGATCGTGGTGGGGGCAGTGTTCGCCGTCTACGACCGCGTGCTGGGCCTGTCATCGATCACCGGCACGGTGGCCGATGATCGCGGCCCGCGTGCGCGCAACCGCTGGGCCGTGGCGTTCAGCGAAGGCGTGCTCAACGTGCTGGCCAAGACCTCGGACTGGCTGGCTTCGCTGCTGCCGAAACGCCGCCGCAGCCGCCGTGAACCTGGACAGTCGCGCGGGCTGCTGATGATCGTGCTGACCATCCTGGCCTTCCTGAGCCTGCCCACGGTGCTGATGATCCCGCTATCGTTTGCAGGCTCGTCCGGCCTGAACTGGCCACCGCGCGGCTTCTCGCTGCAGTGGTACCAGCAGGTGCTGGAATCCCCACTGTGGATGCAGGCGCTGACGCGTTCGCTGATCGTCGGTATCGGCTCCGGCCTGCTGGCCATGTTCATCGGTACGCCCGCGGCCTTCCTGCTGGTGCGCGCGAAGATGCGCGGCAAGTCGCTGATGCTGGCCTTCGTGCTGTCGCCGATCATCGTGCCGCGCATGATCATCGCGGTGGGCATGTTCTACATGTTCTCGCGCGTGGGCCTGGCCGGCACCACGCTGGGCCTGACGCTTGGCCACACGGTGATCGCCGTGCCCTACGTCGTGATGACCATGATGGCCGTGCTGCGCAACTACGACACGCGCCTGGACCTGGCGGCGCAAAGCCTGGGAGCACGGCCGACGCAGGTGCTGCGCCACGTGACCTTCCCGATTTTGATCGCCGGTCTGCTGTCGTCCTTCTTGTTCGCGTTTGCCACGTCCTTCGACGAACTGACGATTTCGCTGTTCGCCTCGGGCGGCCTGAACGCCACCTTGCCCAAGCAGTTCTGGGACGAAGTGAACCTGCAGATCTCGCCCGTGATCGCGGCGGTGTCGACCTGCCTGTTCGTGTTCGTCGCCGTGCTGATCTGGACGGCGGACCGCCTGCGTCGCCGCAGTGCCGCGCAGTGATCGTGAGCTTCATTTCTGGATGTGCTTCATGCCGTAAAACCGAGCGCATCAATGCCTGACACCCTGACATCTACCCAAGGATCTTCCATGGACGCAAGCCGTCTGCGCGGGGTACTCCCCGCCATTCCCACCCCGGTCAACGCTGATGACACCATCAATCTCGCGGCCACCGATGCACTGATCGCCTACCTGCTCAAGCAGGGCGTGGACGGCATCGTGCCCCTGGGCGGCACCGGCGAATACGGCTCGTTGTCGCGCGCCGAGCGCGTGAAGATGGCGGCCGCCTGCGTGAAAGCGGTCGACGGCAAGGTGCCGGTGATTCCGGGTGTGCTCGACCCCGGATTCCACGATGCGATGCAAGCCGGCCAGGCCTTCGCCGACGTGGGCGTGGATGCGCTGATGGTGCTGACGCCCTACTACACCAACCCTACGCAAGCGGGCGTGCGCGATTACTTCCTGCGCTATGCCGATTCGTCGCCGCTGCCGATCCTGCTCTACGAGATTCCGTACCGCACGCGCGTGGCGATCAACCCCGCCTTGCTGCACGAGCTGTCGCGCCACGAGAACATCATCGGCATGAAGGCCTGCAACACCGACATGTACCACTTCCTGCAAGTGGTGGCCGGGGTGGACGATTCCTTCGCGGTGCTGAGCGGTGAAGATTCGCTGTTCCCGCTGCACCTGGCAGCCGGTGCACGCGGTGGCATCGTGGTCACGGCAAGCCTGCTGCCGAAAGCCTGGCGCAAGATCTACGACCTGGCGGTTGCCGGTCGCACAGCTGACGCCCTGGCGGCGCACCGCGAACTGATCCCGCTGATGAACCTGGCTTTCTCGGAAACCAATCCGGGCCCGATGAAGTCGGTGATGGACCTGGTTGGCGTGGACGCACCGCGCATGTTGGCGCCGCTGGTGCAGGCCGCGCCGGAACTGGAAGCCAAGCTGCGGGTGGAATTGCAGAAGCAACTGGCGATCTCGGAACGCTGACATGCCTCGCGCTCACTGGCATCGTTCACATCACCAGCGGGCAGGGCACTGATGCTGCCCGCCATCAAGGACTACCGCGCGCAGGCGCGTCGCCGCCTGCCGCGGTTCGCGTTCGACTACCTGGATGGCGGCGCGGAAGATGGGCATGGCCTCGCACGCAATGTGGCGGCGTATCAGCAACTGATATTCAGCCCGCGCATTCTGCGGGATGTAAGCACGGTCGACGCGTCGGCGACGCTCTTCGGTCGAGTGCACAGCATGCCGGCCGTGGTCGGGCCGACCGGCTTGAATGGTCTGTACTGGCCCAAGGCAGAAGAGACCCTGGCGCTTGCCGCACACGCCGCCGGCCTGCCGTTTGCGATGTCCACGGCATCCACATCCTTGCTGGAGGATGTGCGTGCGGTGACCTCGGGCGATCTGTGGTTGCAGCTATACGTGCAGCAGGATCGCCGCATTGCCCAGAGCATGATGCAGCGTGCGCAGGCGCTGGGTTTTTCCACCTTGATGCTGACCGTCGACACCATGGTCCACGGCAAGCGCGACCACGACGTGCGCAACCGCTTCAAGATGCCTTTGCGCATCACGCCGCGCCTGGTGATGGATGTGGCCACGCACCCGCGCTGGTGCATGCGCATGCTGCGCCAAGGCGGATCACCGCAGCTGGTGAACCTGGCGCACAGCGCAGACGTGCCGGTCAGCATGCAGGCGCAGGCCGCCTTGATGAGTCGACAGATGGACATGAGCCTGGACTGGGATGCCATCGCCTGGATGCGTGCGCATTGGCGTGGTCCGGTGCTGCTGAAGGGCGTGCTGTCGGTGGCGGATGCGCAGCTTGCGCGGCAGTACGGTGTCGATGGCGTGGTCCTGTCCAACCACGGCGGACGTCAGCTGGAAAGCGCACCCAGCCCGCTGGAAATTCTGCCGGCCGTGGTCGATGCCGTGGGCGACAAGCTGGAGGTCTTCGTGGACGGCGGCATTCGCCGGGGCGATGACATCGTCAAGGCACGTGCGCTCGGCGCCAAGGCGGTGTTGCTGGGGCGTGCGCCTTTGTATGGCCTGGCCGCAGCAGGGCCGCAAGGCGTGGCCGATGTGCTGCAGATATTGCGGGACGAATTCGAGGTGGCGCTGCGGCTGCTGGGGGTGCCGTTGGCGGCGCAGCTGGATGCGTCCGTGCTGTCGGACGATCATCGGCAACGGTTGGCAAGGCTGTAGGCGCGGGGCAGGGCGGCGCCATGCTGGCGCCGCCGCTTGCCTGTGCAGTGTTCGGCAACCGCGCTGAAACGCATCGTGCTCAGTTCAGCACGATGGGTTCAGACCGACAAACTCAGAACGACGACATCGCGATCTTCGCCTGCGAAATGCGGGTGGCGGCCACCTGCACGTGCGGCACCAGTTCCGCTTCCGCACTCTCGGGCGTCCAGCGTGTGGTGGGCACCGACACATTGATTGCGGCGATCGCCATGCCGTGCTGATCGGTGATCGGCGCGGCCACGCAGATATCACCCAGCACCGTTTCATTCACGCAGATCGCATAGCCCTTTTCGGCGGCGATGTTGATCCGTCGGAGCAAGGCTTCAGGCGAGGTTTGCGTGTACGGCGTGACCGGCGTCAGGTCGGTGGCGGCCAGAATTTCGAGGCGACGTGCTTCGGGCAGGCCCGACAGAATCACCGTGCCCGAGGCCGTGAACAAGGCCGGCAGCCGGCTGCCGACCACGATGTTGATGTTCACCATATGCCGCCCCGGGAAGCGAGCCGTGAACACCACCTCATTGCCGTCCAGCTCTTGCAGGTTCGAGGTCTCGCCCAGCGTGCGGCTGACGTCCAGCAGGTACGGCGAGGCTTTGTCGATCAACTCGTTCGCACAGATGTAGTTGTACGAAAACTGCAGCACCTTCGGCGTCAGGCCGTAGTTGCGTGTGCCCCGGATGCGCCGCAGGTAGCCCAGCGTTTCCAGCGTGTAGACCACGCGCTGCGTGGCGCTGCGGTCCAGCCCGGCAGCGCGCGCGATGTCGGCCAGGGTCATGTGACGCTGCGGGCCGTCGAAGGCCTGCAAGACCTGGAAGGTCTTTTCCGCGGAACCGATGAAAAGCGAGGAACGTTCCGCCGCCGCAGGCTTGTCGCGCGCCGTCGCGGACAGGTTGGGCTCGGTCGGTTCGAAGGCGATGTCGGGCATGAGTGCTTGTAGGGGGAGGTTGATGACGACAGTCCCGGTCCGGTGCAGGTGCGCAAGGCGCGTGAGGGGCCGTGGTCGACAGGCCGTGACCGCTATCTTAAGGTCCCTGGCGCCGCGCACTGGAAAAACGCCAAAATCCGACACATGAAATCGCGCTGCCGACACGACGCGCGCAGCATCTGCCGCGCGGATTGGCGGTTGCCGCCGAGGTGAGACTGATTTTCATTCGTGAATGGGTTATCTTGCTGGTCTTCACCCAATTCCTGGATAGGCCGCCTCGATGATTCACTGGAAAACCCCGCTCTCCGCCGTTGCACTTGCCGTGTCGCTGGTTGCGTGCTCGCAGATGCCCACGGCACGGGAAGCATTCGATCCGCTGACGGCGGCGCCGGCGTCCACCCAGGTGCAGCGCCAAGCGCTCGCACAAGGCTTGTACGAACTTGCCTACAGCCCGCGCATGAACGCCGTGTTCGTGGCCTCGTCGGGTGGTTTCGGTGCGACGGCCGATACCTCCAAGGTCTTGCGCCTGAACGCACAGACCTTGGCCGTCGAAGGCGAGATCCCGCTGGCGCGCAAGGGCTTCGGCGTGGCGCTGGACGACGCGGCCGGCCGCCTGTATGTCGGCAACACCGTGGACACCTCGGTGACGGTCGTCGACCTGAACACCAACCAGGTCATCGGCGTGGTTCAGCTGCAGCAGAAAACCAAGGGCGCCGACGGCAAGGAACGCTACACGCACGATCTGCGCGAGCTGGTCGTCGACCAGGCCAACCAGCGCCTGTACGTGACTGGTCATTCGGGTGAGGGCAGCGTGATGTTCGTGGTCAACACCCGTACCCTGGCACTCGAGAAGACCATCGAAGGCCTCGGACGTGCCAAGGCCCCGGGCCTGGTGCTGGATGCCGCTGGCGGCCGTCTGTTCAGCTCCAACCTGCTGGGCGAGCTGATCACCATCGACACCCGCACGCTGACCGTGGCCAAGCGCGTGAACACCGGCATCGAGCAACCGATGAACCTGGTCTTCGATGCCGCCACCAACCGCATCTTCGTGACCGATCAGGGCGCGGCCAACATCCGCAGCTACCAGGAAAAGTCGATCCCGGGCTTCAAGTCGACCAACCCGGGCAGCCGTGTCGTGGTGCTGGACGCCACCAGCGGCAAGCAACTGGCCGAAATGCCTGCTGCCGGTGGCCCGATCGGCGTGGTGCTGGACAAGAATCGCCAGCGCCTGATCATTGCCAATCGCGAAGCGGGCACGGTGCAGTTCTTCCAGAGCGAAAGCTATCAGCCGGTGCAAAGCGTCAGCCTGCCGACGCATCCAAACAGCCTGGCGCTGGACGTGAAGAACAGCGTGGTCTACACCACGGTGAAGATCGGCCAGAAAGACCCGAAGGGCAGCCAGGAAAGCATCGCGCGCGTGAAGTACTGAGGCGCAAGCATCGGCCCGGTGCTGCCGAGCACGGCACGCCTGGTCGATGCCGGTTTGCTTGGCGCGTCTCCATCCGCGACGCATAAAAAAACGCCGGTCCGGCATCAATCCGGATCGGCGTTTTTTCTGCTGGCCACGTAAAGGTGGCCGAACCTGTCAAGGCAGCACGGACTCACTGGCAAACAACTGATCCACCGTCTCGCGCGGGCGGATCACATACGCCTGGTCGCCGTCGACCATGACTTCAGCCGCACGCGGGCGCGTGTTGTAGTTGCTGGCCATCACCATGCCGTAGGCACCGGCCGATTCCAGCGCCAGCAAGTCGCCTTCGCGCAGGGCGATGCGACGATCGCGGGCGAGCCAGTCGCCGCTTTCGCAGATCGGGCCGACCACATCCCATTTGCGTGAGGCTTCGTCGCGCGGGGTGACGGCCAGCACGCCGTGATACGCGTCGTACAGCGTCGGGCGGATCAGGTCATTCATGGCGGCGTCGACGATCGCAAAGTTCTTCACCTCGGTCGTCTTCAGGTACTCGACGCGCGTCACCAGAATGCCGGCATTGCCGGCCAGCGAACGGCCCGGCTCGAACACCACCTTGCGATCGCCGTAACCACGCGCTTCGATGCGCTCGAACAGCGCGTCGATCAGGGTGGAGGCGGGCAGGGGCGTCTCGTTGTCGTAACGGATGCCCAGGCCGCCGCCCAGGTCCAGGTGTTCAAGGTGGATGTTGGCGGCTTTCAGGCTGTCGGCCAGGTCGAGCAGCTTGTCCAGCGCATCCAGGAAGGGCGACAGCTCCGTGATCTGCGAACCGATGTGGTAATCCACCCCGACCACCTGGATGCCCGGCAGCGCAGCGGCCGTGCGATAGGCGGCCACGGCTTGATCGATGGCGATGCCGAACTTGTTTTCTTTCAGGCCGGTCGAGATGTACGGGTGTGTGCCCGGATCGACGTCCGGGTTGACGCGCAGCGACACCGGGGCGCGCTTGCCCATCTCGTGGGCGACTTCCGACAGGCGCAGCAGTTCGGGCAGCGACTCGACGTTGAAGCACATCACGCCGGCTTCCAGGCCCGCACGCATCTCGGCAGCCGTCTTGCCCACACCCGAGAACACGACCTTGGCGGGATCGCCACCCGCAGCCAGCACGCGGCGCAGTTCGCCGGCCGACACGATGTCGAAACCTGCGCCCAGGCGCGCGAATTCCTTCAGCACGGCCAGGTTCGAATTGGCCTTCATGCCGTAGCAGACCAGTACATTGCGTTCGCCGATGGCGCTGCGGTAGGCCTCGTAGGCGGCACGCAGGGCAGCGCGCGAATACACGTACAGCGGCGAGCCAAGCTGCTCGACCAGACCGGTCAGCGCCACGCCTTCGGCATACAGGCTGCCGTTGCGATAACTGAAGTGGGGCGCGCCGACGGGCGTGGGAAATACGATAGAAGCTGAGGTCATCGCGAAGAGCTTGAGGATTTGGAGGGCGGCTTTTGCCCGGGGAAGTACAGGGGGCCACTCTGGCCACAACCTGCCAGCAGTCCGAAGACAAGCAGCGCGGCGCCCAGACGGGTGGCTACAATGCCCTGATGACTGCCGGCACCCGGGCGCCGGAGCGTGGTGGATTGCACCGCGTGTGAAAGCTTCATGCCCAGACCCGCAAATAAAAGTGAAATTATGAACGAAAGCGAATTTCTTGCCGTGGCCGTCGCGGTGCTGGATGCCATCGAGGTCCAGGTCGACCGGTGGTACGACGAACAGGATATCGATATCGAGGGCGAGCGCAACGGCAATGTGCTGACGCTGAGCTTCGAGGACCGTTCGCAGGTGGTGATCAACACCCAGGCGCCGATGCAGGAGATCTGGGTGGCTGCCCGCAGCGGTGGTTTCCACTACCGCTTGCAGGAAGATGGCAGCTGGATCGACTCCCGCAGCGGCAAGGAACTGGCTGACGCGCTGTCGGAAATCGTCTCCGACCAGGCCAATACCGGCTTGCGTGTCAGCCTGAGCTGATCGCCGGCTGATAAAAACGGCCCGGAAACCGCCGTCAGGCAGTTTCCGGGCCGTTGGTCTTCGTCTTGCCAGCTTACGGAGTGACTTGGCCTGAGGTGCCCCACGGGCGGTTCGAACCCGCCGGCGGGAAGTCCTGGCCCGGCGGCAGCGCCTGGCGGTTGCCACCCGTGTTGCCCCAGCTGTCGATCAGGTTGCTGAGCGGATCTTCTGCAGGTTTGGGCACGCCGATCGACGCAATGGCCTGGCCCGGCGGGAACTCGTCGAAGTAGTAATCCCCGTTGACGAGCTTCAGGCCTGGCGGCACGGGACGATTGCTTTCCGGCACACCCTTCAACGCCTTCTGCATGTAGTCCAGCCAGATCGGCATCGCTGCGCCTCCGCCGGTTTCACGCGAACCCAGCGACTTCGGCTGGTCATAGCCCATCCAGGCAATCCCCACCAAAGACGGTGTGTAACCCGCGAACCACGCATCGACCGAGTCGTTGGTGGTGCCGGTCTTGCCGCCGACGTCGTTGCGCTTCAGGGTCATGGCCCGGTTGGCGGTACCGGTGCGCACGTTGTTGCGCAACATGGTGTCGGCGACAAACGCAGTACGGGCATCGATGGCGCGCACCGATTCGTCGCCGGCCTTGGGCGGACGGGCCTGCATCAGCACGCGGCCGGTGCTGTCGGTGACCTTGTCGATCAGGAAGGGCGTCACGCGATAGCCGCCGTTGGCGAACACCGAGTAAGCACCTGCTTCCTGCAAGGGCGTGACCTGGCCTGCACCCAGCGCCATGGTCAGGTAGGCGGGGTGACGTGCCGGGTCGAAGCCGAAGCGGCCTGCGAATTCCTGGGCGTACTTCGGACCGATGGCCTGCAGAATGCGGATCGACACCATGTTCTTGGACTTGGCCAGCGCCGCCTTCATGGTCAGCGGCTCACCGTAGTCGCCGCCGTAGTTCTTCGGCTCCCAGCGCTGCGAGCCGGTCTGCGCGGCTTCCAGCACGAAGGGCGAGTCGGAAATCACGGTAGCCGGCGTCAGACCCTTTTCCAGCGATGCGGCGTAGATGAAGGGCTTGAAGCTGGAACCCGGCTGGCGCCAGGCTTGGGTCACGCGGTTGAACTTGCCGCGGCTGAAGTCGAAACCGCCGACCATGGCCTTGATCGCGCCATCGTTGGGGTCGGTCGACACAAACGCTGCCTGCACCGCCGGCGCCTGCAGGATTTCCCAGCCGGTCTTCTCGTTCTTCAGCAGGCGCACGATGGCGCCGCGACGGATCTTCTTCGCAGGCTGTGCCTTGTCCGACAGCGAAGCGGCCGCAAACTTCAGGCCGTTGCCGGTGATCTCGATGATGTCGTTGGAACTGCGCGCCGCCACCACTTTCTTGCCGTCGGCCGACAACACCACCGCGGCCACCAGGTTGTCGTTGTCCGGGTGATCGTTCAGCGCATCGTCGATGAATTCGTTGAACTTCTCGGGGTTCTTTTCCAGGCCGTCGGGCAGGTCCACGAAGGCGTCCGGGCCGCGATAGCCGTGGCGACGCTCGTAATCCAGGATGCCGTCGCGCACCGACGCGTAGGCGGCGTCCTGGTGGTCTTTCAGTACCGTGGTGTAGACGTTCAGGCCACGCGAGTAGGTCTCTTCTTTATAGATGTCATAGACCAGCTGGCGAGCCAGCTCGGCCACGTACTCGGCGTGCACCGGGAATTCGCCGCCCAGCGGCTTGTTCTTCACGACTTCTGCAGCGGCAACACGGAATTCTTCGGCCGTCAGGTAACCGAGGTTGTTCATGCGCTGCAGGATGTATTGCTGGCGCAACTTGGCACGGGTGGGGTTGACCACCGGGTTGTAACGCGACGGAGCCTTCGGAATACCGGCCAGCATGGCGGCTTCAGCGGTCGAAATTTCCGACAGCGGCTTGCCGAAGTAGATACGGGCGGCCGACGCAAAGCCGTAGGAACGCTGACCCAGGTAGATCTGGTTGATGTAGAGCTCCAGGATCTGGTCCTTGGTCAGGCTCGCCTCGATCTTGAAGGTCAGCAGAATTTCGTACAGCTTGCGGGTGTAGGTCTTTTCCGACGACAGATAGAAGTTCCGCGCCACCTGCATGGTGATCGTGCTGGCGCCCTGGCTCTTTTCCAGGTTCACCAGGTTGGTGAGCGCTGCGCGCGTCACACCGGCCCAATCGATACCACCGTGTTGATAGAACCGATCATCTTCGGCCGACAGAATGGCCGATTTGAGCACGTCAGGAACTTCGTTGATGCGGACAACATTACGGCGTTCTTCGCCAAATTCGCCGATCAGGACGTTATCTGCCGTGAACACGCGCAACGGCACCTTGGGGTGGTAGTTGGTCAGCGCATCCAGGTCAGGCAGATTCGGATAGGCCAGCGCAAGTGCAAGGCCTACCAGCAAAACACCGCAGGCGGCCAGACCGGCAAATACACCGGCTAGCTTGAGTAAAAAACGAAGCATGGAGAAAGCGGGCTCTCGAGAAGGGGCATCGAGGCAATGGGCGCCGTCGGCCGGACCGATGAAGAGTTGCAAGGGGTCCAGGGCGCCATTGTCGGCAGACTAACTCCCTGATTATAGGGAGTGACGGGATTTTGGACCGAAAATGCCCGTTTGGGTTCTTGTAACGAATTGAGCGGGTTGCGTTTTCCCCTTGTTCGTCACTTGTAACGTGCCCGCCACGGCAGGCTTTGCCCGCTAGGGCGCGCTTGCGGGATAATGATGTGGTGATGCATCCATCCAACGAAACTCTCTCGCTCTTCCCGGACGAGCCGGCCACTGAGCAAACGTGTGAGCCCGCTTGTGAGTCCACGTGTGAGCCCACCTGCGAGCCGATCCCCGATCCGGCCGGCTCCGTCACGCCCATCTATCTGGTGGGCATGATGGGAGCGGGCAAGACCACCATCGGTCGCGGCCTGGCGCGCGCGCTCGGGCGCGAGTTCGTCGACATCGACCAGCTGATCGAAAATCGCTGCGGCGTACGTGTGCCGGTGATCTTCGAGCTGGAAGGCGAGGCTGGTTTCCGCCAACGCGAATCCTGCATCATCGACGAGTACACGCGACGACCGATGTTGGTGCTTGCTACCGGCGGCGGCGCCGTATTGTCAGAGACCAACCGGCGCATGTTGGCCGAGCGCGGGCTGGTGATCTACCTGCGCGCCCGGGCCGACGACCTGTACCAGCGCACCAAGGCCGATCGCAACCGGCCGCTTCTGCAGACGGCCGACCCGCTGGGGCGCATCCGCGAATTGCTGGCGCTGCGCGAGCCCATGTACGAGTCGGTGGCTGACGTGGTGGTCGACACTGGCAAGATGTCGATCGCCCGCCTGGTCCAAAAAATCCTGCCCATGCTCGATGCCTGCGGCAAAACCGTGCCATCGTTGCCTTCACTGCCGCCTCGGCCAAAACAGGACTGCTCATGACTATCGTTGACGTCGACACCCCCGGCGGGCGTTATCCCATTCATATCGGCGCAGGCCGCCTGGACAGGATTGCCGAGTCGATTCCGGCGGACGCCACCAGCATCGTGGTGGTGACCAACCCCGTGGTCGCAGGCCTGTACGGCGAGCGTGTCGAGCGCGCCCTGGCGGCCACCGGCAAGCGCCTGGTACGGGTCGAGCTGCCCGATGGCGAGCAGTTCAAGACCTGGGAAACGCTGAACCTGATCTTCGACGCCTTGCTGGGCAACCGTTGTGACCGCCGCTGCGTGCTGGTGGCGCTGGGCGGCGGCGTGATCGGCGACGTGACCGGGTTTGCGGCTGCCGTCTACATGCGCGGCGTGCGCTTCGTGCAGGTGCCGACCACCTTGCTGGCGCAGGTCGATTCGTCCGTGGGCGGCAAGACGGCCGTCAACCATCCGCTGGGCAAGAACATGGTGGGCGCTTTCCACCAGCCGGTCGCCGTCGAAGTCGACACCGACGTGCTGAAGACCTTGCCCGCGCGTGAAATCTCCGCCGGGCTGGCCGAAGTCATCAAGTACGGCGCCATCCTGGACACCGAATTCTTCGCCTGGTGCGAGCGCAATGCGGCAGCCCTGCGTGCGCTCGACCCGGAAGCGATCACTTACGCCATCGCTAGGTCCTGCCAGATCAAGGCCGACGTGGTGTCGCAGGACGAACGCGAAACCAGCGGATTGCGCGCTTTGCTGAACCTGGGTCATACCTTCGGCCACGCCATCGAGTCCGGCCTGGGCTACGGCGCCTGGCTGCACGGCGAGGCGGTCGGTTGCGGCATGGTGCAGGCGGCCGAACTCTCGGCCGACGTGGCGGGCTTGCCGGCTGCCGACGCACAGCGCATCCGCGCGCTGGTCGAAGCCATCGGTTGCCCGACGGTTGCGCCTGATCTGGGCGCCGACCGCTGGCTGGACCTGATGCAGGTCGACAAGAAGACCGAGGGCGGCGAGTTGCGCTTCGTGCTGATGCCCGCGCTGGGCGCTGCAAAAATGCGTGCCGCGCCCGAGGCCGCGGTTCGCGCGGTCATCGCCCGCACTGTCCGGATCGAGGACAGTACGGCGTTGCCGGCCGTCGTGACCGAGGTGGCGTAATGGCCGGGCCGCGTCTGCCGCCGCGGGTCGAGCCGACGATCGCGCCGCTGGAAAACGCGCCGATCTTCCCCGACCATCCGCATTACAGCGGGCATCCCGAGGTGCCTGGCGAACCGACGGTGGCCCCGCCGGTACCGCCTGTGCGCCGCCCGCCCGAGGGGCCGACCGTTCTGACGGATCGGTTGACCGAGCGGCCTGAGTTTGGGCCCGAGTTCGGGGCTGAACGTCGGTCAGCCGTTCGGCACGAGGTTCGGCCCCAGGTTCGGCCTGAACTTCGGCCTGCGCTTCGACCCGACCCCCGCCCGGTGCAGTCCCCCGCTAGTCCCCCGCCTGATCTGGCCTCCGACCCCGGCAGCGGACTTTCCTCCTACGGACGTCCGCGCGCGGCACCGTCCACTGCACGTCCTTCTTCCTTCATGCCCGAGGCGCCGATGACTGCCCCTGTTGCGCCGTCAGTTGGGGCATCTTCAATCGGGGCATCTTCAGCTTCGTTGCCGCCTGTGCTGTCGCCGTCCGTGTCATCGGTCCGGGAAGCGCCCTATGCCGCCGATCCGCTGGCCAGCCGTGGCCGACGCCATGCCGAGCCGGGTCCGCAAGGGCGCAGCCACTTCCAGCGCGACCGCGACCGCATCATCCACGCCAACGCGTTTCGCCGGCTGGAATACAAGACGCAGGTCTTCATCAACCACGAAGGCGATCTGTTCCGCACGCGGCTGACGCACACGCTGGAAGTCGCGCAGATCGCGCGGTCGGTGGCGCGCACGCTGCGATTGAACGAAGACCTGGCGGAAGCCATCTCGCTGGCCCACGACCTGGGGCACACGCCCTTCGGCCACGCTGGCCAGGACGAACTGCACGCCTGCATGCGCGATCACGCACCGGACGCCGGCGGTTTCGAGCACAACTTCCAGAGCCTGCGCATCGTCGACGAACTGGAAGAACGCTACGCCGCCTTCGACGGCCTGAACCTGTGTTTCGAGACCCGCGAAGGCATCCTGAAGCATTGCTCGCTGGAACGCGCCCGCACGCTGGGCGACGTGGGTGAGCGCTTCATCAACCGCACCCAGCCTTCGCTCGAAGCGCAGTTGGCGAACCTGTCCGACGAGATCGCCTACAACAACCACGACATCGACGATGGCCTGCGTTCCGGCCTGATCACGCTGGCGCAGATGCGCGACGTGCCCTTCTTTGCGCGTCACCACGCCGAGGTCATCCGGCTGTACCCGCAAGTGACGGAACGACGCGCGATCACCGAGACCATCCGTCGCATGATCAATACCTTGATCGTCGACCTGACCCAGACCACGGCGGCCCGCATCGCGGCCTATGCGCCACGGTCCATCGACGAGGTGCGCAACTCACCGCCGCTGGTCGCATTCAGCGACAGCGTGCGGGGCGAAGCGGACGTGCTGAAGGTCTTCCTGCGCGACAAGCTATATCGTCACTACCAAGTCACGCGCGTGATGAACAAGGCCAAGCGCGTGGTGCGCGAATTGTTCCAGGCCTTCCTGGATGAGCCGCGCCTGCTGCCGCCGCAATACCAGCGCAGCGACGACAACGCGCAGGCACGCGCGATTGCCGACTACATCGCCGGCATGACCGACCGCTACGCGATTCGCGAACACCGGAAGCTGTTCCTGGTGGGCGAGGACTGAAGGGCGTCGGACCAACGTCAGACCAAGGCCAGACCCGACCTCACTTAGTGGTCGGGTCTTTTTTTGGTCTTCGTTTTTCTTCCTGCTTTTTTCCTACACCACCGGCTTCATGCTCCCCAGCACCGTCGGAATCAGTTCCGACACCGTGGGATGAATGGGCACCGCCCATTGCAGCGTCGGCCAAGGCTGGTCGGCATGCATCATGTCCAGAATGCCGTGGATCGCTTCGTCGCCACTGGTGCCCAGGATGGACGCGCCCAGAATGCGCTGGGTCTGGGCATCGGCCACGATCTTGATGAAACCCTGGGTCTCGCCTTTCTCTACCGCACGTCCCACCCGGGTCATTGGCCGCGTACCCACCAGCAGCGGCCGGCCAGTGGCGCGCGCCTGGGTCTCGGTCATGCCGACCCGGCCCAGCGGCGGATCGATGTACAGCGCATATCCCGACACCCGGTCGCTGACGCGACGTGACGCCCCATCCAGCAGATTGGCCGCGATGATCTCGTAGTCGTTGTAGGCCGTGTGCGTGAAGGCGCCGCGCCCATTGCAGTCGCCCATCGCCCAGATGCCGGGTACATTGCTGGCAAGCTGCTCGTCGACCTGGATGTAGCCGCGCGCATCAAGCTTCACGCCGGCCCGGTCCAGGCCCAGGTCGTCGGTGTTCGGCTTGCGGCCGACCGCCAGCAACACATGACTGGCGATGACTTCCGGCTCACCAGCGGCGCAGGTGACATGCACCATCGCACCGTCTGCGTGTGGCGCAAACGCAATGCACTCGGCATCGCTGCGCACGTGGATGCCCTCGGCCTCCAGGATCTCGCGCACCGCGTCCGACACATCCGGGTCTTCGCGCGAAATCAGCCGTGGGCCTTTCTCCACGACAGTGACTGCCGCCCCGAAACGCCGGTACATCTGCGCGAATTCCAGGCCGATATAACTGCCGCCGATCACGACCAGGTGGCGCGGCACGTGGTCCAGCGCCAGCATCGAGGTGTTGGTCAGCGTGGCAATGTCGTGCACGCCCGGCATGTCGGGCACCACTGCCCGGCCGCCGACGTTGATGAAGATGCGCGGCGCCGTCAGCAAGGCATCGCCCACGCGCACCATATTGGCGTCCTCGAAGCGCGCATGCCCCTGGATCACCGTCAGGCCTGCCATGCCGCGCAGCCACTTTTCCACCCCGTGGCGGGCATCGGCCGACACCTTGTCGGCGCGTGCCTTCACGCGCTGCATGTCGATGCCGATCGGCCCGTCGATGAGCACGCCGTAATCCGCCGCCCGACGTGCCAGGTGAGCAGCGTAGGCGCTGGCCACCAAAGTCTTGGTCGGCATGCAGCCGGTATTCACGCAGGTGCCGCCGAACAGGTGGCGTTCGATCAGCGCGACCTGCATGCCGGCCTCGGTCAGGCGCCCGGCCAATGATGGGCCAGCCTGACCAGCCCCGATGATGATGGCGTCGAAGGATTGCGTCATGACAGCACCGCCACGATCAGCAAGGCACCGACAACGGCGACGATGTCTTCGATCAGCGCCGCCGGCAAGTCACGATGGAAGTGCGCCGCCAGCCGGCTGCGCACCGCTGCCCCGCCCAGGGTGCCGATCACCGCACCGATGACCCCCGCGATCAGCCCGGGCAGCAGCACGCCGCCCGCCAGGCCGACAACCGCCCCGGCCAGCGCACCGATGGCGATGCGCCCGCCGAACTGCACAGGCACCTTGCGGCTGGGGGTAATAGGCAGCTTGTCGGTCACGAACTCGCCCACGGCCAACAAGGAAATGATCCACGGCGTATAGCGATAGCCCAGGAAAGCCAGCCAGCTGCCGGTGAGCTCAGGCTGCCCCCGCCACACCGTCCAACTGACCGCCGCCAACGCCGTCATGGTGCGCAGCCCGGCAATGATGCCGATGGCCAGGGCAAGCAGCAGATAGGTTGTCATGCCGGAACTCCATGCAGGCGGCGGATGGGCAGGAAGCACATCGCAAGACAGCACGGCGGTAGTGAAAAGGCCGTGGGCAAAATGGTCCGGATGTCGACTTTGCGCCTATCGGACTACTTAAAATACAACGAGTGAGATTCAGCGGGTGGATGCCAATGCGTCAACAAGTTCGCATAGGCTAAAAATTGGCATGATCGTGCTAAATTTTAGCTATGTCACTTGCACACGCTTTGTTTTCCCCCGCTCAAGCAAGCGTATTGACCTACGTATTTGGGCAGCCAGCGCGCTGGTTTCACGTCAATGAGTTGCTTCGCCTGACCGGCCTGGGCAGCGCATCGCTGCAGCGTGAACTTGCCCGTCTGGACGGTGCGGGCCTGTTGTTGAACGAACGCGTGGGGAATCTGCGTCGCGTGCGGGCCAACGCGTCCAGTCCGGTTTATGAAGCCTTGGCGACGTTGGTACGCCAGGCACTGGGCGTCGTGCCAATTTTGCAGGACGCATTGCGCCCGCTGCAGGACCAATTCATCTTGGCCCTGGTCTTCGGATCTGTGGCCAAGGAGACTGACACTGCTGACAGTGACATTGACGTGATGGTGGTGGGGGACGGTGCGGGCGTGAGCGATATCCTGGCTTGCCTGATTCCAGCCGAAACAGTCCTTGGTCGGCAGATAAGTCCGACTTGTTATACCGAAGCCGAATTCAAGACGAGGCTGGCGCAGCCCGACTCTTTCGTGAATCGGGTGTTGAGCGGGCCGACGCTGCCGCTATGGGGAACTGTCCCTTCATTGACGATGTAGGAACCTGCCGCGATGCGCTTGCCTGCGCTGGACAATCTGGTGACTGCCAAGCAGTTGAAAGTCGAGCCGCGCAACGACGCCGAACTTGGCCGGATGCTGGCAATGGCGCGTAGCCGCTTGGCCGATGCGCATCAAGCCAATGTTTCGCTGGAGGGGCGGTTTACCAGTGCCTATAACGCGGCTCATGTTGCCGCGCTGGCCATGCTTCGATGGCACGGCTATCGCAGCGAGAACCGCTACGTCGTTTTTCAGTGCCTGGAGCACACCTTGCAGTGGGCGCCCAGTCGCTGGCGCATCTTCAGCAATGCCCACCAAAAGCGAAACTTGGCAGAGTACGAAGGCTACCTGGAGATCGAAGAAAGCGGGCTCGACGCGCTGCGGGACATGGCAGCATTGCTGATTGAAGAGGCGTCTGCCCGGATCGCCGGTGGACCCGAACACCCATAAGCGAACGCCGGGTATTCGGGTGATGACTGCTTATTGCACCGGCCGTCCGAAGAACGGATAGCTCGGATCATTGAAGCCCGGGGTGGACGGGTGGCCCGGCGTGACCCAGCTGTCCATCAAGGCTTCGTCTTCCGGGGTGATCGTGACGTCCAGCGCGGCGTAATAGTCTTCCATCTGTGCCAGCGTGCGCGGACCGGCGATGACCGAGGTGACGATCGGGTTGGCCAGTACCCAGGCGGTCGCGAAGTGGCCGGGCAGCACGCCGCGCGACTTGGCGTGTTCGACCAGGTTTGCGGCGATCTGCAGTGACTCTTCACGGAACTCGGTGGCCATGATGCGGGCGTCGCCGCGGCCGGCGCGGGTGCCTTCTGCCGGTGCCTGCCCGGGTGCGTATTTGCCGGTGAGCACACCGCGTGCGATCGGGCTGTAAGGCACCACGCCCAAGCCGTAGCCGTGGCAGGCCGGCAGGATTTCCACCTCCGGGCCGCGGTTCAGCAGGTTGTAGTAGGGCTGGCAGACCACCGGCTGCGGCACGTTCAGCTGGCGGCACAGGTGCACGACTTCGGCGATGCGCCAGCCGCGGAAGTTGGACAGGCCGAAGCCGCGGATCTTGCCTGCGCTGATCAGGTCGCCCAGCGCGCGCACGGCTTCTTCCAGGTTCTCTTCGTGGAAGTCGCGGTGCAAATACAGGATGTCCAGGTAGTCGGTTTCCAGGCGCTTCAAGCTGCCTTCCACGCCTTGCATCAACCAGCGTCGCGAGTAGTGGGACTGGTTCGGTGCGCTGCCGAAGGCGTTGCCGATCTTGCTGGCCAGGACCCAGTCGTGGCGCTGGCCGCGCAGCAGTTCGCCCACCATGGTTTCCGACGCACCCTTGCCATAGACGTCGGCGGTGTCGATGAAATTCAGGCCGTGGTCGCGGGCCGAGGCGACGATGCGCGCGGCTTCGTCGATGGCGGTCGCATCGCCGAACATCATGGTGCCAAGACACAGGCGGGAGACACGCAGGTTGCTGGTGCCAAGTCGGCGGGTGGTCATAAGGCGAACTCCATGGGACAAGGGGCCTTGATCAGGGGAGAGGCGTAAGGCAATGCGCAAAAGCTTACGCCAGAAGTTGCGGGCCAGACACGGGAAAGGCGACCTGCGCGGTCACGCAAAAAGCGCAAGCACTCGCTACATCGCTGGCGAATTGCACCCGGTTTCAATACGCTTCGCGATCTCGAACATGCGAGTGGGGGCAGCCATGGCAAGCACGCAGGAAACGGGGCTCGTGCATCCGGCACATCAGCTGGGCCAAGTCGCCTACACGCTGGATGTGCCGGCCTTGTCGCTGGAAGATTATGTGCGGATGCAGCGCCTGCTGCTCAGGCCTGACCTGAAATCCGCTTCTCGAACAGCGCGCAAGCGCCGGGGACGATTCTGGAATTGGCAAACGTGGGTCTGGGTCGCGATCGGTGGCGCGCTGGGCTGGGCGGCCTCGGCCTATGACTTGACGGCGGAACTCTGGATCGGTGTAGCAGATACTGACGTCAGCTGGCTGTTCGGGGGGCTGGGCGTGACCTTGCTGGCGCTTGGACTGCTGGTGATCAGCGTATTTTTCGGGGTGTTCTACCTGAGCCAGACGCAACGGCTGCTGTTGAGTGACATCCATGCTGCTGGGGGCGAACTGTTCGGTGCGCACCAACTGCATTTCGGCGAGGGCGGCATTTTGCTGCAGAACACGTCGCGCAGCGCGATCGTGCCGTGGTCGGCGATCACGGAAATCGTCGCCGACAAGGGCGTGACCTTCATCATTGCCGATCGCATCAGCGCATATTGGCTGCCCGAATCTTTGCTTGCGGCCATGCCGGATCGGGCGGAATTCATGCACTACCTTGAGCAACAAAGCGGCTTGTCCAAGTCAGGGACTTCGTCGCCTGTTTAGCTCGCAATATCACCGGCGAATCAACGCCATTTCCCTGGCTTTCGCGATCCCGCAATCTGCAATGAGGCGTTGATGAACGAGGACCTGACGCAGGAACTTGGTGCGGCCATGGAGGCACGGATCGGCGTGGTCGATTATCGGCTGCAGATCCCGGCGCTGTCGTTTGCGTCTTACATGCGCATGCAACGCGTGATGCTGCGGCGATCCCGTACGCGTAGCCCCAAGCGGCTTGCTTGGTCCTTGCTGGGCGTGTTCGCCATCGGATTGGTGATCGGTATCCCCCTTGGCTTGCTGATCGCCGTGCATGAATTGTCGGCGGGGTTCTGGATTGGTATCGATGCCGTGGAGTGGGGCTGGGATGCGGGCGGAGGCGGCCTGCTTCTGTTCATTTTCCTGCCGATGGTGGTGACGGCGGTCGGCGGCATGCTGTTCCTGTACCGCGCGCAGCGCGCCATGCTCGTCAAGGTTCACGCGGCCGCTGGGGAACTGTATGGCGCACACGTGATGGCAATCGGTGAACGGGGGCTGGTATTTCACAACACCGCCCGTGTGCTGTTCGTGCCATGGTCGTCGATCACCCGCGTGGCGTCGGACCAAGACGGCATCTTCATCCTGGCCGATCACGTGAGCGCATTCTGGGTGACGGAAAACGTGTTGGCTGCCTTGCCCGACCGCGCGGCGTTCATGGCGTATCTGGATCGGCACATGGCGGCAAACCCGCGCGCCGACAGGAGCCCGGCATGACGCCTTCTCAGCCGTCTCCAAGCCCGCGTGTGGCGTGGCAGTTTGATCTGATGGCCGCGGTCTGGACCGTCGTCCTGTTCATCGCGCTGGCCTTGCTGGCCACGGTGGGCGCGCACCTGGGTCTGCTGCGCAGTTTCTTCGGCGATGTGTTCGCCGTGATCTGGGTCTATGCCGGGTTCAAGACCTTCATCCGGGCGCCGAGCTGGTGGCTGGCCTGTGCAGCCTGGGGGATCGGGCTGCTGGTGGAATTCGGCCAATACCTGTCGATGCTGTTCCACTTCCGCATCGGGAACCCGATTCTGCGCGCAGTGCTGGGCAGCACACCCGATTGGTGGGATGTGCTGGCCTATACGCTGGGCTTGGTGGCGGTACTGGTGATCGACGCCTGGTGGACAAGCAGGCGTCGCAAGAACGCGGCGTGAAAGCGCATGCCGGGTCAGGACCTGTCAGCCCAGCCCGCGCCCGTTCAGCTTCTTCATCACGTCCATCAATTCGGCAATGGCCGCGTCACCATCGCCATCACGCAGCGCGCGCGCCACGCAGCCGTGGGTATGGTTTTCCAAGAGCTGCATGGCTACACCGTCCAGCGCCGATTTGATGGCCGCCACCTGCGTGAGAATGTCCACGCAGTAGCGATCGTCCTCGATCATGCGCGTGATGCCGCGCACCTGGCCTTCGATGCGGTTGAGCCGCGCGACCAGGCGCGGCTTGCCGGGCTGGACGACGCTGGGGCCGTCCGTCACCGGCGCATCAACGACTTCGCTCGACGTGGACGTGGCCGCCTCGTCGTGCGCGGCCGACGGCGTGCAGCAATCAGGCGACGACTTCATAACCGGTGTCGACGATCTTCTTGGCGACATCAGCGTCCTTGCTTTGCTGTTCGTCGTACTGCACGGTGGCGCGGGCGTTTTCCTGGTCGACCAGCACGAACTGCATGCCGGGGACCTTGTATAGCGCTTCGGTCAAGGTGCGGACGCAGGCTTCGCAGGTGATGCCCTTGATGTTGAATACGGTGGTTTGTGCCATGGAAAAACTCCTGTGGTCATGCATGGGCCGGGGCGCTCGAAAATGGCGCCGTGGCGAAATTGTGAGGGTTCGACTGCATGCGGATCAATACGTGCCGCAATCCGCTGCGATCATGGGGCGAACATGTCACCAACCATGTTTAATCGGGTCTGCTGCGGGGTTTTGCAAGCCTCGTGTTTGCAATCATTGTCGAATCGGACGCCATCTTTTCAGCAGCAGCGAATTGCTGATCACCGACACTGAACTCATGGCCATCGCCGCACCCGCGATCACCGGATTGAGCAGGCCGAAAGCCGCCAGCGGAATGCCCAGCACGTTGTACACGAAGGCAAAGAACAGGTTCTGACGGATCTTGCGCAAAGTGGCGCGCGACAGCGCGATCGCGTCGACCACCGCCATCAGGTCGCTGTGCATCAAGGTGACATCGGCTGCGTCGATGGCCACATCACTGCCGGCGCCCATCGCAAAGCTGACTTCGGCGGCGGCCAGCGCCGGGGCGTCGTTGATGCCATCGCCGACCATGGCCACCACCGTGCCCGCATCGCGCAGCCCGGTGACGTAAGCGGCCTTGTCGGCAGGCAACAGACCGGCGTGGACCTCGTCGATGCCGCATTGTTCGGCAATGCGGGCCGCCGCGCCGGCTTGGTCGCCGGTCAGCATCACGACCTTTACGTGCAAGGCTTGCAGGGCGGCCACGGCTGCGGCGGAAGTCGGGCGCAGTGCGTCGGTGATGCCAAGCAGCCCGCGCAGTACGCCATCTACCGACACCGCGACAAGGCTCAGGCCACGGTCGCCGAATGCGGCCAGTGCCGTCTGTTGTGCATCGGGCAGGGCGCCCAGGGGCGAATCGCCCACGACCGCCTGCTGCGTAGTGCCATCTGATTGCAGCGTGCCCACGAACCCTGTCGCCGCCCACGCAGCGACACCGACCCGTACGTGTCCCACACCATCAATGCGGGCTTCCACGCCTTGCCCGGCAACCGTGTTGAAGCCGTGCACGGGCAGGGCACGCACCTCTGCCTGTTGCGCGGCCAGCAGCACCGCATTGGCCAGCGGATGGGTCGAGCCCTGTTCCAGGCTGGCCGCCCACTGCAGCAACTGGGCCTTCGTGGTGTCGCCGAACACCACGGTGTCCACCACTTCAGGTTGTCCACGGGTCAAGGTGCCGGTCTTGTCCACCACCAGTACCTGCGTGTGCTGCGCGCGTTCCAGTGCGGCGGCATCGCGAAACAGAATGCCGTGTTGCGCGCCGCGACCGATGCCGACCATCACCGCCGTAGGGGTGGCCAGGCCAAGCGCGCAGGGGCAGGCGATGACGAGCACGGCCACGGCGTGCACCAGGCTGGTGGTGCCATCCAGGCCGAATGCCAGGCTGGCCAGGAAGGTCAGCACGCTGATGGCCAGCACCACCGGCACGAAGACCCCGGATATCTGGTCTGCCAGGCGCTGGATGGGCGCTTTCGAGCCCTGGGCGGCTTCGACCAGGCGCACGATTTCCGCCAGCTGGGTCTGGCCGCCGACCCGCAAGGCCTTGCAGGTCAGGCTGCCGCGCAAGTTGCGGGTGGCGGCATAGACCTTGGCGCCGGCGGCTTTTTCCACCGGCAGGCTTTCGCCCGTCAACATGCTTTCGTCGATGCTGGCGTGGCCGGCGATCACTTCGCCATCGACCGGAATGGCCTCGCCATCACGCACGATCACGCGGTCGCCGACCTTCAATTGCCCGATGGGCACGTCGCGCAATTCGCCGTCGACTTCGATGCGGGCCGTCTTCGGCTGCAAGGCCAGCAGGGACGCGATCGCCCCGGCGGTCTTGCCCTTGGCGCGCGCTTCCAGCCATTTGCCCAGCACCACCAGCGTGATGATCGCGGCGCTGGCTTCGAAGTAGACGTGCTGGTGGTGCAGGCCAAGCAGGGTCACCACCGCACTCATGCCATAGGCCATGGACGTGCCGAGTGCAACCAGCACATCCATATTGGCGCCGCCGCTGCGCAGACTGTGCCAGGCGCCACGGTAAAAGCGCGCGCCGATCCAGAACTGCACGGGCGTGGCCAGCAGCCATTGCAGCCAGCGCGGCAGGATTTCCACATGCTCGCCCCCCAGCATGCCGACCATTTCGATCATCAGGGGCAGGGTGAACAGGGCGGCAATCAATAGCTGTCGGCCTTCGGCCCGCAGCGCAGCCGCACGTGCCGGCGCCGGGTCGACGTGTTCGATACGTACCGTCGCGCCGTAGCCGACGCGCTCGACCGTGGCGATGACTTCTTCAGTGGTGGACGCGCCGGGCGTCCACTGAACCTGGGCAGTTTCTGTGGCGAGATTGACGTTGGCCGTGACGCCCGGCGTGCGCTGCAACACCTTTTCGATGCGTGCAGCGCAGGCGGCGCAGGTCATGCCGGTGATCGACAACGAGACTTTATCTGGGGAGGACATGCTTGGCTCTATATACCCTGTGGGGGTATATTACGCCGGAGATTGGCCGGGAGCAATTCGAGTCGCCGGATGGTCGTATCCTTACGCCCGAGGCTTTTCCATCTTTACCGCAAGGAGTTTCATGTCGACACGCCGCCGCTTTCTTACCGCGACCCTGGGAGCCGCCCTGTGGCCTGCCATGTCGCAGGCGATGTCGCCGCATGCCGGCCATGGCGCCCCGGTCGCCGACCCGCACGCCGGGCACGGCGCCAAACCGGCGCCGAGTGCCGCGCCAAGCGCTGCGCCGACCCAACCGGTCTCGCTGGCCGCGCCCTCGCGCATGCTCGCGGGCGCCCCGCTGCATGAGCTTCCGCGCCTGCACAATCGCGCCACGCACGCCGGCCTGTTCCAGGGCGAACTGGTTGCCGCCCCGGTGCGCGTGGCCATGATCGACGGCGAGACCACCGAGGTCTGGGCCTTCAACAACAGCCTGCCGGGCCCGGTGATCGAGGTGCACGAAGGTGATACGGTCGAAATCCGCTTCGTGAACCGCCTGCCGCAGCCGTCCACCCTGCATTGGCACGGTTTGCCGGTGCCGCCGGACCAGGACGGCAACCCGCACGAAGTGATCGCCCCGGGTGAATCGCGCCTGTACCGCTTCACCTTGCCGGTGGGCAGCGCGGGCACCTACTGGTATCACCCGCATCCGCATGGCCACACCGCGGAACAAGCTTTCCGTGGCCTGGCAGGCGCCTTCATCGTGCGGGCGGCCAATGACCCCTTGCATGGCATGCCGGAGCGCTATCTGTTCATCAGCGACCTGCGCCTGATGTCTGACGGCACCATCCCGATGAACACCGCAGACGATGTGATGGATGGGCGGGAAGGGCAGTTCGTGCTGGTCAATGGCCAGCGCGAACCGGCTATTTCCGTGACGCGCACCGAGCGCTGGCGCATCTGGAATGCCTGCAACGCGCGTTATCTGGACCTGATGCTGGAAGGCCTGACGCTGACCCAGGTGGGTACCGACGGCGGCCTGTTCGAGACACCCCAATCCGGGCTTGCGTCGATATTGCTGGCGCCTGCCGAGCGTGCCGAGATCGTGGTGTCGCCCGTTGCGCGAGCCATGTCTACCAACCTGGTCGCGCGTCCGTATTCACGCGGCAAGATGGCCGACGATGCGGAAGACATGCGGGTGACGCTGGCCCGCGTGAAGCTGGCCGCCGGCACCTTCGCCGCCTTGCCTGCCGTCCTGCGCAAGATCCCGGCGCTGGGCATGGCCGAACGCGTGCGCACGCTGGTGCTGAGCGAAGACATGGGCCACGCTGGTTCCCCCATGCGTTTCATGATCGACGGCAAGACCTTCGACATGGCGCGGGTGGACATCGACACCACGGTGGGCCTGATCGAACACTGGGACATCCGCAACGATGCCGACATGGATCACCCCTTCCACCTGCACGGCGTGCAGTTCCAGGTGATCTCGCGCAGGCAGGACGGTGTGACCGAACATGCGCCGTACGTGGCCTGGAAGGACACCGTGAATGTGGAGCCGACCGAGACGGTGCGCATCCGCGTGGCGCAGCAACACGTCGGCTTGCGCATGTATCACTGCCATATTCTCGAACACGAAGAGGCCGGCATGATGGGCCAGCTGCGGGTCAATCCGCGCGTCTGATCCGTTGTTCGGTGCAGGCGTGCCGATCACATCACCGCGATGTTTTTCTCACCACGTTTCATGAGGTCCGCCATGTTGCCCGCCCGTTCTCGCCACCTCGTCCGCCTTGCGTTCGCCGGCCTGCTGCTTGCAGGCAGCGTGGCGCACGCCGCCACGCCTGCCGTGCTGTACAAGACCTCGACCTGCGGTTGTTGCACCAGCTATGTGACCTATCTGCGTGAGCAGGGCATCGAGGTCGATGCCATCGACCGCGATGACCTGTCCGCGATCAAGACCGAGCACGGCTCGTCTCACATGGCCAGCTGCCACACCATGCGCATCGGAGGCTACACCGTCGAAGGCCATGTGCCGGTGGCGGCCATCCGGAAAATGCTGCGCGACAAACCTGCCATCGTCGGCATCAGCGTGCCGGGCATGCCGATGAACTCGCCCGGCATGGGGCCGGAGATCAAGGGCACGCTGAAGGTCTACGAGTTGAGCCGCGACGCCAGTGCGGCGCCGAAGGTGTTCTCGGTGGAGTGAGGGTGGCAAGGTGACACGCCGCCGTGTGCGGCGCGCGTGTCACCGTGCGGCTTAACGCAGGAACAGGCGATACGCCTGGTTCTCGGTCTCGTCCCAGTGCTGGTAGCCGATCTCCGCCAGGAAGGTTTTGAAGGCCTTCTTCTCGGCAGTGGGCACCTGGATGCCGACCAGAATGCGGCCGTAATCCGCGCCCTGGTTGCGGTAGTGGAACAGGCTGATGTTCCAGTTCGGCGACATCGATTCCAGGAAGCGCATCAGCGCGCCCGGGCGCTCGGGGAACTCGAAGCGATACAGCACTTCGTTTTCCGCCAGTGCGGACGCCCCGCCCACCATGTGCCGCAAGTGGGTCTTGCCCAGCTCGTCGTGGGTCAGGTCCAACGCGGTGAAACCGGCGCGACGGAAGCCCGCCGCGATTTTGTCCGACTCGCTGGCGGCGGTGATCTGCACGCCCACGAACACGTGCGCCTTTTTTGAGTCGGCAATGCGATAGTTGAACTCGGTGACGTTGCGGTTGCCCACCTGTTCGCAGAAACGGCGGAAGCTGCCGCGTTCTTCGGGAATGGTCACGGCAAATACCGCCTCGCGCGCCTCACCGACCTCGGCGCGCTCGGACACGAAGCGCAGGCGGTCGAAGTTCATGTTCGCGCCGCAGGCAATCGCCACCAGTGTCTTGCCCTTCAACTTGTGCTCGGCGGCGTACTTCTTCAAGCCTGCCAAGGCCAGCGCGCCAGCCGGTTCCAGCACGCTGCGCGTGTCCTGGAACACGTCCTTGATGCCAGCGCAGATCGCGTCGGTATCGACGGTGACGAAGTCGTCCACATACTTGCGGGTCAGGCGGAAGGTTTCCGCGCCCACCAGCTTTACCGCCGTGCCGTCCGAGAACAGGCCGACATCCGTCAGTTGTACCCGGCGACCCTTCTTAACGCTGCGGATCATGGCGTCGGAATCTTCGGTCTGCACGCCGATGATCTTGATCTCCGGACGCAGCTGCTTGATGTAGGCCGCGATGCCTGCGATCAGCCCGCCGCCGCCGATGGCCACGAAGATGGCGTCGATCGGACCCGGATGCTGGCGCAGGATTTCCATGCCGATGGTGCCCTGGCCGGCGATCACGTCCGGATCGTCGAAAGGGTGGACGAAGGTGAGCTTCTGTTCCTTCTCGATGGTCTGTGCGTGCAGATAGGCGTCGGAGAAGCTGTCGCCCGACAGGATCACTTCGGCGCCGCGCTTGCGCACCGCGTCGATCTTCACGGCGGGGGTGGTCACCGGCATCACGATCACCGCGCGGCAGCCCAGGCGTTGCGCAGACAAGGCCACGCCCTGCGCGTGATTGCCGGCAGACGCCGCGATCACGCCGCGCGCCAGGAGCTTCGGCGGCAGGTTGGCCATTTTGTTGTAAGCGCCGCGCAGCTTGAAGCTGAAGACTTCCTGCTCGTCTTCCCGCTTGAGCAGCACCGTGTTGTTAATTCGTGCCGACAGGTCCGGAGCGCGTTCCAGGGGGGTCTCGACGGCAACGTCGTAGACCTTGGCGGTAAGGATGCGTTTCAGGTAGTCGGTGGACATGTCACGGCCAGTCAAGGGAAACGATAAGTTTGACACAAACGCCCTGAATCTCTACCGCTACACTTCGTCCCCATGGAAACCTGGTTCAACGAATCGATCGCCTGGCTGATGGCAGCCCTGGCCTTGCCCGGCGTGGGCCTCTCGACAATCTTCATCGTCACGCTCTTGTCCGCCACCTTGCTGCCGATCGGTTCCGAGGCGGCGGTGTTCGGCTATGTGAAGATGGCGCCGGACATGTTCTGGACGGCCATCCTGGTGGCGACTGCCGGCAATACGGCGGGTGGCGTGATTACCTATTACATGGGCTTGGGCGCACACAAGGCAGTGGAAAAGGTGCGGCACTCGCACGAGGCGCATGGGGAACATGGGGCACCTGGGGAACACGCCGCGAAGGAGCCGCACGTGCCGCTGCAGCCCCATCACAATCCCCACCCCGAACATCACCGCATCCGCCGCGCCATGCACGACTGGCTGGTGCGCCTGGGCCCCAAGACGCTGCTGCTGTCCTGGTTGCCGGTGGTGGGCGACCCGCTGTGCGCAGTGGCAGGCTGGATGCGCTGGCCGGCCGCGCGCTGTGCGCTGTACATGGCCATCGGCAAGTTCCTGCGTTATCTGTCGATGACGGCAGGGCTGCTGTGGGTGTTTCCGCACAACTGATCACGGCAACCCGGCACGTGGGATGCCCAGGATTCAGGAAGATGTCGTCAGCGGCTTTGCCAGATGGCGATGTCGATGATGTCCGGCTCGACCGGCACGCTGTCATCCCGGCTGCCTTGAAACTCCATCCAGCTGATCCGCACGGTGCAGGTGACGGCATCCACCAGAAATATGGGGCCATTGGGTAGCGGGTCTGGCATCGACGGACTGGAAATCGAGAAGCTCTTCGACGGAAACCTGACCTCGGCCGTCTCGACGCGTGTCCAGGGATTCCCGCTCATGGGTTCCGTTGCCGGATGATCGGGCTGCGCGTCGTAGATCGCCAGCCGGATATGTTGCTGCAGGCAGGACTGGGTGTAGACCACGATGCCGGCGGTCATCACGTGCAGGCTGCGCGCTTCCATCTCGGCAGTGATCTCGATGAGGGCTTCGAATATCTCATCTGCCCGGTCGACCAGATAAAACTGTCCATAATCGGACTGCCAGGCGAAGTTTGCCCAGCCGCGGGGGGATGTCATCATTTTCCAGCTCCCAAGTCAGCCTTCAGTCGTCGGTTCCCATATCGGAACACAGGTTCCACCAACACCAGGACCGCCAGCAGACGGCATACCTGGAACGCGGTGACGATGGGTACGCCCAGGTGCAGCACCTGCGCAGTGATGGCCATCTCGCTGATACCGCCGGGGGCAGTGCTCAGGATCATCGTCGCCGCGTCCAGCGCGATCGGCATCGACAGCAGCCAGCCGAAGACGGCGCAGACGCCGATCAACACCACGCTGCCGATGCCGCAGGTCAACATCCAGCGCGGCGCCGCATGGACGAAGGCGGGGGTGAAGCGCACCCCCAGGCTCACGCCGATGAAGAGCTGCGCCGCATGCGACCAGCTGATTGGCATGCCAGACAAGGTGATGTGATTGGCGCTCAGCAGCATGCTGACAAAAAACGCGCCCAGAAACCAAGGGTTGGCGCGGCCCAGCTTCTGCATCAGCAGCGCGCCGGCCATGCACGCGGGCATCAGCATGGCCAGGCCAGTGGCATCGACCAGCCGGGAGGCTGGCTGCATCGGGTCCAGGCCTTGCCAGCCGCCGTACTGCAGCGCAAACGGAATGCTGATGGTGACGATCAACACGCGCAGGCTGTGGCCTGCAGCCACCAGGTCGGTGCGGGCGCCGTGCCGCTCGGCCAGAATCGTCATTTCCGACGCGCCGCCGATCGAGCCTGCGAAGAAGGTGGTCTGCGCCGTCAGGCCGGGCATATACCGGCGGTTGGACCACATCAGCCACTTGCTGAAGCCCGCGCCCAGCAGCAGCGCCCAGACCACGCTCAAGGCAATCGCCCACCAGAGCTTGCCGACCATGGTCACGACGTCTGGCGTGAAGTACAGGCCAAGGCCGGTGCCGATCAGGCATTGGCCGGCATTGCGCAGCGGTCCCCAGCTGGCCACGGGCATGCCGATGATGGAACAGGTGGCGGTGGCCAGCAGCGGGCCCAGCATCCAGGGCAGCGGCAAGCGCAGCCATTCGAAAAGCGAGGCAGCGGCCAGCGCGAGCAGCAGGGTGGCTGCTGTGCGCGCGGCAAATAACGGGGTCAAGGTCGTTCCTGGTCCGGGTCGTGGGGAGCGTGGGGGCTCGGGCCTGCCAGTTTAGCCACGCACTGGATGCCATCGGCGTCATCTGGCGCCCCGGGGCAGCCTGGCTTGGCGCGGGTTTGGACGGTCCGTTTTCGCAAAGACCGTCCGGTCAGATCATCGATTCAGGATCGAGGTCCGGCATGGTCCAGTGCCCGCATCACCCCCCGTATCTCGGCCAGCCCTTTCAGTCGACCGATATACGAATACCCCGGATTGCTGCGCTTGGCGCCATCGTCGCCCAGCAAGTGACCATGGTCGGGCCGCAGCGGAATGGCTGCCTGCGCATGGCCCTCGGCCGCGCGGCGGCGTTCCTCGGCCAGCAAGGCACCGATCACACCAACCATGTCGTTCGACCCATCCAGGTGATCGGCCTCGTAGAACGAACCGTCGTCTTCGCGGCTGACGTCGCGCAGGTGGGCGAAGTGGATGCGCGATGCGAATTCCGTGGCCATCTCGACCAGCGGGTTGTCGGCGCGCGAGCCCAGCGAGCCCACGCAGAAGGTCAGGCCGCTGGCGTCCACCGGCACGCTTTCCAGGATGCGGCGCAGATCACTCGCAGTCGACACCACGCGCGGCAGGCCGAAGAGCGGCAGCGGCGGGTCGTCCGGGTGGATGCCCAGGCGCACGCCTTCGGCTTGGGCCACCGGCGCCACTTCCGACAGGAAGTGCGTCAGGTTGGCCGCCAGGTCTGCGGCGTCGGTGTTGTCGTAGGCGTCGATGCGCTGACGCAGCGCGGCTTGGTCGTAGGAGAAATCTGCGCCCGGCAGGCCGGCGATGATGGTGCGTTCCAGCCGCGTTCTATCTTCCTCGGACATCTCGGCATAGCGCCGTTCGGCCGCCGCCGCAATATCCGAGGTGAAGGACTTTTCCGCCCCCGGCCTGCGCAGCATGAACAAGTCATAGGCGGCGAAGTCGGTCATGTCGAAGCGCAGCGCGTGACCCGTGGACGGCAATTGCCACATCAGGTCGGTGCGGGTCCAGTCGACCACGGGCATGAAGTTGTAGCAGACCGTCCGGATGCCGGCGCGCGCGCAGGCACGCAAGGATTCCTTCCAGACTTCAATGGCGTCGGCGCAATCAGCTGTGCGCAGCTTGATCGACTCAGGCGTGGGAATGCTCTCGGCCACCGACCAGCTCAAGCCTGCGGCTTCGATCTCGCGCTTGCGCGCAGCGACTTCGCTGTCGGACCACGCCACGCCGGCCGGCACGTGGTGCAAGGCGGTGACGATGCCGGTGGCGCCAGCCTGGCGAATGTGGGCAAGCGGGATGGGATCGGCGGGACCGAACCAGCGCCAGGTCTGCTCCATGTCTATTCCTTCGGAAGCGGGGAGCGAACATGGTAGTGCACAAATTTCGGTCGGCAGCCGGCCTTGGCCTAGGAGAAACCCGTTTGATCGCCAGTATCTGGCCGCCTTATTCCTTCACCCCGTATTTGCGATTGATCCAGTCGACCAGCTTGGCCTGCGGGTAGCCCATCAGCCAGTAGATCGCGGCCATCGCGGTCAGCATCTCGATCACCCGGAAGCTTTGCGAGCGGATCTGCAAGGCGGTGTGGGCGAGTTCACCCACCGCGATCACCGACACCAGCGAGGTGTCCTTGAACAGCGACACCCAGCCGCTGGCCAGCACCGGCAGCACGCGTCGCGCGGCTTGCGGCAGCACGATCTTGCGAAACGCCTGGAAGTTGCTCATGCCCAATACCAGGCCGGCTTCGCGCTGTCCTTTGCGGATCGAGTTGATGCCGCCGCGGAAGGTCTCGGAGTTGTAGGCGGCGTTGTTCAAGGCCAGCGCAATCAGCCCGGTGGCAAAGGGCGAGAAGCTGATGTCCAGCAGCACCGGCATCACGTAGAAGGCCCAGAACACCAGCAAGATGATGGGCACGTTGCGAAAAAATTCGACGAAGCAGGTGGCAGCCAGCGCCAAGATCTTGAAGCGTGACAGGCGCATCAAGGCCAGCATGATGCCGCCGGGAATGGCGGCCAGCATCGTCAGCACGGTCAGCAAGATCGTCAGCATCGCGCCGTGCGCGAGCGCCTGCCAGTTGTCCGAGACCACCGACCAGTCGAGGTTCATGAGCGCCCCAGGTGTGCGAAGCGCCGGTACATCACGTCGACCAGGCGGGTAAGCGGGAAGATCAGCAGAAAGTAGGCAACCAGCGCCACGGTGAAGACCTCGATCGGCCGATAGCTTTGTGCGGCGATGGAGTCGGCGCGGCGCATCAGTTCCGGGACGGCAATCACCGTGGCGATTGCCGTGTCCTTGATGGTGCGCGACAGGATCGAGCCGAAGTCCGGCATCATCCGCACCAGCGCCTGCGGCATGATCACCTTGCGGATCAGCTGCACCTGCGACATGCCCAGTGCCAGGCCGGCACGGGTCTGGCCGGGACGGATCGACTCGATGCCGGCGCGCAGCACTTCGGCCACGTAGGCCGCCAGGTGCAGGCTCAAGGCCATCAGTGCCGACCAGAAGGGCGCAAGACTCCAGCCGGTGAGGATGGGCACGGCAAAGTACACCCAGACCAGGATCACCAGCACCGGAATGGCGCGCATCGAATCGATGTAGAACACGATGATGGCGCGCAGCCACACGGGGCCGTAGATGCGTGCCATGCCGATCACACCGCCCAGCAGGCTGCCGCAGATCACCGTGCACAGCGACAGCAGCACCGTGATGCCGAAGCCGCCCAGCAGGAAGCGCCAGCTCTCGATCACCGCCGAGAAATCGAATTCCATGGGAACTCCGTTGCGCGAGGCCGCCGCGCCGCGTGCTCAGCAGGCGGCCGGCCTCGGCGGCTTACATCTTCTGGATGATGGCTTGCTCTTCTTTTTCCAGGTCGGCGTGCAGACGCTTTTCCACCGCGCGCAGCCATTCGAGGTATTCGGGCTGATTCTTGTCGACCGCCAGGCCGATGTCGGACGCCATCTCCGGGCTGTCCTGGCAGCCGTTTTCACGCGGCAGCGCCATCAGGCCCTTTACCTTTCGGTTGAGCGCCTGCCACGGGATGCGGTTGATCGGTGTCACATCCGCGCGCTTGGCCATGATCTCTTCCACCGGGGCCGCCGTGCCGCTGGTGACCGCGCGCAACTTGGCGTTGGGGAAGCGTTCCTTGACCCAGGCTTCTTCACCGCCGCCGGTGAAATAGGCCACGGTGATGTCGGGCTTGTTGAAGTCGTCGATGGATTTGGCGCCGCTGACCTTGGGGTTGTCGGCGCGGCCGAACACGCACAGGCTGGTGCGCGAATACAGCACGAAGTCCACCACCTTGTTGCGGGCCGGCGTGGCCGACAGCGGCGAGATGGTCATGTCGACCTGATTGGATGCCAGCACTGGCACCTTGGTCTCGTGCGAGACCAGCACCGGCTGCAGCTTCACGCCCAGCAACTTGGCGTATTCCTTGGACAGCGTCCAGGCCGGCCCGGCCCAGGCTTCGCCGCCGCCGGTGGTGTTCTCGACCAGCCAGGGCGGATTGGACAGCACGCCCACGCGCAAGGCGCCAGCCTTCTTGATGGCCTCGATGCGCGGGCTTTTGGCCGGCGCTTCCTGGGCTTGCACCGGCAGGGCAGCTGCGCCCAGTCCGATGCAAAGGGACAAGGCGGCCGCGTATCGGCCTGCCTGCAAACGGGGGGTGCTTGCCATGCTGTCCATCTCCTGGTTTTGCGATCATTCTGTTGGCGATCGTCGGGCGGCCATGTTGTCTGCGTGGCCTGCCGTTTTCAGGATTCTAGGCCGCAAGGCCGCGTGGAAGACACCCCGGATCAGCCCTTGGGTGGTCGGATAAAAACCTTGTCAGGGATGACTGGCGTCCCATGCCTCAGGTCAGGTTCAAACCACCGTCCGACATCACGATTTCGCCGGTCAGATAATCAGAGGACGCCAACATGGCCACCACATGGGCGATGTCGTCCGGGCTGGCCGCCCGATGCATCGGCGAGCGCTCGCGCCACAGGGTTTGCGCGGCAGTCCAGTCCGCCGTCATGGGCGTGTCGACCAGGCCAGGTGCCACGGCATTCACGCGGATGTCGGGGCCCAGGCTCAAGGCCAGCAGCTTCGTCATATGGTTGAGTGCCGCCTTGGTGACCGCGTAGGGAATGGATGCGCCCTTGGGGCGCACGCCGGCATGCGAGCTGACGTTGACCACGCTGCCAGGCCGACCGCGTAGTGATGTATCGCGCAGCGCAGCTTCTGCCTCGGCGATCAGGCGAAACGGCGCCACCACGTTGACCTCGTGCAGCTCCTGCCAAATGTCGGGCGTGGCCGCCGCCAGATCGCCGTGGGCAATGACGCGGCTGATGCCGGCGTTGTTGACCAGCACGTCCAGCCGTCCCCACACCGCGATGGCTTCCCGCACCAGCCTGACGCGATCCGCATCGATGGCCAGATCGGCCTGCACATAGGCGGCCAGGCCCAGCTCGGCAGTCATCGCACGCCCGGTGTCGGCCGAGCTGCGCGAGTGCAGCACGACGGCGTAGCCATCGCGGGACAGCCGGCGTGCAATGGCGGCCCCGATACCGGAGGTAGACCCGGTGACCAGGGCGACGGGAGGGTGTTGCGCGACAGAAGCGGTCATCGATGCGGACTCGTCGGAAAACCTCGACGGTATCGAATGCAGCGGGGAATGTCGCGCGGAACCTGTTTCTTCCTACTCTTGGTGCGCGATGGCCAATCCGCCTTTGCCATCGGGCAACCAGACCGCAGCCTGCTCTGAGCTTGCGTCGAAGAACCCGACCTGATGTTTGGCCGCCAGTTGCGATACCTCGGCATACGCGTCTTCCGCCTGGCTCCATGCAAAGGCGATGTAGATCAGCGTGGTGCCGATCGTGTAGTCGGTCAACCGAACCTCGTCCTCTTCTTCATCCAGATCTTCCGCGGCATGAGGTCCGTTCATCGGGGGGTACTGCTGGATGAGATCCAGGAAAAACGCCTTCAATGCCGGGCTGCTGACCTTCGGATCGTCATACTCGTGATCTTCTTCCCATTCCGCCTGGCCTTCGTACCAAACGAGAAACGCTTTGCGTTCTGCAGGCGCTGAAGCAGGTTCGAACACCATCAAGTCGTAGCTCATCGACGCGTCTCCAGGATGCGTTACTGCATCAATGGTTGAGGGGAGGCCAGCGTATCGTCATCGCACATGTGCGAGCTACCGCTGTAACGGCTTTTCACGCGTGGATTGGCAGTTTCTTATGCGCCCGTCTGCGGCTCATGGCCTGGTGGTTTGTGCGATTTTTGGATCTGCCAACCGGGGCATCCCATCGGTAAAGTGGCATCTACTGTTGCACCGACAGGCAGGAGATCTACCCCTGCGCGTGGTGCTCAAACCCCTTCTGGACCAGACCCGGCATGAACCTTCTTCACCTGACTTGCAGCCCGCGTGGCGCCGACTCGGAAAGCTCGCGCCTGTCGCAGGCCATCGTCGATCGCCTGTGCCATCTGCATCCCGATGCGCAGGTAAACGCCCGAGACCTGGCTGCATCGCAACTGCCGCATGTCGATGGTGACTACAGCCATGCGCTTGGCTCGCGGCAGACGCCGTCGGACGAGGTGCTGTCGAAGGGGTCGCTTGTGCAGTCAGAGCAGCTGATCTCCGAGCTGGAGCGCGCGGACTACGTGGTGATCGGCACGCCCATGCACAATTTCACCGTGCCCTCGGTGCTGAAGGCCTGGATCGACCATGTGGTGCGGGTGAACCGGACCTTCGACATCACGCGGGAAGGCAAGGTGGGACGATTGCGTGATCGCCCGGTGCTGGTGGCGGTGGCCTCGGGTGGCTTGTACCGCGGCGATGCCGCGCGCCAGCCTGACTTTTTGACGCCTTACTTGAAGGCCATTCTTGCCACCATCGGCCTGCACGATCTGCGCTTTTTTTCGGTGGAAGGCATGGCCTTCGGCATGGAAGCCGCAAGCCTTGCGCAACAGCGCACGCTGGACGCCGTGCATGCGCAATTGCCGCTTGCGGCGTGATGGTATGTCGGGTCGAGCAGCGACCTGAAGTCGCTGCGCCGATCAGCCCTTGGTGCTGGCAGGTTTGCTCTTCAGCAAGACCGCGAACATGCCGGCGCCAATGATCATCACCATGCCCGCAAACAAGGTCATGCTCATCGGATCGGAAAACAGCACCACGCCGTAGATCGCCGCAAAGGCAATGCCCAGATACTGCAGGCTGGCATTGACCAGGTTGCGGCCGATCGCGTAGGCGCGGGTCAGCAGAATCTGCGCAAAACCCGCCAGCACGCCCACTGCCAGGTGCAGCAAGATGCCCTTGAACGTCAGCGGATGCAGGCCGGTCGGCAAGGCGGTAACGAAGCCGAGCACCATGCCCGCAATCGAGAAATAGAACACGATGCGCGTCACCGGTTCGCCGGCCCGCGCAAGCGCCCCCACCTGCAGGTAAGCGGTTGCCGAGATCATGCCCGACAGCAGACCGACCAGACCGTACCACCACTGGTTCTGGTCCATGGTGGGTTGCAGCACCAGTGCCACGCCCACAAAGCCCAACAGCACCGACACCACCATGCGTTTGTCGACCTTGCTGGTGCCGAACAGCAGCGCGCCGCCGATCATGAATACCGCCATCCACACCGAGGACATGTAGTTCAGGGTCATGGCCGTGGCCACCGGCAGCCCGCCCACGCTGTAGAACCACATGTACATGGACACCACGCCCGTCACGCTGCGCCAGAAATGGTTGACCGGCACCCGCGTGGCCAGGCTGATACCTTGCGAACGGGACAGGAACACCATCATCACGATGCCGATCACGCTGCGGTAGAACATGATCTCGCCGGTGGAATAGTCGGCAGAGGCCAGCTTCACGCAGACGCTCATGGTGGCGAACATGAAGGTCGCGATCACCATCAGCCAGGGGGCGGACAAGCCCCATGCACGGGTCTTCACCGAATGCCAATGCTGGCGTGCCCGACGGGCGCTCGTGTTGGTGGCGGTTGCGTTCGGGGACGCTTCCGTGGCGGAGCCCGGTGAGGCATTTGAAGACGCGCTTGCGGCATCCGGCTTGTCTTGCTTCCGCTTGTCCTGCAGCGGTTCGCCACGCGAGCGGCGGTTGCGTTCGGTCACGCTGTCATCCTGGGTGTATGCGTATTTCTTTCCATGGTAGTCCGGGTACGCCCCTGATTCGACCAAAACATGTCCGCCCGTTGCACAAGCGCAGCGGATAGACGGGCTGGGGTCGATGCAGGTGCCGGAAGGTGGACTGTGCGGGGAAGGGCTGCGCAAGGTGTGAGGCAAGGTCGGCGGCCTCGGGGTGGGCAACACCCGAGGCAGATGGGCTCGCGACATCGGCGAGCGCTTGCCGGATAATCCGGCGTCACGAATCAGCCTGCCGCCACGCCATGTCATCTCACCACGCCCCACGCCGCCTCGGCATCCTTGCTGCCATGCACGATGAACTGGCCGGCCTGCTGGCCCAGATGGCGCCGGACGCTACCGTCCACCGGATCGGCCTGCGCGACTACCACGTGGGCGAACTCTACGGCCAGCCCTGCGTGCTGGTGCTGGCCCGCATCGGCAAGGTGGCGGCCGCGGCCACCACCGTCACGCTGATCCGCGAATTCAATGTCGATGCCATCGTGTTCACCGGACTGGCCGGCGGCATTGGCCAAGGCGTGCGCGTGGGCGACGTGGTGGTCGGCATGTCGCTCGTGCAACACGACATGGACGCGCGACCGATCTTCCCGCGCCATGAAATCCCCTTGCTCGACCGTGCGTACTTCGACACCGACGCAGCCTTGAACATCAAGCTGCGGGACAGCGCCCAGGCCTATGTCCTTGAGCAGCTTGCTGACGACATCGACGCCGCCACCCGTGCCGACTTCGGCATCGACGTGCCCACGGTGCACGAGGGCCTGATCGCCAGCGGCGACACCTTCGTGCACGCCGCCGGCATGGCGGCGTCGCTGGTCGATGCCCTGCCGGATGTCTTGTGCGTGGAAATGGAAGGCGCCGCCGTCGCCCAGATCTGCCACGAATACGCCGTGCCCTGCGCCGTGATCCGCACCATTTCCGATCGCGCCGACAGCACGGCGTCGGTGGATTTCAGGGCGTTTTTGCAGCGGGTGGCGAGTGTGTATGCGGTGGGGATCTTGCGGCGGTTTTTGACGGGAATGGTCTCAAGAGAAATCTGAACGTAGTGCGGTTCTCGCGCTAAGTCTTGGACACCTGCCAAGCCTGTGGGGCCGCAATAAACTGCTCGCACTTGTCATAACGGCTGCTTATCCCCTTGCTGCTTCGTCAGGCGCGAAAGTCGCCAGCATGGTCTCCATGTCGTAGCCCAGCAGGTAGTGCCTATGCGTGGTGAAAATTTCTGACAGCAGCGCGTGGTTCGGCCCGACGATATCCATGCCACGGTCGTCATACGGATGCGCCATCACGCCGCGCGCCAGATCCATAAAATAGACATTGCAGTCCGCCTTGGGCTGGATATTGAAATCGGTGGCGCATGCGGACCACAGCAAGGACTCCATCAACGTGAGCGGAGTGGGAAAAGCGATGGTCAGCCAATACTGCGGTATGCCCTCGTGGGCCCAGTCATCTTCGTCGATCAGCTCTACCCAAATCTCTCGATCCGTCGGAATACTGATTCCCAATCTTTTCAGTCCACGCAGCACATGACGCTCGGCAAAGGCATTGCCGAGCGAGCGGATTCGCAGGCAAGTCACCAGTCCGGGTGCTGACCGGAACACCTCCTCGCATATCTCGGTGCTTTTGTTCAGTGCCGTACGAAATTGATGGATGCTCGTGCCCGACTCTGCGAGCTCGAAGCGCAAGCCGCCGGGGTAGGAGTAGAACAACGCGTACGAGAAGGCCTTGCCTTCAAATACGCGTTCTATGGCTTCACGAAGGTGCAAGTCGTCCTCGATCTTGTATGTCGTGTTTGCAATGTTTAGCGCTGTTGCCCATGTCCAGGCGAGACTTCTCCGCGCGTTGATGGCTCATGCGTGCTTTCCCAACGCCGCCGGCAACCGCTGCTTCACCCACCCCGTCGCCAGGTCATACGCATGCGCCAGTTGCAGCAGCGGCAGGTCATCACGCGGCTTGGCCAGAATTTGCATGCCCATTGCGCGGCCCTTGTCGTCGAAGCCTACCGGCACGCTGATCGCCGGGATGCCGGCCAGCGCCGCGGGGACCACGACTTCCATCCAGCGGTGGTAGGTGTCCATCTGCTTGCCGGCAATCTCGGTCGGCCAGTGCTGCTTGGCATCGAAAGCGAAGACCTGGGCCGAGGGCAGCACCAGGTAGTCGTAGCGCTCGAACAAGGCGAGCAAGTGGGCGTACCAGGCGCTGCGTTCCACTGAGGCAGCAAAGACGTCCTTGCCGCTGAGTGCCAGGCCGTTTTCGATTTCCCAGATGGCTTCGGGCTTGAGTTGGGCGCGCTTTGCTGGGTCGGCGTAGAAGCCGCCCAGGCGGCCGGCGACCAGGAAGTGGCGCAGGGTGACCCAGGTGTCCCACAGGCGGTCGGCGGAGAAGCCCAGGCTGGTGTCTTCGACGTGGCAGCCGATGTCGCCGAAAGCCTTCAGGCCGGTGCGGCACAGGTCGAGCACGCCGGGCTCAGTCGCCAGGTGGCCGTCCAGGTCGCCCAGCCAGCCGATGCGTTTGCCGGCGCAGTCCACCGACAATTCCTGCGTGAACTGCGTGGGGTCGGCATCCAGCGAGGAGGGCGCGCGGGCGTCGCGGCCGGCTTGTACGCTCAGCAGCATGGCCAGATCGCGCACGGTGCGTGCCATGGGGCCGTCGGTGCTCAGCTGCGACAGGAAGCGTTCGGGACCGGCGCTGGGCACCAGGCCGTAGGTGGGCCGGAAGCCGAAGACGTTGTTGAAGGCCGCCGGGTTGCGCAGCGAGCCCATCATGTCGCTGCCGTCGGCGACCGGCAGCATGCGCAAGGCCAGCGCGACGGCTGCGCCGCCGCTGCTGCCACCGCCCGTCAATGACGGGTCGTAGGCGTTGCCGGTAGTGCCGTAGACGGGGTTGTAGCTTTGCGAGCCGAGGCCGAATTCCGGCGTGTTGGTGCGGCCGATGAAGATCGACCCGGCGTCGCGCATGCGGGCGATGGCGATGGCGTCTTCCTTGGGCACATCCTGCGCCAGGAAGGATGCGCCCTGGCTGGTGACCATGCCGCGCACGGCGGCCAGGTCCTTGGGTGCCTGTGGGAAGCCGTGCATCCAGCCGATGCTGTCACCGCGTGCAAGCGCAGCGTCGCTGGCTTCCGCTTCGCGCAGCAACTCGTCCGGGTCGCGTCGGGCGACGATGGCGTTGACCGCCGGGTTGACGCGGTCGATGTGCGCCAGGTAGGCCTGCATGACGTCGCGGCAGGACACGTTGCGGCCGTGAATCCAGCCGGACAGCGTGACGGCATCGGCGTCGACGAGTTGGGTGTCGGGCAGGCTCATGCGGCAACCGCTTCAGACGATTTGCTTCCAGCCAGGAAGCGCTCGGCCAGCAGTGCGAAGTAGGCGGAACCGATCGGCAGGTTGGCGTCGTTGAAGTCGTAGCCGGGGTTGTGCACGTTGCACGAACCGTGCTCCTGGCCCACGCCGTTGCCGATGTAGCAGTAGTTGCCCGGGCGTTTTTCCAGCATGTAGGAAAAGTCCTCGCTGGCGGTCTGTGCAACGAAGGCCGGGTCGATGCCTTGTTCGCCCAGCAACTCGCGGCCCAGGCTGCGGGCCAGCGCCGTTTCGTCGGGTGTGTTGACCAGCACGGCGAAGGCGCGGTCGTAGACGATGTGGGCCTCGCAGCCAAAGCTCTCGGCTTGCGCTGCAGTGATCGCACGAATGCGTTTTTCCACCTGGTTGCGCACGTCGCGGTCCAGCGTGCGCACGGTCAGTTCCATCACGGCCTTGTCGGGAATGATGTTGTTGGCCTGGCCCGCGTTCAGCATGCCGACCGTGACGATCGCCATGCTTTGCGGGTCGACGTTGCGCGAGACGATGGTCTGCAGCGCCATCACCAGGCTGGCTGCCGCCACGATGGGGTCGACGCTTTGATGCGGCATGGCGCCGTGGCCGGCCACACCGGTCAGCGTGATGACGACCTTGTCGGCCGAGGCCATGGTGGGGCCGTCGCGGAACATCAGCTTGCCCTGCGGATAACCGGGCAGGTTGTGCATGCCGAAGACGGCATCGCACGGGTACTTCTCGAACAGACCGTGTTCCAGCATTTTCAGCGCACCGCCGCGACCTTCTTCGGCAGGCTGGAAGATCAGGTTCACGGTGCCGGAAAAGTTGCCTTCTTCGGCCAGGTATTTGGCGGCGCCCAGCAGCATGGTGGTGTGGCCGTCGTGGCCGCAGGCGTGCATCACGCCGGGCTTGTTGCTGGCGTAGGGCAGGCCGGTGCCCTCCAGAATCGGCAGTGCGTCCATGTCGGCGCGCAGGCCGATGCTGCGGCTGCCGTCGCCGCGTTGCAGGCGGCCGACCACGCCCGTGTCACCAATGCCGCGCTCGACTTCATAACCCCAGCTGGCCAGCTTCTTGGCCACCAGTTCGCTGGTGCCGAATTCCTCGAAGCCAAGTTCCGGGTTCTGGTGAATGGTGTGGCGCACGGCGAGAAACTCGTCGGCGTGTTGCTTCATGAAGGCGAGATACTTTTGCGGATCGGTCGGCATGGGGCGATGGCTCTCTGAAGTCGGGACGGGGGGGCGGTCGGTTCGTTGGACGGTATCAGGGCTGCAAGGCCATGTCGGCGGGCAAGCGGGTGAACGGCAGTTCCGACGGATCGGCGGCCATCGGGCCCGGCGCTTTGGCAATCAGAATGCGATGCGCAATCGGCGTGAAGTCGGCGCGGAAGTGCACCGAGCTTTTGTTCACCAGCAGCTTCATCTGTTCCGGTTCGATGCCGACAAAGCGGTACAGCTCGCGGTCCAGCATCTGGCTTTTGCCGGTGGATACCGCTACGCGCACGCCCTCGATTTCCAGGCACGCGCTCTTGCCCACCTGCATCTTCACGCCGTGCATCATCGGCCCCAGGATGGTGACGGGGCCATCGGCCAGTGCCAGTACTTTGAACTTGCCATGCACCGGTACGTCGCTGCGCTGGCCGCCCCAGGTGGGCACCTGCGTGCCCAGGTCGATTTCGATCTCGGCACCGACGCCTGCCGCATGCGCAGCAGCAGCGGCAGCCGCATCGTGCATCAGGCCAAGCGCGACCTTGCCCGGGAAGCGCTTGCCGGCACCTTCGGCCAGCAAGGCGTGCAGCATGCCGGTGGTGTTGCTGTCGCCACCCGCGCCGGGGTTGTCCTGCGTGTCGGCGATGACGATGGGACGATCTGCTTTCTCGGCCAGGCTGAGGGCCAGCGCAACCGCCTCGCGCGGTTCGAACAGGTCGAGTGCCCATTGCGAGCGCGGCTGGTCGACGCGGGCGTACAAGGCCTGCACGGCTTCCAGTGCGGCATCGCCGTAGCCCCACACCACCGGCCCGCATTCGGGGAAGTCGGCGGCAGGGAAGCCGGTGGCGAAGCTCAGCACCGTGCCATAGCGGGTGTCGAGATCGCGCAGATAGTCATAGACGGATGCGGCCGGTTCGATCATGGTCGATTGCACATTCAGCGGCAGCAGGAAGGGCAGACGCATCATGTGGATCACTTCGCGCGAACCGCGCGCAATGCGGCGCTTCAGCAGTTCAGCGGCCAGGCGCCCGGTATCGGCCATGTCCACGTGGGGATAGGTGCGATACGCCACGATCGCGTCCGGGCCGTCGAGCATGCCTTGCGTGACGTTGGCGTGCAGGTCCAGGCTGGCGACGATGGGCGTGGCCGGGCCGACAATGGCGCGCACCATGGCAATCACCTCGCCTTCCGGGTCGTCGATGTGTTCGGCCACTGCCGCGCCGTGCAGGTCCAGGTAGACCGCATCCACGCCGAGTTCCATCGCCGCTTTCAGGTCTTCGATCAGCGGGCCGGTGATGCGCTCGAAGGCATCGCGCGTCACGTGTGCCGAGGGTGCTGCACCCGCCCACACGGACGGCAACAGCTTCCAGCCTTCTTCACGCGCGGCATCGATGAAACCGCCGATGGGCATGTTCTTGCCGCTGAAGCGCTCGACCATTTCCGCGCCGCGCACGAAGGCCGGCATCGCGGCGCCGCTGTTGAAGGCGGCCCAGTCAGCGGGGCTGGGGGCGAAGGTATTGGTCTCGTGCTGAAAACCTGCAATGAAAATGTTCATGATGGTCTCGGGAAAAAATTGGGTCAGGCGGGCAAGGGATAGCTTGGGCGTCAGCGCATCAGGCAGCCGCGCGTCCAAACGTGAAGTGGCGGCCGGGTGCGGCAGCCAGCAGTTTTCGGGTGTAGTCGCTTTGCGGGTTCAGGAACACGTCGCCGATGGCGCCTTGTTCCACGATGGCTCCGCGCTGCATGACGATGATGCGGTCGCAGATCTGGCTGGCCACCCGCAGGTCGTGCGTGATGAACAGGATACCGATCTGCAGGCGTTGCTGGATTTCGTTGAGCAGTTTCAAAATCTGGTCCTGCACCGACACGTCCAGTGCCGACACCGCTTCGTCGGCAATCAGCAGCTTGGGTTCGCAAGCCAGCGCACGCGCAATCGAGATGCGCTGGCGCTGGCCGCCGGAAAATTCGCTGGGATAACGGTGCAGCGCATCGGGGCGCATGCGCACCAGCAGCATCAGTTCCTCGGCGCGCTTCCAGGCCACGTCTTTCGCCACGCCGAAATTGGTCGGTCCTTCGATGATCGAGGCGCCCACGGTCTGTCGTGGGTCAAGGGATCGGTAAGGGTCCTGGAACACCACCTGCACCCGGCGGCGAAACGGCGACAGCGCACTGCCGTGGGCCTTGGCTACCGATAGCCCATCGGCAAGGATGTCGCCCGACGTCGGCTCGATCAGCCGGGCAATGCAACGCGCGACCGTCGACTTGCCCGAGCCCGATTCACCCACGATGCCAACCGTCTCGCCGGGTCGAACCTGCAGCGACACATCTTGCGCGGCATGCACCACGCGGCGCTTGGCCGGCCAGCTGCCGGTTGCGTAGGTCTTGCTCAGGCTGCGGGTTTCCAGCAGCGGGTGCGCGACAGTGATGGCAGGCCGATCGGCCGGGATCAAACTTGGCACCGCAGCCAGCAGCATCTGCGTGTACGGCTCTCTGGGGTCGGTCAGCACCGCCATCTTGTCGCCTTGCTCGATCATGTCGCCCAGCTGCAGCACGATCACGTGGTCGGCGATTTCCGCCACCACGCCGAAGTCATGGGTGATGAACAGCACGGCGGTGCCGGTTTCGGTCTGCAGCTCGCGGATCAGCGACAGGATTTCAGCCTGCGTGGTCACGTCGAGCGCGGTGGTGGGTTCGTCGCAGATCAGCAGGGCAGGGCGCAGGATCAAGGCCATGGCGATCACGATGCGCTGGCGTTGGCCCCCTGACAACTGGTGCGGGAAGGATGCGTAAATGCGTTCCGGTTCCGGCAGATGTACCCGCGCAAAGATGGCGAGGATCTGCTTGCGGCGCTCGGCGTTCGACAGCTTGGTGTGCTGGTTCAGCATTTCATCGACCTGATCTCCGCAGGTCATCACGGGGTTCAGCGCCGTCATCGGCTCTTGGAACACCATCGCCATGGATGCGCCGCGCAGTGCGCGCAGGCGGCTTTCGCTGGCGTTCAGCAAGGCTTCGCCCTGCAGTTCGATGCTGCCTTTCACCGCCTTCAAGCCGGCGGGCATCAGGCCCATCACGGCATTGGCAATCACCGACTTGCCCGAGCCGGATTCGCCCAGCAAGCAGACGATCTTGCCGGCAGGCACGTCGAAGGAAATATTGGATACCGCATGGGTCCGGTCTGCGCCGGGCGGCAGTGCAATGCTCAGGTCTCGTACGGAAAGAACGGCGCGCACAGCTTGCCCCGTGTTCTGGGCAGCTTTCGTCGTGGCAACGTTCATGGGCTCAGCCTCCGCGCGTGGTGAACTTGGGGTCGAGCGTATCGAGCGTATCGAGCGTGTGTAGCGACCATCATGCAAACTGCCCCGGCAGCCGATCTTGCCGGCTGCCGGGGCATGCGTCAGGCGCATCAGCATGCTTCCTGATTTCCTGACGTTCCTGCTCAGTTCTTCTTCAGGTTCCAGAACACGATGGCCGGGCCGGGAACCAGACCGGTGACCACGTCCTTGCGCACGGCCACGATCGGCTTGTATTCGCCGATGGGGGCGAAGATCGCGCCGTCGTACACCTGCTTCTGCAGTTGCGCAGCCAGCGATTTGCGCTCGGCATCGTCGGTGGCTTCCAGGAACTTGCCCTTCAGCGCTTCCAGCTTCTCGTCGGTCGGCCAGCCGAACCAGCCCTTGTCAGGTCCACCGCCATTCATCGGCGCGAAGAACATCGGGTTCATGGTGTCGGCGATCTGCCAGCCGGTGATGAAGGCATTCCAGCCGCCCTGGTTCGCCGGGGTCTTCAGCGCACGACGGGTCACCAGCGAGGGCCAGTCCATCGATTGCATGTCGACATTGAAGCCGGCTTGCTTCAGCAGCGCGCCCATGACCGGCGGGAACTTGTTGATCACCGCGAAATCGGCCGGCCACATCAGCACGATCGGCGTGCCGTCGTAACCTGCTTCCTTCAGCAACGCCTTGGCCTTCTCGAACTGCGGCTTGCCGGTGAAGTAGGACGTGTCCTTCTCGATGCCGTAGGTCGATCCGCAGGGGTAGACCGAGGTGCAGGTGTTGTACAGATCCTTGTGCACCAGCTGGGCGCGCATCAGCGCTTCCTGGCTGACGGCCATGAAGGCGGCCTGCGCGATCTTCACGTTGTTGAAGGGCGGCACCAGGCGGTTCAGGTGCAGTGCGAACGAGCCCTTGGGCGGCACACTCAGCAGTTCGATTTTCGGGTTGGCCTTGAGCGGGGCGTACTGCTCGGCCGGCACCCATTCGATCATGTCGACCTCGCCATTGGCGATGGCATTGGCCTGGGTCTGTGCGTCTTTCAGAATGACCCATTCCATGCGGTCGATGTAGACGTTCTTGCCGCCTGCGGTGCCCGAGGGTGCCTCGGTGCGCGGTACGTACTTGGTGTTCTTGGTATAGACGATGCGTTCGCCAGGGCGGAACTCATCCTTCTTGAAGACGTAGGGGCCGGAGCCGGTCGCGTCATCGATCTGCTTGTCGGCGGGCGTCTCGGCCACGCGCTTGGGCATGATGAAGGGCGGCATCGACGAGGGCTTGCTCAGCGCTTCCAGCACCATGCCGAAGGGCGCCTTGAAGGTCATGGTGAAGCTGTTGTCGTCGATGGCTTCGAACTTGTCCATTGCAGCCATCAACTTCTGGCCCAGGCCGTCGCGTGCACCCCAGCGCTTGATCGACTGGATGACGTCGGCAGAGGTCACCGGTGCGCCGTCATGGAAGGCCAGACCGCTGCGCAGCTTGAAGGTCCAGGTCTTGCCGTCGGGGCTCTTGGTATAGGTGTCGACCATTTGCGGCGATACCTTGCCGTCGACATCCACCCCGAACAAGGTGTCGTACACCATGTAGCCGTGATTGCGCGTGATGAAGGCCGTGGTCCAGATCGGATCGATGATCTTCAGATCGGCCTGCGGCACCATGCGGATGACCTTGGGCGCGTCTTGCGCAACACCGACGCTGGACATGGCGGCCAATACGGCGCCGGCCAGCCAGCTCTTCATTGTTCGTGTGGGAAACATGGTGCGACTCCTCCGGGGGTGAGGGAACGCAGCGCGCCGCAGGAATGCGGCACACCGCAAAACTGAATCAATCCTGGGTATCCGCCCCGCTTGCCGCGCTTTCGCGCTGCAACAGCAGGCCGGCCGTTATTCGTTCCACGCAATGCTCGAACACGCGGCGTTCCTGTTCGCTCAGCACCGACATCATCTTGCCTTCGATCTCACGGCCGAGCACTTCGCAGCGATCGACCACCCGCTGGCCGTGGGCGGTGAGGTGCAGCCGCACCTGGCGCGCGTCTTCAGAACCGATCTTGCGCCGCAGCAGGCCGCGCTTGACCAGTGCCGTGACCATCTTCGAGGTCGAGGTCTTTTCCAGGTAGCACAGCGTGGCGAGCCGTCCCTGAACCAAGCCGGGCTCGAGCGCAACGAAGCGCAGCACGCGCAAGTCTTTCAGACTGACACTGCACTCGCGCTCGTAGACCAGCGATGCATCGTTCTTGGCGATCGCGGTCAGCACATCCAGCCGGAAGGTCACATAGTCGATCGCAACGTCCCGTGCCCCGCCGTTCAATTCCATGCGATCACGCACCATGTAGGTTCACTTTTCAATAGTTGCGTTTTTCAACTAATAGGACAAGCAGACCTGCGCCTTTTACGGGGAAACCTTGATGGGGTTTTCCAAGGAAAATGACGATGGGTGCACCACGGCGGTTCACGCCGCGACAGTTTCTGATGCACGCGGTGGTTCAATGCAAAGTCTGTGCCATCGGCGGCGGCAGGCGATGTGCAAAATCCGCCTGTGCAGGGCGGATTCAATATCTGATTCAAGGAGTGTGGCGATGGCCGACGTGAAGGTTTTTGGTCTGAAGAACTGCGACACCTGCAAGAAGGCGCGCACCTGGCTGGACCAGGCTGGTGTGGCGCATGAGTTCATCGACTACCGCGACCACCCGGTGCCTGCCGCCACATTGCGCGCCTGGGCCGATGCCGTGGGCGGCTGGGAAAAGCTGGTGAACCGTGCGTCGACCACGTGGCGCGGTCTGGCAGAGGACCGCAAGCAGCCTGCGGATGCTGCGGCGTGGACCGCGCTGATTGCTGAATACCCCGCCCTGGTGCGCAGGCCTGTGCTGGTCAGGGCAGCGGGCGAGGTGAGTGTGGGGTTCAAGAAAGCGGCGTGGGGGCCGTGGTTCGCTTGATAAATCGGTTCAAGAAAATTTCGTCTATAAACGAATTTTGCCGAGGCCGATGATGAAAAGCAGATTCCATGAAGAGGCGATGGCCGAGCTGTATCGGGGCGATCCAGCATTTGCGCTGGATGTGCTCAACAGCATTCTGGCTGACGGCGATCAGGCTGAACTGCTGATTGCCTTGCGTCAGATGACCAAGGCATTTGGCGGGGTGCCGGCGGTGGCCGAGCAAGCGCAACTCAATCCGACGCAGCTATATCGCACCCTTTCCCCGCAAGGTAATCCAGGCCTCAGCAGCCTGGTAGCCATCCTTCGGGCAATGGGTTTGCGGCTTGCCGTGCAGCCTTTAGCGCTTTCCGCAGAGTCAACGTAGAACCTACATTTCGACAAGATCTAACCGGGTTTACCCGCGTTTCAGCTTCAGCCAGCTAGAATGTCCGCCCTGATCTCAGGTCCAAGACATGAACGCGCCGCTGCTTCCGACTGCATTTGTCCCCCCTCAGGCGGCTTCCCGCCTGCGCGAGATTCCCTACAACTACACCTCGTTCTCCGACCGCGAGATCGTCCTGCGCCTGCTGGGCCCGGATGCCTGGTCGATGCTGGACGAGCTGCGATCCGAGCGCCGTACCGGCCGGTCGGCGCGCATGTTGTACGAAGTGCTGGGCGACATCTGGGTGGTGCGGCGCAATCCGTATCTGCAGGATGACCTGCTGGACAACCCCAAGCGCCGTGCCCAGCTGGTCGAGGCGCTGAACCATCGCCTGCGCGAAGTCGAGCGTCGCCGCGACGCGAGCGACACGCTGCGCGACGGCAAGGTGGCCAGCCTGCTGGAACTGGCGCGGGGCGCGGTGTCGAAGTTCGAACGCGAATTCGCATCCACCTACGATTTGCGCAAGCAGACGCGCAAGCTGCTGGGTCGCATCACCGCTGCCGACAACATCAAGTTCGATGGCTTGTCGCGCGTGTCGCACGTGACCGACGCGACCGACTGGCGCGTGGAATATCCCTTCGTGGTGCTGACGCCGGACCGCGAAGAAGAAATGGCCGCGCTGGTCCGTTCCTGTATTGAGTTGGGCCTCACCATCATTCCGCGTGGGGGTGGCACGGGCTATACGGGCGGCGCGATTCCGCTGACCTGGAAGTCGGTGGTCATCAACACCGAAAAGCTGGAGACGCTCGGCGAGGTCGAGCAGACCGTGCTGCCGGGTCTGTCCGAGCCCAGCGCGTCGATCTTCTCTGGCGCGGGCGTGGTCACCAAGCGCGTGTCCGATGCTGCCGAGAAAGCCGGCTTCGTGTTCGCCGTCGACCCGACCTCGGCCGAGGCGTCCTGTGTGGGCGGCAACGTCGCCGTGAACGCGGGCGGCAAGAAGGCTGTGCTGTGGGGTACCGCGCTGGACAACCTGGCGTGGTGGCGCATGGTCGACCCGCAGGGCGACTGGCTGGAAGTCACGCGCCTGGACCACAACCTGGGCAAGATCCACGACGTGGACATGGTGCGCTTCGAGCTGAAGTGGTTCGACGGCCTGCAGGCACCGGGCGCCAAGCTGCTGCGCAGTGAAATCCTGGAAGTCGAGGGCAAGCGTTTCCGCAAGGAAGGTCTGGGCAAGGACGTGACGGACAAGTTCCTGTCTGGCCTGCCGGGCGTCCAAAAAGAAGGCACCGACGGGCTGATCACGTCGGCGCGCTGGATTCTGCATCGCATGCCCAAGCACACGCGCACGGTCTGCATGGAATTCTTCGGGCAGGCGCGTGACGCCATCCCGTCGATCATCGAGGTCAAGGCCTACCTGGACGGCGAGGGCAGGGCTCGCGGCGCGATCCTGGCCGGCCTGGAGCACCTGGACGAGCGTTATCTGCGTGCGGTTGGCTATGCCACCAAGAGCAAGCGCGGCACGCTGCCGAAGATGGTGCTGATTGGCGACATCGTTGGTGACGACGAAAACGCGGTGGCGGTTGCCGCCAGCGAAGTCGTGCGCCTGGCCAACACGCGCCATGGCGAAGGCTTCACCGCCGTGAGCGCCGAAGCGCGCAAGAAATTCTGGCTGGATCGTTCGCGCACTGCCGCGATTGCGCGCCACACCAATGCCTTCAAGATCAACGAAGACGTGGTGATCCCGCTTGACCGCATGGGCGAATACACCGACCACATCGAGCGCATCAACATCGAGTTGTCGACGGTCAACAAGCTGAAGCTGGTCGAGAAGCTGCAGACCTTCTTCGACGGCGAACTGCCGGTCGGCAAGAGCGACGATGGCGACGGCGCACGCCTGTCGCGCGAAGAACTGCTGGGCGATCGCGGCGCACAGGCGCTGGAGCTGCTCAGCCAGGTTGGCGCGCGCTGGCGCTGGGTGCTGGAGCACCTGGACCTGCCGCTGGCCGATGCGCTGCCGTCGATCGAACTGCACGGCATGGAAACCTTGCTGCCGGCCTTGCGCCAGCGCCTGATGATCCAACCCGATGCACGCCTGTTCGACGTGGTGCAGGACCGCACCATCCGCATCTCCTGGAAAGCAGAACTGCGCGCGCACTTCCAGCGCATGTTCGCAGGTGCCGCACTGGCCTGTGTGCTGGAAGAGGCGCAGAAGGTGCACGACAAGGTCTTGAAGGGCCGGGTCTTTGTCGCCCTGCACATGCACGCCGGCGACGGCAATGTGCACACCAACATCCCCGTCAATTCCGACGACTACGAGATGCTGCAAGAGGCCAACGAGGCCGTCGTGCGCATCATGCAGATCGCGCGTGATTTGAATGGCGTGATCTCGGGCGAGCACGGCATCGGCATCACCAAGTACGAGTTCCTGACCGACGCCGAACTGAAGCCTTTCCAGGACTACAAGCGTCGGGTTGACCCGGAAAACCGCTTCAATGCCGGCAAGCTGATGCCGGGCGGCGACCTGCGCCATGCGTATACGCCCAGCTTCGGGTTGATGGGCCATGAATCGCTGATCATGCAGCAGAGCGACATCGGTGCGATCTCGCACGCGGTGAAGGACTGCCTGCGCTGCGGCAAGTGCAAGCCGGTCTGTGCCACGCACGTGCCACGCGCCAACCTGCTTTATTCGCCGCGCAACAAGATCCTGGCGACGTCCTTGCTGGTGGAAGCCTTCCTGTACGAAGAGCAGACGCGCCGCGGCATCAGCATCAAGCACTGGGAAGAATTCGAAGACGTGGCCGACCACTGTACGGTCTGCCACAAGTGCGTCACGCCCTGTCCGGTCGACATCGACTTCGGCGAGGTGTCGATGAACATGCGCGCGCTGCTGCGCCGCATGGGCAAGAAGTCCTTCAATCCGGGCACCTCGGCGGCGATGTTCTTCCTGAACGCAAAGGACCCGCGCACCATCAACGCCACGCGTACCGCGATGGTGGACGTGGGCTACAAGGTGCAGCGTTTTGCGCACGACATGCTGGGCAAGTTTGCAAAGAAGCAGACCGCGCTGCCGCCCGCCACCGTGGGCAAGGCGCCGATGCGCGAGCAGGTGGTGCACTTCGTGAACAAGAAGATGCCCGGCAGCCTGCCCAAGCAGACTGCACGCAAGCTGCTGGACATCGAAGACGCCAAGTACGTGCCGATCATTCGCGATCCGAAGGCGACCTCTGCCGAGTCGGAAGCGGTGTTCTATTTCCCGGGTTGCGGGTCGGAACGCCTGTTCTCGCAGGTGGGTCTGGCCACACAAGCCATGCTCTGGCATGTGGGTGTGCAGACCGTGCTTCCGCCGGGTTACCTGTGCTGCGGTTACCCGCAGCGCGGCAACGGCATGGAAGACAAGGCCGAGAAGATCATCACCGACAATCGTGTGCTGTTCCATCGCATGGCCAACACGCTGAACTACCTGGACATCAAGACCGTGGTGGTCAGCTGCGGCACTTGTTATGACCAGCTGGCGGGTTATGAATTCGACAAGATCTTCCCCGGCTGCCGCCTGATCGACATTCACGAATACCTGCTGGAAAAGGGCGTGAAGCTGGAAGGCGTGACGGGTACGCGCTACATGTATCACGACCCCTGCCACACGCCGATGAAGCTGCAGGAACCGATGAAAACGGTGCGTGCGCTGGTCGGGCCGGAAGTGGAAAAGAGCGATCGGTGCTGCGGCGAATCGGGCACGCTGGCCGTGTCGCGTCCGGACATTTCCACGCAGATCCGCTTCCGCAAGGAAGAGGAAATCCGCAAGGGTGCAGACAAGCTGCGCGCCGACGGTTTCACGGGCGATGTGAAGATTTTGACGTCTTGCCCGTCGTGCATGCAGGGCCTGAAGCGCTACAACGACGACGCCTCAGTAGATGCCGACTACATCGTGGTGGAAATCGCCAAGCACCTGTTGGGCGACACCTGGATGGAAAGCTATGTGAAGCGCGCCAACGAAGGCGGAATCGAACGCGTGCTGGTGTGATGCGCGTCTGATGTAGATGTACGGATAAACCCCGCGCGCGTCGCGGGGTTTTTCGTTGTGGGCCTCAGTTGTACTTGAGGCGACTCTGGGTCTCGGCCAACACGCGAACCGCGTGCACGGAAATACGTTCCGACAAGTCCAGGCAGGGCGCGATGTCTTCCGTGCTGGCGAAGATCGCCGTGGTGATGGCCGAGCCGGTGCGTTCGGTGTCCTGCTCGACTTCGATCCGGTACTTGTAGACAGGGTGCTTGACCGGCACGACCGTCCATATGGACACCATCTGGCCGGTGGGGGCGAGCTTGGCGAAGAGCCTGCGCTTGGCAGGATCGATACCCAGCAAGGCGGTGACGTCCACCGGCTTGCCGATGTTCTGGATGATCGTTTCCTTGATGGGCTTCCAGGCCGCTTCGCGTTCGGCATCGGTCGTCAGGGCCGGCTTGCGGATGAGGTGCATCTCGTACAGGCTGCGCATCGGTTTGCCCGGATCGCTTTTGCTGCTGGGGATTTTTCCCGAGCGCATTTCGCTCGCGAGCTTGACGCCCAACTTGTCCACCTGCCACAGCACTGCCGCGTTGACGTCCTGCGGCAGGCGCGGACAGATCGGTTCCTTGTGCGTAGCAAGACGTGCCTGCTGATCCCGAATGGCGCGTTTCTGCGGCACATACATCAAGACCTTGGTTTGCTCGCCCAGATTGAGCGTGACCCGGCGTGGTGACTCGGGCGTCTTCTGGCCGTGTTTGACGAACACGTTGTCACTGGGGAAAAACAGATAGTGGTCGCCGCCAAATACAAGGCGAACATTGGCGTCCATGACCTGTGGCGATACCGGGGCGTCAGCCCACGCCGACACGTGCTCGTCCTTGAGGGCCGCAGGCGTGCCGAAGAGCCACGTCATCAACGCAGTCAGGACAGCGATAATAAAAAACAGCATGGTTATTAATGCGCGACAAGATGGACTGCGAGGCAGCTTCAGTATGCAATGCCTTGCTGCGGATCAGGTGTTTTATTTATTCCGGATATTTTGTCGTTCGCAATTAATGAAGTTGTTTTCTAAGTTGTATTTATGGCGGCTGACCATAATGGATATTTGTTTGGTGGCTTATTGGCGATAGACTGAATTCACGCCTGTTCCCACAGCCGAAACCCATCTATCGGCAATGCCATGGCTGCTTCAGCCCCCTCGCCCCCAAGCACGATCAAGACGCTGCGCGACAGGCTGATCTGTCTGGCAATCGGCGTGGCATGGCTGGCCTTGATCGGCGCTGTCGGCGCAGCCGGGCTGGTGTTTGTGCAGGCAAAAAGAGATCTGCATTTCACGCAGAAAATGCATATGCGGGTTGTGCTGTCTGAGTGCCTGCGCGCGAAAACCAACGCGACCGCTGGCTTGCCCAGAGCAGAGATCACGACGCGCTGCGCCCGGCTTGTGCAAAGTATTCAGGAACGCGTCGGACGCGTTCGCTGAGCACCCGCGCTCTTCGCGCCGAAGGCGTATTGAATGCCTGGACATAATTTGCTAATGTATCTACATTGTAGATACGGAGAAGGTGATGCCGGTTGCACTCAAGATGTGGGGAAACAGCGTTGCAGTGCGAATTCCTGCCGCGTTGATGGACGCGGTCCACATGCGTGTGGGCGACATCGTCGAGGTGCGCGAAGAAGGGGGACGGCTGGTCATCGAACCAGTGCGTGCACCCAAGTTGGACTTGGGCGAGCTGCTCGATGGCATCACGCCAGACAATCTGCATTCATCGGTAGACTTTGGTGCACCCGTCGGCAAGGAACAGTTTTGAGCGCGCGTCGCGCGGGGCCGTATGTTCCCGAGGCTGGTGATGTGGTGTGGCTTGAATTCGATCCGCAGGCCGGGCACGAACAAGCGGGGCATCGCCCCGCCTTGGTCCTGAGCCCTGGTGCGTATAACGGCAAGACTGGTCTCATGGTCTGCTGCCCCCTGACGACGCAGATCAAGGGCTATCCGTTCGAGGTTCGGATCGCAGGCGCGGTGCCCGGCGTCGCGCTGTCGGACCAAGTCAAAAGCTTGGACTGGCGGGCGCGAAAGGCGACGCGCAAAGGAAGCGCGACGATTGCTGAACTGGCCGAGGTCAAAGCAAAGATTGCCGCCTTGCTTGGGCTGTCGAACTAGCCTGACCGGATGACGATGGTCTGCGTCGCCAGCGGCAGACGCTGATCAATCCTCAATCCGCACCCGCCCCGCATACCGGAAACTCAGCTGAGCAATCACCCCGGCCGTAGCCATCACAATGCCCACACCCAGCGCCGGGTTGCTGCCCAGGCCGGCCAAGGTGGTACAGACAGCACCCACCGCCATCTGCCCGAAACCGTACAGCCCGGATGCCGAGCCGACCACGTTCGGGTTGAGGCTGATGGCCTCGTTCAGCGCGGACGGCGATGCTGTGCCCGAGCCCCAGCTGAAGACGAACATCGTGGCGATCACGAGTGGCACGGACAGCAGTCCCAGCAGCGTCGCGCCCAGCAACACGAAGATAGCCAGCAGGCTTACGGCGTTGGCGGTGATCATCAGCTTGCGCGCCGATACATAGGCGATCAGCCGGCTGGCCGTGAAACTGCCGCCCCAGACGCCGCACACCTGCATGGCCAGGTAGGGGCCGACTTCGCTGGCCGGGCGCTGCAAATCGTGCACGAAAATGAAGGGCGCCGACGCGATGAACGCGTAGCCCGACGTCGTGGCGCAGCCGCCGCCCAGGGTCAGCAGCAGGAACACCTTCGAGCTCAGCAGCTTCTTGTAGTCATGCAGCAGCGAGGGGCCGTTCTTCGGGCGGGGTTTGCCGGTCTCCGGCAACAGCCGCCACGCCAGCAGGAAGTTGACGATGCCCAGTGCGCAGAGCGCAAAGAAGATCGAGCGCCACCCCAGGGAATTGGCCATCAGCCCGCCCAGCAAGGGCGCCAGGCCCGGGCCGAGCATGACCATCATGTTCATCAAGGCCAGGCGTTTGACGGCATCGTCGGACGTGGACGTGTCGCGCACCATCGCGCGCCCCAGCACCAGGCCGGAACAGCCGCCCAATGCCTGGAACAGCCGTGCCGTGATCAGCGCCTGCGCATCGGGCGCCAGCGCCGCCGCCAGCCCCGCAGACGTGTAGATGACGATGCCGAACATCAGCACCTTGCGACGCCCGAAGCGATCGGCCAGCGGGCCGTAGATCAGTTGCCCGAAGGCCAGGCCCAGGATGTAGATGCTGATGGTGGTCTGCATCGCTGCGGCGCCCACCTTCAGATCGGCGCCCGCGATCGGCAGGGCCGGCACGAAGATGTGCATCGCAAAGGTGCCGCAGAACGTGATGATCGCCAGCAGCCACAGCGGCGCCTGCGGGATCTCCACGCCATTGACGATGCGGGGGCGCTGGATGGCACTCATGGTGCCGGGTCTTGTGAGTCCGGCGCCGAGGAAGCCAGCGTCTGGTTGATCTGGCGCATGACACGCATGGTGGTGGCGATGTCCGCATCCGAGATGCCCACCAGCGCAATGTCGCGCACCTGGCGCGCGCTTTCTTCCACCCGCGCCACCATTGCCTTGCCGGTGTCGGTCAGCAAGATGGACTTGGCGCGTCGGTCGGCGGCATCTTCACGCCGTTCGATCAGGCCAGCAGTCTGCAGTGAGTCCAGCAGGCGGACCACGGCAGAGCTGTCCAGGGACAGTGCCGCTGCCAGTTCCTTTTGCCGCAGCGCCTCAGGCGTGCGCGCAATGTGCAGCAGCGGCCGCCAGGTTGCCTCGGTCAGCCCGAAGGGTTGCAGTTGCTGATCGACCGCGCGCCGCCACTGGCGGGTGGTCAGTCCCAGCAAGGCGCCGAATTGGCCGTGCCGAGTGTCGTCCGGGGATGTCATTGCCATTCCATTGGTGACGTACCAATAGATGATAGGTCATGCAATTTGGGCCGGCAAGGCTCTGGCATCGAAGCCTTCTGCCTAATAGTCTCAAAAGCAAAACGGGCGAATCCTGCATTACGCCGGACTCGCCCGTTTTCTTGGCCTGCCTGTATTAGCGCAAGCCAGCCGATCCTTACACCACGTCAGCCCGAATCGTCGTCCCCTGCTTGCGCACCGCTTCCAGCGCGGCCGCGTCGATCGTGCCATCCACATCGGTGATCACATAACCAATGCCGCCCTTGGTGTGCAGGCGCTGGCTGACAATGTTCAGCTTGCGCTCGGCCAGCAGGTTGTTCAGCGAGGCCAGCACGCCGGGTTCGTTGCGGTGCACGTGCAGCAGGCGGGCAGCGCCTTCGGCGTCTTCGAAGGACAGTTCCGGGAAGTTGACCGCGCCCTTGGTGGTGCCGGTCTGGATGAAACGCACCAGTTTTTCCGCCACTTCGATGCCGATGTTCTCTTGCGATTCCATTGTGCTGCCGCCGATGTGCGGGGTCAGGATCACATTGGGCAGGTTGCGCAGCGGGCTGTCCAGCGGCTCGTCCACGCTCTTGGGTTCCGTGGGGAACACATCCAGCGCGGCGCCGGCGATGTGTTTTCTGACCAGGGCATCGCGCAGCGCGTCGATGTCGACCACGCCACCGCGCGAGGCGTTGATCAGGATCGAACCGGGCTTCATCTGCTTCAGCGTGTCGGCGTTGATGATGTTTTCCGTCGCGCGGCCACCCGGCACGTGCAGGGTCAGCACGTCGGCTTCGCCCAGCAGGATCGACAGGTCGGGTTGCGCACGGGCGTTGCCCAGCGGCAGCTTGGCTTCCAGGTCGTGGAAGATGACGCGCATGCCGATGCTTTCGGCCAGCGTGCCCACTTGCGAGCCGATGTTGCCGTAGCCGATGATGCCCAGCGTCTTGCCGCGAGCTTCGAACGCGCCGGTGGCGCTTTTGTCCCAGTGGCCGTGGTGCACGCGCTCGCTTTTTTCCGGCACGCGGCGCAGCAGCAGAATGGCTTCGGCAATGACCAGTTCGGCCACTGAACGCGTGTTCGAGAACGGCGCATTGAAGACGGACACGCCTTGTTCGGCCGCGCTTTTCAAGTCCACCTGGTTGGTGCCGATGCAGAAGCAGCCCACAGTACGCAGTGTGGGTGCGGCAGCGGCGAGTGCCGCGGCGTCCATTTGCGTACGCGATCGAATGCCCAGCACCTCGGCGCCGCGCACGGCTTCGATCAGTGCTTCAGGCGACAAGGCGCTGTTGTACGTGGTGATGTCGGTCAGACCGGCGCGGGCGAATACTGCGCGTGCGCTGGGGTGGATGTTCTCGAAAAACACGATCTTGGCCATGCGGCGACTCCGTCCTGCGAAAAAGCACAATCAAGCATTGTGGGCCAAAGCGGGATCGGGAGCAGGCAATCCCCGGTCAGCAGAGGGGAAAAACGAGAATCAATACGCATAAGCTTATGCAGCCAGCGCTGATGCAATGACTTATGCCGTGTCGTTTTCCGCCACTGTGACCCGCTCTGCCGGGAAGGCCATTGCAAAGGTGCTGCCCTTGCCGACTTCGCTGGCGATCTGCAATTCGCCGTCGTGGCGCATCGCGATGTGTTTGGTAATCGCCAAGCCCAGCCCGGTGCCGCCGGATTCGCGTGAGCGGCTGCGGTCCACGCGATAAAAGCGTTCGGCCAGGCGCGGCAGGTGGTGGGCGGCAATGCCAATGCCGGTATCCGTTACTTGGTAGCGCGCACCGCCATCAGCAGTGCGCTGCCAACTGATGGTGATGTGGCCACCTTCAGGTGTGTAGCGCACGGCATTGACCAGCAGGTTGGTCACCGCCGAGCCCAGTTCGGTTGGGGTGCCCAGCAAGTCCAGGGTGTCGTCGATGCGCCAGGTGAAGCGGTGGCGACCGGCCGACAGCGGCTCGGCCTGCTGGCGCGCCGCTTCGATCAGCGTGCGCATGCCTACCGGGTGCGGCTCGGCCGAGGGCGATGCTTCCAGCGCAGACAGGGTCAGCAAGTCGGCCACGATGGCCTGCATGCGCTGGGCCTGCTCCAGCATCATGCCCATGTACTGCTCGCGCTGCTCGTCCGACAAGGCGTCGCCCGGCATGTCTTTCAGCGTTTCCAGGAAGCCCGCCAGCACGGTCAGCGGCGTACGCAGTTCGTGCGACACGTTGGCCACGAAGTCGCGCCGGGTGGTTTCCAGTTTTTCGATCTGCGTCACGTCGCGGGTCAGCACCATGCGCTGGCCGCGGCCATACACAATCAGCTGCACCATCAACAGGCGTTCGTAAGATGCCGGACTGCGCACCAGCAGCGGTTCGGTCCAGCTGTCCTGGCTGGCGTAGCGCACGAATTCCGGCGCACGCATCAAATTCAGCAGGTTCTGGCCCTGGTCGGCGGGAATGCGCAGCCCCAGGTGCTGGCGCGCAATGCGGTTGCACCACAGGATATGAAAGCCCGCGTCCAGCGTGACCACGCCGTCGGGCAGCGCCTGGCCAGCGGCAATCGCGCCTTGCAAGCCTTCCTCGGCGTCGTACAGCCGGCGTTCCTGCGAGCGATGGTACTTATATAGACGCGCCAGCAAGTCGTCCCACGACCCGGTGGTGACCGGGGGCGGGCGGCGCAGGTCTTCCGTCCATTTGGAAACACGCGCCAGTTGCAGCACATGCCAGTGCAGCAGCAAGACGATGCCGGTGCAGAAGAAGATCCAGGCGCTGTCGTCGCCCAGCGCGTGACGACTGGCCCGGGCGATGAGCGCCAGGACCGCGATGAAAACCAGATTGCGAAGCCAGACCATGTGCGATTGTCGCAGGTAGCAGCCCGGCAATTTCCGCCGGGCTGGTTCCGCCGTCAGAGTCAGGCGTCGTTGGCGGCCGCGGCAACCGGGGCGATGGGCGTGGCGGTGAAGCGATAGCCGCTGCCGCGCACGGTTTCCACATGCACGTCATGGCGGCTGGGTTCCAGCGCCTTGCGCAGGCGGCGGATGTGCACATCCACTGTGCGCTCTTCCACAAACACGTGGTCGCCCCACACCTGGTCAAGCAGCTGCGAACGCGAGAACACGCGTTCCGGGTGGGTCATGAAGAAGTGCAGCAGGCGGAATTCGGTCGGGCCGATCGGCAGCAAGGCATCGCCGCCATTCAAACGGTGCGTGACCGGGTCCAGGCGCAGGCCGCTGACGTCGATCACGTCGTCGGTCAGCTGCGGCGCGCGGCGGCGCAAGACCGCCTTGATGCGCGCCATCAGTTCCTTCGGCGAGAAGGGCTTGGTGATGTAGTCGTCGGCGCCGGCTTCCAGGCCGTCGACCTTGTCTTGTTCCGAGCCCTTGGCCGTCAGCATGATCACCGGCACGTCGCGCGTGCGCTCGTCGCTGCGCAGGCGGCGGGCCAGGGTGATGCCAGAGGCGCCCGGCAGCATCCAGTCCAGCAGGATCAAGTCCGGCAGTTCGGCGCGGATGAGGGTTTCGGCCTGCTCGGCATCGTCGGCGCGAAGCACCTTGTGGCCGGCAAAGGACAGGTTTACGGCGATCAGTTCCTGGATCGCGGGTTCATCTTCGACAACGAGAATGGTGCTGGACATGTGATTTGCGTCGCGCAGGTGACTGGGTTGTGTCGATAGTATGGCGCGGGTATTGCAGGTATGTGACAGCACACATTTCAGACACATACAGAGCCGGTCGGGCGCGAGCGCTATACTTTCGGGCTAAGGTGCTTTCAGGTACTCATGGCCATATCGCAGCAGGTTTTGTCGACGATTCCGCTTTTCGAGGGAGTCGAGTCCCGCATTCTCGAAGAGATCGCGGGCATCATGCAATTGCGGCTGTTCGCGCGCCGCGAGACTGTGATCGCCAAAGGCGCCAACAGCGACTCGCTGGCCTTCCTGCTGGAAGGCTCGCTGCAAATCGTGGATTTCGGCGAAGACGGCAGCGAAGTGGGCCTGCACCTGCTCAAGCCGGGCGACTACTTCGGCGAGCTGTCCTTGATCGACAATCAGCCGCGCTCGGCTACGGTCGTAGCTGTGGTGCCGTCCACCGTCGGCCTGTTGCCCCGCAAGGCCGCACGCCAATTGTTCTTCGGTTACCCGCTGATTGCCGAGCGCGTGATGATCCGCTTGGCTGCCGTCGTGCGCCAGTTGTCGCACCAGCGCACCTTGCTGTCCATCAGCAACGCGCAGCAGCGGGTGTATCTGCAGTTGCTGGCCATGGCGCGCACCGACATCAACGCGGAAACCGGCGACAGCACCGTCATCGAAAACCTGCCCACGCAGCAGCAGATGGCGTTCAACATCAATACCAGCCGCGAGACGGTATCGCGCGCCATCCATTCCCTGCAGAAGCGCGGCATTCTGAAGAAGGAAGGCCGGGTGATCATCGTGTTGCAGCCGGCCTTGCTGCGCAAGCTGGCGGAAGAGGGCCCGGATGCGCTGGAAAAGCGGATCAGCGGCGCCGATGTCGTGGCTATCGAAGCCCCGCCGGTGGCGCGCGAGGCATAGCTTCCCGGATTTCGTTACCTGGCGATAGAACATCGAAAAGGCGCGTAACGCCGCACGAACTATCTTTTCCGTTCGTCCGTTGCATCGCCTGTAGGCTCATCCATTTGGTTTAATTAGAATAGCCGTGCTCATGCACGGCTATTTGTTATGCCAGCGCGCTGTTCGCGTCGCTGACCGCCGAAATTCTTTCCGTCGGCCCTGGAATGCACCGCTCAAGCACGAGCTGTTTCAGCAATTATTGGTAACATTCCGGCCCATGAGACTCTCCCGCCAGCCCGGCCAAGTGCTATGTGTCATCGCCGCCTTGGTGATGGCCTTCGCATTCTGCTGGCTCTGGCCAGAAGCATCCCGACGCTTCGATCTGGAAATCAGCGATGTCTATACGCGCCTGCTGACGCGTGACGGAGCAGAAGGGCGCCTGGCCATTGTTGATGTCGACGAAGGCAGCCTGGGGCGCATCGGCGCCTGGCCTTGGCCGCGCGCCGTCATGGCCAGCTTGCTGCAGACCTTGAACCAGACACACGAAGTGTCTGTGCTGGCGCTGGACATGGTGTTCCCGGAAACCAAACCCGACGACGCCTTGCTGGCCGCGCAGCTGAAACCGCCGAACGTGATTTCAGCCGTGGTCTTCGCCAATGGCGACTCACGCGCCAATGGCGTGTTGATTCCGCCCAACTGGCCGCTGGAAATCGCGGATGCCGACAGTGACCGCCCCCGTCCGCCCCAGGCCCAGGGCTATCTGACCAACCATGCCGGACTGCTGCCGACGCGCCTGGGCCACATCAATCCGGTGATCGACAGCGACGGCAACGTACGCCGCATCCAGGCGCTGATCTGCCGGGAAAATGCCTGCTACCCCACGCTGACGCTGGCCGCCTACCTGTCGATGACCGATGCCGCGCAATTGCGCATTGCGCGTGGCAAGGGTCTGTTCTCGCCCGCCTATGTACTGACCGCCGAAGATGCCAAGGGCCAGCCCTTGCTGGCACTGCCCCTGGCAGGCGACTTCACGCTGGTGGTGCCTTATCGTCATCAGCGCGATGCTTGGGCCTCCGTGCCTGCAGCCGACGTGCTGGAACGCACCGTGTCGACCAATGTGCTGAAAGGCGCTGCCGTCTTGGTGGGTGGCACCGCCTTTGGCCTGTCCGACGTCATCGCCACCCCCTTGCACAGCGTGGCTGCCGGTATCGAACCGCATGCCGAAACCTTGTCCGCCCTGTTGGACGGCAGCGATGCCTTCTCGTTTGCACCCCGCGGCGCGCTGCTGCTGATCACCGCTTGGCTAGCCGCCTGGGCGCTGTTGCTACTGTGGCAAATGCACCGCGCTGCCACGCACCCGCTATATAGAATGCTGGCCCCTCTGGTGTGGCTGCTGGTGTTCCTGCCCGCCAGCTTCGCAGCTGGTCTGATGTTGCGCGTCAGCCCGGGTTGGCTGCTGCCCGCCACGCAGGCACTGATCTTCGGCTTGCTGGCTTTCGCGCTGGCCGGCAGCCTGGAGCTGTATCGCGCGGCCCGCACCGGCCGGGGTTTGTTCGCCCAGTTTTCCGCCTATCTTCCCGCGCGCATGGTCACGCAACTGGCGCAGCGCCAGCAGGTCAACAGCCAGATCGACGCCACCCGGCGGGAAATCACTGTGATGTTCGTCGACATTCGGGGCTTTGCGTCCATGAGCGACACCCTGGCGCCGGAAGACGTGGCCCAGCTACTGCAGGAGTTCTTCACCCAACTGGGCGCGATCGTCGATGCGCACGGCGGCGTGATCGACAAATACATCGGCGACGCCGCCATGGCCTTGTGGAATGCGGTCGACGACGACCAGCATCATGCTCAGCGCGCCTTGGATGCAGCCTTCGACGTGGTGCAAAGCATGGCGCGCTTCCCTGCGGGTCCTTGGAGTGACGGCGGCCTCGGCGTAGGCGTGGGCATTGAAACCGGGCCGGCGCTTGTGGGGCACTTCGGGCCCGTGCAGCGACGCACTTTCACCGCGCTGGGTGATTCCGTGGTGCTGGCCAGCCGATACGAAGAACTCAGCCGCAGCCTGGGGCATACGGTAATCGTGGGGCCGGGGACGGCTGCAGCCGTGTCGGCGCATGGCCTGACCTTGCTGGGCGAACATTCCGTGCGGGGGCACCGCCAGCCCTTGCGGCTTTACACAGTCGGGTAGGTGTTTTTGCTGATCAAATACCCAGCTTTTGGGATGGGCACGGCGGTTAAATCCCGGCATAGTGTCGGCCCCATGCCAAATCCTCCCACCTTCCTTCCCGACACCATGACGGTCCGGGAGCGCTGTCCGCGTCCGATCCGTGGGTTCGGAACGAGCATGGCGCTGGCGCTGTTCGCCCTGGGATTGATGGCACATGCCGCACATGCCCAGGGTCGCGCCGATGCCGGGCAAGTGAAGGTGGGCGACCAAGGGTCGAATACGTCTGGTGCACCTGTCGTGCCCCGTATTGCGCCCGCATCGAGCTATGCCCCGCCAGAACCTGGGCCGGTGATCACCCGGGACCAGTTCGAGCGCATCCAGAGCTTGCGTGGCGCGCGCCGCTATAAAGAGGCCGCCGCCGTTGCTGCACCGCTGGCCGCCAGTAACGACCCCGACACCTTGTACTTGTTGGGCAGCGTGGCCCAGGAAGCCGGGGATTACGAGGTGGCAGGCGCTGCCTACGAGCGCGCCGTGATGATCCAGCCCGACTTCGCCGGCGCATGGCTAGACCTGGCCGTGGTCACGCGTATGAATGGCGACGACGCCACGGCGCAGTCGCTGTTCGACTATGTCATTACCGAGTTCAGCCCGCCGGCCCCGTTGCTGGCGCGCATTGCCGTGCTGCGTCGTCAGACCATCGCCCCGGCGCTGGTGGCGGTTGCGCCGGCATCATTGGGCTGGCATGGCGAATTGCGTACGCAGGTTGGGCACGACAGCAATGCCAATAACGGCATCACGCTGACCAGCCTGCCGCTGATCGCCGGTGCCGGCATCATTGTGGATATTCCCATTGCCGATGAAGAGCGGGCACGCGGCGACACGGCCTACCAAAGTTCGATGCTGTTGCGATACGGCCATGCCTTCAATGACAGCGGCGACAGGCGAGGCGAGTTTCTGCTGGCCGTCAATCAACGCAGCAACCACGACCTGAAGGACTACAACACCCGCGACGTGCTGGTTGGCGGCAGCCTGATTCAGGACACCGAATACGGCAGCATCAGCCAGCGCTTCACTGTGCAGCAGATTCGCCTGGGTGGCCGTGACCTGCTGTACGGGGCTCGCGCGGCACTGGGCTGGGAACGCCAATATGGCGCCTGTCGCATCGGGGCCGGCGGCGAGCTGGAGCAGCGCCACTACGCCAGCGTCAGCAACCTGGACGCGCGCATTGTCTGGCTGCAGGGCGGTGGCGGATGCCTGACCCGCATCGGCAACACGCCCGTCCAGGCAGCCATGTTGTTGCGTCACGGGCATGACACGGCGGTGCACGACCGGGCCGGTGGCGACGCGCGCCGGTATGAACTGACGACCGTGCTGGCCGCAGAACTGCGACCACGCGTCATTCTGGAAGGCTTGTTCGCCGTGGCGCAGACCCACGACAGCAGCTTGTACAGCAGCATCCTGGCGGACAACGCCGTGCGGCGCAGTACCCGCACCCAGGCGCGGCTGCAGCTTCAGTTCCCGCTGGTGGGACCGGTGGATGGCTTCGTCAGTGTCGAACGCCTGCAGCAACGGTCCAACATTGGTCTTTTCGATCAGAGCGGACGCATCTTTTGGGCTGGCGTTCGCTACAGCTTCTAAGCAGCCTTTTTGGAACGCAAGCGGTCCGAACGGCAAGCGGTCCACACAGGCTGCGCGCGGCGGAACACCCTGACGTCGCGGTGCGACACGCGCACAACCATTTTCCATTTGCTTTCCGATACCATTTCAGGTTAGTCCCCGATACACCGCCCGAAGGAATTCGCCATGACACGCTTGTCGCCTGTTTCACTGCACAAGGTTTGGCCGCATCAGGCCCTTGCCGCCTTTGCCTGCGCAGTCATGGCGGTATCCGCACAGGCGTCTACGCCAGATCCCACCATCGTCGGCACGGTCACCTTTGCCTTGGGCGACGCGTTGGTGGTGCACACCGACGGCAGCAGCACGCCGCTTAAAAAGGGGGGCGTGGTCTACCAGACCGATTCGGTGCATACCGGTACTAACGGCCAGGTGCACGTGCGTATGGTCGACCAGGCCTTGGTCAGCGTGCGGCCCAATTCGCGGTTGGTGATCCAGGATTACCGCTACGACGCTCAGGACCCTGCCAAGTCGGTCATCCGCTTTTCGCTGGAACAGGGCACGATGCGCAGCATCACCGGCGCGGGCGGGCATGCTGCGAAAGACCAATATCGCCTGAACACACCCCTGGCGGCCATCGGCATTCGCGGAACCGACTTCACCGTCGCGGCCAGCAACGTCTCGACGATCGTGGGCGTTCACAGTGGCGCAATTGAAATGAGTCCGTACGGGGCAAATTGCCTGCAGGACGGCATTGGCGCGTGCGGCGGCGGCAGCAGTTCTGTGTTGACGGCAGCGATGCGAGATTTGCAGCTGCAATTGGCGCGCGGCGATGGCAGGCCTACTTATATTCCGGCGACCAAGATGCTGGACGCATTGCCGGAAGAGCCCAACGCCAAGCGACGCACCCCCGACGACACCAGCGTTGCGGGCAATGCCCAGACGGGAACGCGTACCGAGGCAGTGGCCGAGGTCAACGCCAACAAGGTTGTGGTCGCGCCTGCTGCCCCGGTGGCCCCGCCCGTAGTTGTGGCGCCGCCAGTGGTGATCGCGCCAACTGTTCCGGTTGTCGTGCCTGAAGTGGTTCACGTCCCGTCAGCCACGCCGCCCGCCCAGGTTGCGCTGTACTGGGGGCGTTATGCCGATCTGATTGCCGAGGGCACGGCAAAGCTGGGTGCCAACGCAGAGGTCACCGTAGGCAATGACGTATTCGGCCTGATGCGTGCGGCCGGGCCGATGGCCTTGCCCAGTAGCGAAAAATTTAACTTCGCGCTGGGGAACTCTGAAGCTTATGTTATGTCATCGGGCAAGTCGGTGGCCGCAAGTGTTACCGATCCCCGCTTGAGCATCGATTTTGGCCAGCGAGTCTTCGATACCAGCCTGACCGTCACAGCCGCCGGCGCCAGCACGGGCATTGCAGCCAAAGGCACGGTCAACAACAGTGGCTTCCTGTACAGCACCTCGGGAAACAGCGCCGTACTGGGAGCACTTAATGGCGACGGTACCCAGGCTGGTTATGTGTTTAGTCGCGATTTGGAGGGTGGCCAAAGCGTGCGTGGCGCCACGTCCTGGTATCGGTAACGTTGCAAAGAAGCCTCGTTACCTTTAATACAGGCGATATGTTTGATGTGTGACGCACGTCACACCGGCCAGCAGGCCGCGTCGGATACAGTCCGGGCAGTGGGAAAAATGGCTGTTGCATATAGCCTTTTCCTACAACCAAATTCCTTAGGAGCTCGACGCAATGGCAATCGCTACCGCAGCACAACTGACCCAGATTTCGAATCTGTACGTCTCCCTGTTCAACCGCGCACCGGATACCGCCGGTCTGTCGTTCTGGTCCAGCGCGCTGGCCAACGGCGCGAACATCCAAGCAATCACGCAAGGCTTCCTGACCGCCCCGGAAGGCCAAGCTAACTACCCGCAATTCCAAAGCGCTTCGGAATTCGTGACCGCCTTCTACACCAAGGTCTTCGGTCGCGCCCCGGATGCAGGCGGCCTGGCCTTCTGGACCGCAGCTCTGAACGGTGCCGGTGGCGCCAACTCGGACGCCGCCAAGGCAACCGTCGTTTCGCAAATCAACAGCATCGTCAGCACCCCGCTGACCGCTCGTCCTGATGGCCTGACCGACGCACAATACGCTCAGACCGTGAACGATCGCGCCCTGTTCGCGAACAAGGTCGAAGCTGGTACCTACGTTGCTACGCAAACCACCATCACCGTTGCTCAAGCAACGACGCTGCTGAGCGGCGTTACCGCTGACCCGGCAACCGTGATCACCGTCAAGAGCACCGCTAACGTGTTCGGCGCTTCGATCACCGCTGCTCTGGCTGCTACCAACGGCTCGGCCGTGGTTGGCTCTGCTTCGGCTGACTTCTTCGCGCTGACCAGCGCAAACATCACCACCGCTGATGGCAAGTCCGCCTTCTCGCTGGATGGTGCTGCTGGCACCGACACCCTGACCATCACCAGCGATGGCACGGCTATCACCGACACCGTCAAGAACTTCACGAACATTGAAGTCGTCAACGTCTCGGGCGCCACTGCTACCACCGTGGCTGCTGGCAAGTTCATCGGCGCAACGACCTTCGGTTCGTTGGCTGGCCAAACCCTGACCCTGACCGGTCTGGCTGCTGGTCAAGGCGTTGCAGTCAATGCAGCTGGCGCCACCAGCGCTACCTACCTGCCTGCTGCTACCGCTGCTGCGCTGACCGTTTCCGGTGGCACCTCGGGTACCGTTGCATTCGTCGGCACTGGCCTGACCTCCGCTGCCATCAGCAGCACGGGCGCTGTCGCTAACACCACCGGCGCCATCACGCTGGCTGGCACGATCGGCGCTGTGTCGATCAACGCTGCTACCGCACTGAGCACCAGCTTCGCTGCTGGCGTCAAGACCGGCGCGGCCCTGACCATCACCGGTGGCGGTGCTGTCACGCTGACCGGCACGTTGGCTACTGGCTTCACCACCGTCAACGCTGGCGCAGCTACCGGCGGCCTGACCGCCAACATCGGCACGACCGTGACCTCGCTGACCGGCTCGACCGCTGTCGACAAGATCACCGTCTCCGGCGCATTGGCTGCTGGTACCACGATCAGCCTCGGCGCAGGCAATGACCAACTGTTGGCTGGTGGCGGTTCGATCGCCGCTGGTTCGACCATCGACGCTGGTGCTGGCACCGACACGCTGTCGAGCGCTTTGGTGACCGCTGCCAACGCATCGGTCTTCAAGAACTTCGAACTGCTGCAAATCGAAGCTGGTTCGATCACCGACGCTGCTCTGCTGACCGGCTCGACCCTGACTGGCCTGACCTTGGCTGGCGGCGCTGGCGCCGGCGCAGTCAACAACGTTGCTGCGACCCTTGGCCTGACCGTGACCGGTTCCGCTACCGGCACGACGACCATTGGCGTGACCAACGCAGCGACCAACACCGCTGACGTTTACACCATCACCCTGGCTAACGCGACGGCTAACACCGCTGCTGCTGGCGGCACCATCGGTCTGGCCAACGTCGAAACGATCAACATCGTTTCGGGTGGCACCGCACTGACTGCTGGCACCAAGAACAGCATCGACCTGTCTGACGCTGCTCTGAAGACCGTTGTGATCACGGGCTCGCAAGCTGCCCAAGTGACCTTCTCGACCGCCACCACCGCTACCTCGCTGGTTGACGGCTCGGCTGCTACCGGTTCGCTGACCATCAATACCGCCAACTTGGTTGCTGCTACGGCTGCCAACGGTGGTCTGACCGTCAAGGGCGGTACCGCTGCTGACACGCTGACCATCGCGCAAAACGCGACGGTTACCGGCGGTGCAGGTGCTGACACCTTCGTCATCACCTCGAAGATCGGCACGATCGGCGCAACGGACGCAACCAAGGCAGCTGCTATCGCCGCCAACGTTGTGACCATCACCGACTTCGCCAAGCTGGACATGATCGACGTTGGCACGAACGTGGCTACCGCTGCGATCTCGTTCACCGATGCCAGCACCGCAGCAAGCCTGTTCGTTGCAGCCAACACTGCGACGGGTGCACACTCTGGTGAAATCGCAGCCTTCCGTTTCGGCGGCGACACCTACATCGTTGCTGACATTGCTAACGCAGGCACCTTCGATGCAGGCGACGTCCTGGTGAAGCTGGCTGGCATCGTGGACACCACGACGTTCGCACACACTGCCGCTACCAGCGTCATCACGTTCGGCTAATCAGCCAACGAAGGCGTCCGGCTTGCCGGACGCTGTGCTCCTCCGCAGGGTGGATCGAAGCTGGCTTGACCAGTGAGCATCAACCCAGATCGAGAAGCACGTGTTGACTAGTTGGAACAGGGGTGTCTCTGCACCTAGAAAGTCATCAAAGCGTTTAGGCGCCCCTGGATAGAAAGCCGGTTCTTTTGAACCGGCTTTTTTTATGCCTGCTCGCCACGCACACCAACGTCTGCCGAAAAAAATCGCGTTATCCCGGCATTCTTCCCTGGGTGTGACGCCACGCACAAACAGAAGCCTGGTTGAAGAGATAGAGTGCGTTCACAAGAAAAACCGGGGTGCTTCACGCAGCCGTTTTTTCGCCCCAATTCTCTGGATACCTCGACGCAATGGCCATCGCTTCTATCGCACAACTGAACCAGATCACGAATCTGTACGTATCGCTGTTCAATCGCACGCCCGATACGGCAGGTCTGTCCTTCTGGTCCAGCGCACTGGTCAACGGTGCCAGCATCGCGACCATCACACGGGGTTTCCTGACTGCGCCGGAAGGCCAGGCCAACTACCCACAATTCCAGAGCGCGTCGGAATTCGTCAACGCCTTCTACACCAAGGTTTTCAGTCGTACGCCGGATGCAGGCGGCTTGGCTTTCTGGACCGCGGCCCTGAACGGTGCCGGTGGAGCCAATTCGGACGCCGCCAAGGCAACCGTGGTTGCCCAGATTGTGGCTATCGTCAGCACCCCGCTGACCGCTCGCCCGGATGGTCTGACGGATGCCCAGTACGCACAGACCATGAACGACCGCGCCTTTTTCGCGAACAAAGTTGAAATCGGCACCTATCTGGCTTCGCACCCAAACGGCCTGACCACCAACGTCATATTCCCTTCCATCACCGCCGACCCGTTGAGCGTTGCGGTGGTCAAGAACACCGCAGATGTGTTTGGTGCACCGATCGCCGCATCCCTGGCCACCACTGCTGGCACCGCCGTGTTGGGGTCGGATGCCGCCGATGTCTTTTCGCTGACCAGCGCGCAACTCGTCAATGCGGATAGCAAGGCGGGTTTCTCGCTCGACGGCGGCGCGGGCGTGGATATGCTGCTTCTGACCACCACGGGCAGCACGACCATCAGTGACACGATCAAGAACTTCACGAACATTGAAGTCATTGGCGTCTCCACCTCGGTTGGCAACACGACGACCGTTGCTGCCGGCAAGTTTCTTGGTGCGACCGGATTTCTGGCCGTTGGTGCAGGCAGCACAATCGTCAATGGTCTGGCCGCAGGTCAGGGTCTGACGCTGCTCCTCAGTGCCGGTACCAGCACCGCCGCCAACTATCTGGCCACCGCCACTGCTGCATCCGTGAGTTTCTCCAGCGGTGCGTCGGGCTCCGTCGGCGTCAGCGGCACCGGCCTGACCTCGGCAACCATCAACAGCACAGGTCCTACGGCCAACGTCTCCGGCAACGTCAATTTGGCTGGCACCATCGGTGCCGTGACCGTGAATGCCTCCACTGCGCTGACCACGTCCCTGATTGGCGCCAAGCAGGGTGCGGTGCTGACGGTGACGGGCGGCGGCGCGTTGACGCTGAGCGCGTTGTCGACCTCGTTCACCACAGTCAACGCGGGCGCTGCCACTGGCGGTTTGACCACCGCTATCGGCACGAGCGTGACTTCGCTGACCGGTTCGTCGGCGAATGACAAAATCACGGTTGCCGGCTCCTTGGCCGCCGGCGCCACGATCTCGCTGGGCGCAGGCAGCGACGCCCTGCTGTTCGCAACTAATGGCGCGATCGCAGCGGGGTCGACCATTGATGCGGGCGCGGGTGTCGACACCCTGTCGAGCAAGCTGGTGACTGCTGCCAATGCATCGGTCTTCAAGAACTTCGAACTGCTGCAAATCGAAGCGGGTTCGATCACCGACGCATCGCTGCTGACCGGCTCGACCCTGACGGGTCTGACTTTGGCCGGCGGCAATGGCGCTGGTGCAGTCAATAACGTGGCTGCGACCCTGGGCCTGACGGTTACCGGCGCTGCTACCGGCACCACCACCATCGGCGTAAGCAACGCAGCGACCAACGCCGCTGACGTGTACACCATCACCCTGGCAAACGCTGCGGCCAATACCGCTGCCGCGGCTGGCACCATCGGTCTGGCCAATGTCGAAACGATCAATATCGTGTCGGGCGGCACTAACCTGGGCGTAGGCCTCAGAAACAGCATCGACATCTCCGATGCCGCGCTGAAAACCCTTGTGATTACGGGTTCGCAAGCTGCCCAGGTGACGTTCTCGACCGCTACCACCGCAACCTCGTCGATCGACGGCTCGGCTGCCACTGGCTCGCTGAATATCGATACCACCAACCTGGTTGCTGCGACGGCTGCCAACGGAGGCCTTACGGTCAAAGGCGGCACGGCTGCTGATTCGCTGACCATCTCGCAAAACGCGGTCGTCACTGGCGGCGCTGGCAACGACCTGTTCGTGATCAAGTCGACCCTCGCCACCCTTGGCGCGTCGGACGCAACTGCCGCTACGGAAATCGCAGCGAAGCTGGTCACCATTACCGACTTCGCCAAGGGCGACGTTATCGACTTCCTGCCGGCAGTCGCAAACCTTGGCACCAGCACCACCGCCATCGTTTTTGCAGATCTGAGTGGCAGCGCCAGCCTGGCTGCTGCAGCACAGATCGCTGTGGGCGCCGGTGGTCAATCGATTGAAGCCTTCCGCTTCGGTGGCGATACCTACCTCGTGGCTGATCTGACTACGGCCGCCACCTTCGGTGCTGGCGACATGCTGGTCAAACTGAGCGGTGTCGTCGACTTGACCAACGCCAAGGTCGACTACACCACCGGTGAAATCTTCATCGCCTGAAGTCAAGCCGGGGGCCCTTTACGTGGAAAATCATCGAAGCGTTTAGGTGCCCCGGGATAGAAAGCCGGTTCTTTTGAATCGGCTTTTTTGTGCCTGCTCGCCACGCAGCAGGTCTGGTCTGCCGAAAGAAATTGCTTTGTCCCAGTATTTTTCCCGGGGTGTGACGCCAGGCACAAACAGAAGCCTTGTTGAAGAGATAGAGTTTGGCCACAGAAAAAACGAGGTGCTCACGCAGCCGTTTTTACGCTCAATTTCTCAGGAGTCTTCGACGCAATGGCCATCGCTTCCACCGCACAACTGACCCAGGTCACGAATCTGTACGTCTCGCTGTTCAATCGCGCGCCGGACACCGCTGGGCTGTCGTTCTGGTCCAGCGCACTGGCCAATGGCGCCAATATCCAGGCAATCACACGTGGTTTCCTCACCGCGCCTGAGGGCCAGGCAAACTACCCGCAATTCCAAAGCGCCTCGGAATTCGTGACCGCCTTCTACACCAAGGTCTTCGGCCGTGCGCCGGATGCAGGCGGCCTGGCCTTCTGGACCGCCGCGTTGAATGGCGCCGGTGGTGCCAACTCGGACGCCGCCAAGGCAACCGTGGTTTCGCAGATCGTAAGTATCGTCAGCACGCCGCTGACCGTACGCCCGGATGGTATGAGCGACGCCCAATACGGACAGACTGTTGGCGACCGCGCGCTGTTTGCGAACAAGGTCGAAGCGGGTACCTACGTCGCGACACAAACCACCATTACCGTTGCCCAAGCAACGACGCTGCTGAACGGCGTGACTGCTGACCCGGCAACCGTGATCACCGTCAAGGGCACCGCCAACGTGTTCGGCACCGCCCTGAGCAACGCACTGGCCAGCACCAACGGCACCCAGGTTGTTGGCTCGGCTTCGGCTGACTTCTTCACGCTGACCGGTGCGGACATCACCACGGCTGACAGCAAGGCAGGCTTCTCGCTGGACGGCGGCGCTGGCATCGACACGCTGACCATTACCGCTGGTGGCACGCCCATCACCGATACCGTCAAGAACTTCACGAACGTCGAGGTGATCAACGTTTCTGGTGCGACCTCCACCACCGTCGCTGCTGCCAAGTTCGTTGGCGCAACCACCTTCGGTGCGTTGGCTGGTCAGAACCTCACCCTGACCGGGCTGACCGCTGGTCAGGGCGTTGCCCTCAACCGGTCTGGCGCTTCCAGCGCTACCTACGTCGCTGCGGCAACGGCTGCTTCGGTAACGGTGTCGGGCGGTACCTCGACCAGTATCAGCTTGCTCGGCGATGGCCTGACCTCCGCTGCCATCAACAGCACAGGCGCTGTGACCAACCTCCTTGGTGGCGTGACGCTGGCTAACACGATCAGTGCCGTGTCTATCAATGCTGCTGCGCCATTGGCGGTCGGCTTTGTTGGTGGCAAGGCTGGCGCTTCGCTGACCGTTACAGGCGGCGGTACGGTCATCCTGGCAGGCACGCTGGCCGCAGCCTTCACGACCGTCAACGCTGGCGCCGCTACGGGTGGGCTGATCGCCAACATTGGCACGACCGTGACGTCGTTGACCGGTTCTACCGCTGTCGACAAGATCACCGTTTCTGGTTCCCTGGCTGCCGGTACCACGATCAACCTCGGCGCAGGCAACGACCAACTGCTGTTCGACACCAACGGCGCAATCGCTGCTGGTTCGACCATCGACGCGGGCGCGGGTACCGACACGCTGTCGAGCGCGCTGGTGACCGCTGCGAACGCCTCGATCTTCAAGAACTTCGAACTGCTGCAGATCGAAGCGGGTTCGATCACCGACGCATCGCTGTTGACCGGCTCGACCCTGACGGGTCTGACCTTGGCGTCGGGCACCGGCGGTGGCGCGGTGAACAACGTTTCCTCGACCCTGGGCCTGACGGTCACCGGCGCAGTCAACAGCGGCACCACCACCATCGGTGTGAAAGACGCGGCCACCAACACGGCGGACACCTACACCATCACTCTGGCGAATGCCACGAGTGGCAACGCTGCCTTCGCAGGTACCATCGGCCTGGCCAACGTCGAGACCATCAACATTGTGTCGGCCGGCACCGTGGCTGCAGGCATCTTCAATACCATCGATATCTCGGATGCCGGGCTGAAGACCTTGAATATCACGGGGTCGCAAGCGGCGTCCGTGACGTTCTCGACCGCCACCACCGCAACCTCGTTGATTGATGCATCGGCAGCGACTGGTTCGGTCAAGATCGACACCACCAACGTGGTTGCTGCGACGGCGGCAAACGGTGGCCTGACCGTCAAGGGCGGTACTGCTGCCGACACGTTGACCATCGGCCAGAACGCAGTGGTCACCGGCGGCGCAGGCAACGACACCTTCGTGCTGTCGTCGACGGCCATTCAGCAAGCGGCATCGCCGACCTTGCTGACCATCGCTGCCAAGCTGGTCACCATCACCGACTTTGCGCGCGGTGACGTGATCGACTTCCTGTCCACCACCAACACCGCCACCGGTCCGAACATTACGTTTGCCGATCAAAGCTCGGCTGCCGATCTGCTGACCGCGGTGAACAACGTGGTGAACGGCAACGGTGGTGCCACGATCGAAGCCTTCCGTTTCGGTGGCGATACCTACATCGTTGCCGACTACGGCACCGTAGGCACCTTCGGCGCGAGCGACACCTTGATCAAGCTGTCGGGCATTGTCGATCTGACGACCGTGCAAGCCAATGCGACTACTGGTGAAGTGTTCTTCGGTTCCGTCATCACGCCGATCTAAGCACTGAACGCAAGGCTGTCTGAAAGATGAAAACCGGCTCTGCGAGCCGGTTTTTTTCATGCGTCTTCGGTAGCATGACCGCCAATCGAATGCACTCCCGGGCCCTATGTCTTTCCTGCCGCAAGAAATCCGCCCGATTACGACCGATCAGCAGCGCCTGACCGACAAACATTTGAAGCCGGCATTGGCGGACATCGAGTTTCTGCTCTATCGCATTCGTCGCGATATAGACAAAGAACTGCAAGCCCAATTTCCCGAGCAGAACGGCAAGGCCTATCCCTATGGGCGTTGCCTGGAAATATCAGACCTGTTCATGGCCAAGCTGCGAGTCAAACTGAACAGCAAGGAACCGCATCGCGGCCTGCGTGCGTTACGTGCATTCCTGGCCGGGGGAGGGCGGATCGACTGGGTATGGGGCGCCTTGCGAGAAACCTATTTCCAGAATGCCTTCCAGGTAGGTGCCTGGTATATGGACGTGTCCAATGACACGGTCACTGTGACCAAACCAGCGGTCGAAATATTACCTTGGAAGGATGCGAACTTCATCGCGATCCAAGGTATCGATCATTTTGCGAAGATCGCGAAAAATTACTGGGGGGCGGAAACCTACGTCAACGACTTGGTGCCTTCGCTTGCGCCAATCTTTCCGATGATTCTGCGTTTTCCCAGCGGGCAGATTGAAATCAGTTCGCCCACCAATTACATGGTCGATTATTTCCGCCGGGATCGGTTCGTTCAGTCGGAAGACTTTCTGGCGCGAGGCCCGTCTTTGCCGCAGGCGGTCTGGCAGGGCGTGTGGCAGGCGCTGTCAGAGGAGGATCGCGCCGCCAATACCGATGCAGGGCGGCATCAGGCAATTGCAGCGTGTCGTACCGATCGCGGCGCCGCTTGCTTTGATGACGCGTCCTGGCGTTTGCTGCAGCTGCAGGCACATACCCGCATTCATTACTTGGTCACGAACCTGCGAATCGCCTGATATACAACGCGATACCGGTATTCGCATTTCCGTGTGACCGCTGTCACAGGGCACCTGAGTGGAGCACCTTATATTGGCAAGCCTTGTGCTCGTGGCATTGCAAATCGCAATGCCGATGCGCGCTGCTTTCCTGATCTTTTCCAAGGTGTTATCGACATGGCTATTGCGACCGCTGCGCAACTTACACAGATCACGAATCTGTATGTCTCGCTGTTCAACCGCGCCCCGGATACTGCAGGCCTGTCGTTCTGGTCCAGCGCGTTGGCCAATGGCGCCAGCATCCCGGCCATTACACAAGGCTTTTTGACCGCGCCGGAAGGGCAAGCCAACTACCCGCAGTTCCAGAGCGCCTCGGAATTCGTGAATGCCTTCTACACCAAGGTCTTCGGTCGTGCGCCGGATGCAGGCGGCCTGGCTTTCTGGACTGCTGCACTGAACGGTGCAGGCGGCGCGAATTCTGACGCTGCCAAGGCCACCGTGGTCGCGCAAATCGTGTCGATCGTCAGCGTTCCGCTGACCATTCGCCCAGATGGCCTGACCGATGCGCAATATACGCAGACCGTGAACGATCGCGCCTTGTTCGCAAACAAGGTTGAAGTCGGCACTTACGTAGCCACGCAAACCACTGTCACGGTCGACGGTGCCAAGCTGATTCTGGCTAACAATGTGGGTACGCCGATTGTCACCGCAGACCCGGCAAGCGTCGTGACCGCCAAGACGACCGCCAATGTCTTCGGCGCTACGCTGACTGCTTCGCTGGCATCGGCCAACGGCACGGCCGTGGTGGGCACGGCATCGGCTGACGTATTTACGATGACGGCTGCGCAGGTGGCTACCGCCGACACCAAGGCTGGTTTCTCGTTGGACGGTGGCGCCGGGCTTGATACCCTGGTCATTACGGGTAGCGGCGCATTTACCGATACCGTGAAGAACTTTGCGAACATCGAAAACATCGTTTTTGCTGGCGGTACCGTCAATGTTTCTGCCGCTGCCGCGAAGTTCGTCGGTGCGACCACCTTCACCAACGCTGCTACTGGCACTGGTAGCCTGACGCTGACCGGACTTTCTGCTGGCCAAGGCGTTGGCGTGAACAATGTCGGCGCTGGGGGTGAGACTCGCGCAACCTATCTCGCTGCCGCGACTGCTGCTGCGGTGACCGTTTCTGGTGGCACGTCCGGCACGGTGGGCATCTCCGGTACGGGCCTGACCTCGGCGACCATCACCAGCACGGGCGCCGTCGCCAATGTCATCAATAATCAGGTCCAACTTGCCGCTACCATCGGTACGGTGACCATCAACGCCGCCACCGCACTGACAACTGCGTTGTCCGGTGCCAAGGTGGGTGCAACCGTGGTCGTGACGGGAGGCGGCGCAGTGACGTTGAACGCGCTGTCGACTTCTTTCACGACAGTCAATGCAGGCGCGGCCACTGGTGGCCTGACCGCCATGATCGGCAGTACCGTCACTTCACTTACCGGTTCGTCGGCGGTGGACAAGATCACGGTGAATGGTTCCTTGGCTGCTGGCACCACGATCAACCTGGGCGCAGGCAATGACTCCCTGCTGTTCTCCGGCACCGGCGCAATTGCTGCTGGTTCGACCGTCGATGCCGGCGCCGGTATCGACACGCTGTCGAGCGCCCTGGTGACCGCTGCCAATGCATCGATCTTCAAGAACTTCGAGTTGCTGCAAATCGAAGCTGGTACGATCACCGACTTGTCGCTGCTGACCGGCTCGACGTTGACGGGTCTGACCCTGGCATCCAGCGGTGGCGGTGCGGTCAATAACGTTGCCTCTACCCTGGGCCTGACGGTGACGGGCGTGGTAAACAGCGGCACGACCACCATTGGCGTGAAGGACGCGGCGACCAACACCGCAGACGTCTACACCATCACCTTGGCAAATGCCACGCCAAACACCACCGCCCGAGCAGGCACCATCGGTCTGGCCAACGTCGAAACGATCAACATCGTCTCGGCGGGCACCCTGGGCGCCGGTACGTCGAACACCATCGACATCTCAGATGCCGCGCTGAAAACCTTGAACATCAGCGGGACGCAGGCCGTCTCGGTGACGTTCTCGACGACGACCACGGCAACCTCGCTCATCGATGGCTCGGCTGCCACCGGCGTGCTGAGCATCAATACCGCCAACCTGGTTGCTGCAACGGCTGCCAACGGCGGCCTGACGATCAAGGGCGGCGTCGCTGCCGACCTGTTGACCGTGACGCAGCTGGCGTCGGTCACTGGTGGCGCGGGCAACGATACGTTCTTTGTGGGCAGCACCGGCATTGCGGTGGCAACCGCTGGCGCGGCAACCGCAACCGAAGTGGCCGCCAAGCTGGTCACCATCACCGACTTCGCCAAGGGCGACACGGTTGATCTGATCAACAACGGCACAGCCGCTGGCGCCAACTCGATTGGCGCGGTGGCTGACCTGAGCGCATCGGCCAGTTTGCTGGTTGCCGCCAATACCGCCGCCAACACGGGAGGCAACGCTGCCGGGGTCGAGATCAGCGCCTTCCGCTTCGGTGGCGACACATACATCTTGCTGGATGCCGCCGCGTCGAACACGGGTGGTGTTGCTGCCAACGACGTACTGGTGAAGCTGGCAGGCATCGTCGACTTGGCTACCGCGACAGTCGACTTGGGCACAGGCGCCGTGCTGTTCGTGTGATCAAACACTGATATCGCCTGGCTCTCCGGGCGATATCAAGTGCATGCATGGGAAGCCGACTCGCAGAGCCGGTTTTTTTTTCGTCTGTACAGGATGCGATGCTAAGCATCTCGCCGATAGCGTGCGCTAACTGTCGTCAATGTAATACATCGTAAGGCTACGCATCGGTAGCCTACAAAAGCCCGCTCGACCGCTATTGCCGGGAAACCCTTACACATCGGGCGATCAGCGCATTCATTCATTCATTCCTATGATATCCGCTTGGATACTATGTGATCTACGTCACACACGATCAAAAAGTCCGTCTTTTATATTGACGCCTGTTGGGCCCGCGATACTGCTTTTTAGCAGCGTGATCCAGCGTCTTATAATTTTTGGAGTGCTACCAACATGGCTATTGCGACCCCTGCGCAACTCACGCAGATCTCAAATCTCTATGTCTCCCTGTTCAATCGCGCACCGGACACCGCCGGTCTGTCGTTCTGGAGCGCGGCTCTGGCCAACGGCGCGAACATCAACGCGATTACCCAAGGCTTCCTGACGGCACCGGAAGGCCAGGCGAACTACCCCCAATTCCAAAGCTCTTCTGAGTTCGTGACGGCGTTCTACACCAAGGTCTTTGGCCGTGCACCGGATGCAAGCGGCCTGGCCTTCTGGACCGCCGCATTGAACGGCGCGGGTGGCGCCAATTCGGATGCCGCCAAGGCAACTGTCGTGTCGCAAATCGTGTCGATCGTCAGCACTCCGCTGACCGCTCGCCCCGAAGGTCTGACCGATGCCCAATACGCACAGACCGTGAACGACCGCGCGCTGTTCGCGAACAAGGTTGAAGTGGGCACCTACGTGGCCACGCAAACCACCGTCAGCGTGGATGCCGCTAAGCTGATTCTGGTTGATGGTGCTGGTACGCCGATCGTGACGGCAGATCCGGCAACCGTGATCACCGCCAAGGAAACCGCAAACGTTTACGGTCCCGCCCTCAGCAGCGCCGTGACCAACGGTACCGCCGTGGTGGGTTCTGCATCGGCTGACTACTTCAAGATCACCGCTGGCGATTTGGGTACGGCAGACGGCAAGGCCGGTTTCTCGCTGGACGGTGGTGCGGGCGTCGACACGCTGGCCATCGACGGCGCAGCCACGATCACCGACGCTGTGAAGAACGTCAAGAACGTCGAGAACATCACCTTCAATGCCAGCTCTACGGTGGCTGCGGGCAAGTTCGTCGGTGCGACGACCTTCAGCAACTTGAGCGGTAACCTGACCCTGACGGGCCTGACCGCTGGTCAAGGCGTGGCCGTCAGCGGCGGTGGCAAGACCGAGGCGGCTTATGCCGCTGACGCCACTGCCGCTTCGTTGACCGTCTCCGGCGGCACGACGGGTGTCGGCAACGGCGCCAGCTCGGGCAACGTCACCTTCTCCGGTACCGGCCTGACCTCGGCCACCATCAAGAGCGCCGGTAACGCAGCCAACACCGTCGGTACGATCAACCTGGGCGGCACCATCGGCGCAGTCACCATCGACGCTGCCACCAACCTGACCACGGTGCTGAGCAACGCCAAGGCTGGCGCAACGCTGACCATCAACGGCGGCGGCGCGGTTGCACTGGGCGCACTGCCCACCGGCTTCACCACCGTCAATGCTGGCGCTGCAACGGGCGGTCTGACCGCCTCGATTGGCGCTGCGGTGACCTCGCTGACCGGTTCGTCGGCTGCCGACAAAATCACCGTCACCGATACGTTGACTGCTGGTACCACGATCAACCTGGGCGCAGGCAACGACCTGCTGCTGGTTGATGGCGGTTCGATCGCTGCCGGTTCGACCATCGACGCCGGTGCTGGTATCGACACGCTGTCGAGCAAGCTGGTGACCTCGGCTAACGCCGCTGTCTTCAAGAACTTCGACCTGCTGCAAATCGAAACGGACACGATCACTGACGCGTCGCTGTTGACCGGCTCGACCCTGACGGGCCTGACGCTGGCGGGTGGTGATGGTGGTGGTGCGGTCAACAATGTCGCAGCAAGCCTGGGCCTGACGGTTACTGGCGCAGTCAACGGTGGCACGACCACTATTGGTGTGAAGGACGCAGCGACCAACACCGCTGACACCTACACCGTAACCCTGGCCAATGCCACGGCAGGCGACGCTGCTGCTGCCGGGACCATCGGCCTGGCTGGTGTTGAAACGGTCAACATCGTGTCGGCCGGCACCGTCGGCAATGGTTCGAACAGCATCGACATCTCGGACGCTGCGCTGAAGACGCTGAAAATCACCGGCTCGCAAGCTGCCAAGGTGACGTTCTCGACGGCCACGACCGCAACCTCGCTGATCGACGGCTCGGCTGCCACCGGTTCCTTGAACATCGACACGAGCAATGTGGTTGCCGCAACGGCTGCCAACGGTGGTCTGACGGTCAAGGGCGGCTCGGCTGCTGACACGCTGACCATCGCACAAGGCGCAACCGTGACTGGTGGCGCTGGCAACGACGCCTTCCTGCTGACCGCAGGCACGCTGAAGCTGGACACCGCCAACGCAGCCGACATCGCCGCCAAGATGGTCACCATCACCGACTTCGCACGTGGTGACACCATCGACTTCCTGGGCGCTGGCAACGGCGGTGGCAACACCGCACTGCACTTCACCGACGCCAGCAGCGCAGCCGACCTGGCTGCTGCCGCCAACTCGGTGCTGACCGCCAATGGTGCTGCTTCGATCGAAGCCTTCCGCTTCGGTGGCGATACCTACATCGTTGCTGACACGGGCACCACCGGTTCCTTCGGTTCCGGCGACGTGCTGGTGAAGCTGGCCGGTATCGTCGACCTGAACAGCGTGGTGTTCAACGCGACCGGCGGCGAAGTGTCCTTCGGCAACACGCCCATCTAAGCATGACCGCATGACAACGTGTTCATCTGCAGCGCAACTCGAAGCCGGCTTTGTCTGGTGAGCAGCAGCGCAGATCGATGAACACGTGAACGATTGCAGGTGAAGTTGATAGGGCAGGGACGCCCGGCACCTAGATATCCATCAAAGCTTGTGCGTCCCTGCATGAAAAGCCGGTTCTTGCGAACCGGCTTTTTTGCGTTCAATACCTCTGCCAGCGCGTCCCGAATATCTGCACGCGGGTCCAAAGCTGCGATATCCGCACTCGGCAAGGCGCACAGGTGTAGGTTCAAAGGATGTCCGATCTATTTTCGGCTGTGGGCAAAGACTTGGCCTGCCAGAAACAAGCACGCCCTTTCTTTGGAAAAGCAGCCGCCATGGCCACGACCCCCACCACACAACAGTTGGCCATCGCCAATCTGTACACCGCCCTGTTCAACCGCGCGCCTGATGCCGCAGGTCTTGTCTTCTGGGTGCAGGCACTCAACAATGGTGCGTCGCTGTCCACCATCACCCAAAGCATACTGACGACCGCAGAAGCCAAGACGATCTACCCCGCCGCGCAGACGGCGGAACAGTTCATTGCCAGCTTCTATCAGAGCGTGCTTGGCCGTGTGCCCGACACAGCCGGCCTGGCTTTCTGGACTGCTGCGCTGAATGCCGACGGCGGGACAAGCTCGGCGGCAGCCAAGGCCTTGCTGGTGTCGCAGTTGGTCGGCATTGCCAGCACCCCGCTTACCAGCAAGCCGGCTGATCTCACCGATGCGCAGTACGCACAGACAATCGCTGACCGTGCCGTGTTTGGGAACAAGGTGGCAGTGGGGGTGTACTTCGCGGTCGAGCTGGGTGGGACAAATGTGGAATTGGCCAAGCAAGTATTGGCGGGTGTAGGCAGCACGGCTGCGTCGGTCGATGCTGCCAAGTTGATCGCTGGCGGGACCAGTCCGTCCGCGCCGGTAATTGTGGCGCCAGTGAGTCTGCTGGCAACGGCAAGTACCGACACTTTGTCCGGCACGGCTGGCAATGACACCTTCACTGCCACCAACCTCACGCTGGGTGCGCTCGACAGCATTGATGGTGGGGCGGGGACAGACACGCTGAACTATCTGGATGCGTCGGCCACCGCTGCGGCTATTCCCGTGGCGGGGGTACGGAACGTCGAGATCATCAATGTTCGAAATGTGAATACGGCAGGGGTGGGAACGGAAGTGGTGTCCTTTACCGTGGAATCCGGCAACGGGCTGACGGTGGGGCAGACGCTTACGATCGCCGGCCTGACGGCCACCGGCATCGGCGATGCGTCAGACACTGATATCGCAGTTGCCCTTCGAACCGGCATGACCGCGGGGAACGCGGTAGTCACAGGTACGCTCGACCCGGGCTACATCGCAAGCGGCGCCGATGACACGGTGATCTTCACCAGTCGTGTTCCTGGCAACGTGCCGAACCTGGTCGCCGGCGGCAGCAATTTGAGTGACGTGAATCCCCGCATCGTCCAAGGCACGAATGGCGCAAGCGACACGGTGATCGCGGGCAATTTCGTTGGCGCGACAAACTTCAACTCGGATCGCTCCACGGTTGCCGTTATCTTCACCGGCCTGGCCGCAGGGCAAGCCGTTGGCATCGTCGGCGACAACGCGGTGGTGAACGGCGACCTGACGGGGTCGTATGCCGCCGGCGTGAGCGCGGCGACGCTGAATGTGTCGGGCGGGACCAAGGGCGGGAATGTGACGATCAATAGCGTGTCCGGCAGCAGCCTGGCGAACGTGACGCTGACGTCTACGGGGCTGGTGAACGTACTGGGCGACTTGGCGCTTGCGTCTACGGTCAGCTCGCTGGCGGTCGATGCAAGTACCAATCTGACGATGAGCGCCATCACCGCTGCCGGGCTTCGCACCATCCAGGTGTCGGGCGTCGCCCAGGCGGTGTCTTTGGGCAACGTGACCTCAACGGTGCTTGAGTCGGTCGATGCGTCCGGCCTGAGGTCTGGCGGGGTGGCTGTGAACCTGGGCGCGAATGTCGCCACTACATTCACGGGCAGCGCGGCTAATGACATTGTGAGTATCACCGGTGGCATTGCCATGACCGGTACGGTCGATGGGGGCGCCGGCACGGATACGCTTGCGTTGTCCAAAGGCCAGTCGCTCACGCCTGCGACCGCTGCGCATTTTATTAACTTTGAGGTGCTGCGGGTCAGCGCTTCTTTCAGTACACAAGGCTACGACGCGTCCTTGATCGCCGGCGTCCGTTTCGAGATCGGCGCCAGTCCTATCAGCAACCTTTCGCTGATCAAGCTGGCCGCTGACGCGGCAGTGGCCCTCGTGGGAAATAACGGGAATGTGACCTTGAGCTTGGCGGACGCAAGCGGCGTCGACGATTCCTTGAATTTCACGATGGGTAACGCCGGTGCCAGCGCCGGCGCGCTGTCCAACAGCGTCCGCGCGGACTTGAGTCTGCCGGGCATCGAGACGGTGTATTTGCATTCTGTGGGTATAGCCGGCGGGACTGGCGGCAATATTTTCCACCTCTATTCCGCGTCCAGCACAAGCCTGTCGAAGCTCGTTATCGATGGCAGCCAGCCGACCATTCTCAGATTGGGGACCATCACCTGGGCATTCACGGTGGACGCCACTGCGGCCACCGGCGCAGTGACAATCGAGGAAACCGATGTGACCCAGACGTTCAACGTTTCTGGCAGCACGGCTTCCGACAAGATCATCGGCGGCCGGGCCGGCGGCCTGATCGTTGGAGGAACGGGCGGCGATGCGATTTCCCTGTACGTGGGTAGTGGCGTGGACACCGTGGCCTACCGGACCGCGGCCGATTCGCGGCAAGACTTTGTCAACGTCGCCGGCAGCGCCGCCGCCACGCAGGACGCCATCAGCGGCTTTGCGACTGGTACCGACAAGATCGACCTGAAGGCGCTGGCGCTCGACATGGCGATCCGCTCATTTGTCACCAAGACCTTTGCGTCGACTGCGCTGCTGGTGGTCGGGGAAGCGGCTGCTGATTTCTATCTTGATGCCGGCGCAAATCAAGGTGCAGTGGCCGCCAAGGTCGGTTCGGATACGTACTTGGTGGTGGACGCCAACGGCGATCACCTGTTCAACGCTGCGACCGATCTGGTGGTGAAGCTGACTGGCGTGACTGCGTTGGCGCAAGGGGACGTTGTCTACGCTTGAGCTATAGCGGTCATCAACCTCACGGGCGTGACCGGCGCGTTGAACGCGCAGGGCATCGTTTTCGCCGCCTAATACTGGGCCGATCATGCGTTAATGAATGCCGAAGCGTGTCTTCGGGTTCCCCACCTTCGGGTGGTTTTTTTGACTACGAGAATCGCTGCAATGACGCCCACCACGCTGGTCACCGGCGGTGCCGGGTTCCTCGGCTCCCACTTGTGCGACCGGCTGATCGCCGGTGGCCAGGAGGTGCTGTGCCTGGACAATTTCTACACCGGCGGCAAGGACAACATCCGGCACTTGCTGGGGCACAAGCGCTTCGAACTGATTCGCCACGACGTGTGCTTGCCCCTGTATGTGGAAGTGGATCGCATTTTCAACCTGGCCTGCCCCGCCAGCCCCATCCACTACCAGAACGACCCGATCGCCACGACCAAAACGTCTGTGGTGGGGGCCATCAACATGCTGGGCCTGGCCAAGCGGCGCCATGCGCGCATTTTGCAGGCGTCGACCAGCGAGGTGTATGGCGACCCGCAGATCCACCCGCAGCCGGAAGGCTATTGGGGCCATGTGAATCCGATTGGTCCGCGTGCCTGCTACGACGAAGGCAAGCGTTGTGCCGAGACCTTGTTTTTCGATTATCACCAGCAGGCTGGGGTGGATATCCGGGTGGCGCGTATCTTCAATACCTATGGCCCGCGCATGCATCCCAACGATGGCCGGGTGGTCAGCAATTTCATCGTGCAGGCCTTGAAAGGTGAACCGATCACGCTGTATGGCGATGGCAGCCAGACGCGCTCGTTCTGCTACGTGGACGACCTGATCGATGGCCTGATGCGGATGATGAATCAGGACGCAGAGATCGGACCGATCAACATCGGCAACCCCAGCGAGTTCACGATTCGGGAACTGGCAGAAACAGTGTTGCGGCTGACCGATTCGCGCAGTGGTTTGATCTTCCACCCCTTGCCGCAGGACGACCCCGCGCAGCGCCAGCCCGACATCACGAAGGCGAGGGCGGTGCTTGCCTGGGAACCGATGGTGGGGCTGGAAGATGGCTTGAAGGAAACCATCGCCTATTTCCGCACGGTGGTGAATCAATGAGCCAGCGCCCTGGCAAGCGGCGCGTGGCCGTGAACAAGCAGGCGGCTGCTACGCAGGCGCTTCAGCCACAGGACTTGGCAAGCATCCATGAAATGGAACGCAGCGAAGGCATACCGGCCGCATTGCGCCTGGCACAAACGCAGCTAAACCGCGTTGGTCGGCATCCGGCTTTGTTGCAGCTGATCGGTCAGTTTCTGCTGCTGATGTCGCGTGATGCCGAGGCTTTGCCTTGGCTGGAAGAAGCCTGCGCCGCGCAGCCCGACGATGTCGACGCGTGGAACCAGCGTGCGCTGGTGCTCAGCCATCTGGGACGCCATGACGAGGCGCACGACGCCTACTTGCAGACGGTGCGGCTTGCGCCCGGCATTGCCGCTTTGTTCGTCAACATCGGTGGCAATCTGAACCATGCCGATCGGCCCGGCGAGGCGGAAGTCTGGCTGCACAAGGGGCTACTGCTGGCGCCTGATTCGCCGGAACTGAAGACCAATCTGGCCATCTCGCTGATTCAGCAGGGCCGGGCCCGCGAAGCCACAGTGGTGGTAGATGCCGTGCTGCGCACTGGTTACCAGCCTGTCGAATTGCTGGAAGCCAAGGCCACGCTGCTGCATACGGCGGGGCGCTATATCGAGGCTGAGACCTTGGTTCACCAAGTGTTGGTCCATCGCCCGGACAGCCCGACGCTGATGCGCTTGCTTGCCATCATCGTGGGTAGCCTGGGACGTGCCGACGAGCAGCTTGCGCTGACACGCCAGGTGCTGGCCATTGACCCGCTGGATGGCGATGCACGAAGCAACTTGCTGTTTGCGCTGAATTATTCGGCAGACAGCGACGGCCCGTCATTGTTGGCTGAGGCGCGACAGTACGGTGAGGTCTTGCATGCCAAGCTGGCCAAGCGTGGGCTGCATCCGTACACGGTCTGGAACTGCGAGGCGCAGCCCGCGCGCTTGCGAGTGGGCCTGGTGTCTGGTGACTTCCGCAGCCACCCGGTGGGTTACTTCCTTGATGACGTGATTCCTGCGATGACGGACAGCGGCATCGAACTCGTGGCCTATTCGAACCTGATTGCGGAAGACGAGCTCACGCAGCGCATGCGACCGCACTTCGCGGCATGGCGATCGATCGTGGGGTTGGACGATGTGCATGTTGCCAGGCTGATTCACGCCGATCGCATCCACGTGCTGGTCGACCTGGCCGGACACTCGGCCCGGCATCGGCTGCCCGTGTTCGCGCTCAAGCCCGCGCCGGTGCAGGCAAGCTGGTTGGGGTACTTGGGCTCCACAGGCGTGGCCGAGATCGATTGGGTCATCGGTGACCGCTATATCGCGCCCGAGCACGAGCCTTCGCATCTGGTCGAAAAAGTCTGGCGCATGCCGGACAGCTACGTGCATTTGTCGGTGCCAGACCAGCCAGTGCCGCTGGATGGATCGCCTGCTGCCAAGCAGGGCTACATCACCTTGGGCAACTTCAACAACCTGGCGAAGATGACTGATGCCGTCGTCGCCTTGTGGGCCCGGGTGATGCACGCCGTGGCAGATTCACGCTTGCTGTTGAAGAGCGCGCAGTTCAAGGAAGCGGCGGTCGTTCAGCACACCCTGGCGCGCTATGCGGCGCATGGCATTACGGCCGACCGGCTGATGCTGGAAGGGCCTTCACCGCGTGTGGAATTGCTTGCTGCTTACAACCGCGTGGACATTGCGCTGGACCCGTTTCCGTATACCGGCGGCACGACTACGCTGGAAGCCCTGTGGATGAGCGTGCCGGTGCTGACGCTGCGGGGCGATCGCTTCATGTCCCGCATGGGCGAGACCCTCATGCGCAATGCAGGTTTGCATGATTGGATTGCCGACGATGGCGATCATCTGGTGCGCTTGGCGGTGTCGCATGCTGGGGATCGCCAGACGTTGGGCCGGATGCGCAACGGTGCTCTACGTGCGCAGGTGCTTGCTTCACCGCTGATGGACACCACGCGGTTTGCCGATGATGTCGAGCAGATGTTGTGGGGCATGTGGCGCCATCGCGCAGCAAAATTCTGAAAACTGACTGAATATGGAATGTGTCTTTTTGGAAAACAAGGCCTAATCTGTTCGGATTAGGTCGCACCTAAATACGGTTAATTAGCAACACATATAGTTTTTATATTTTCGTTGCCCTGCGTCGCGTATCACGCCGCATTGGTGCTGCGCCCACTACTCTGCAACCGCAACCAAGCCTTGCTCCGCAAGGTCGAAAAATCAACCTGGGTTCAGAAAATGGCAGTAGTAGCACTCGCACAGCAGACGGCAATCACCAACCTGTACATCGGCTTGTTCAATCGTGCGCCGGATGCCTCAGGCCTTCAGTTCTGGGCGCAGGCGCTTGCTGATGGCGCGCCGCTCAGTGCTATTACAGGCAGCTTCCTGGGCAGTCCAGAATCGCAGGCTATCTACACGCCTGCCCAGACTTCCGCACAGTTCGTGACGAGCTTCTACCAGACCGTATTCGGCCGCGCGCCCGACACGTCTGGCCTGGCCTTCTGGACCAATGCATTGAACGATGCGGGCGGCACCGGGTCAGCTGCCGCCAAGGCGCTGCTGGTGTCGCAGATCGTGAGCATCGTATCGACGCCGCTGACCACCAAACCGGCTGGACTGAGCGATACGCAGTACGCGGAAACCGTCAAGGATCGCGATACCTTCAGCAAGAAAGTTGCGGTCGGCATCGACTTCGCCGTGGTCCAGAAGAGCAATGACCTGACCGCTGCCAAGACGCTTGTCGCCGCGGTTACCACGCCAGTTGTGCCCACTGCGCCCGCCACGCCGGCGGTTTTGGATCAGGTGATTGCATTGACGATCGCCGACGAGACCAAGACGGGCGGTGCCGGTAACGACACCTTCAACGCGCCGATGATCAGCAACGTTCAGACCTTGAACAACAACGACATCCTGGATGGTGGCGCGGGCACGGATACGCTGAATGCCGAATTGAGGACCAGCAGTTTTGTCACGCCAACGCTGACCAGCATCGAAATCGTGAAGGTGAAAGTCGTCAGTTCCAATGGTGGCTTGAGCTTGGCGAATGCCACGGGGGTCACCAACGCCGGATTCGATGGCAGTACTACTGACGGCACACTGCTCAATGTCGGCACTGCAGGCTTGTCGGTCAGTAATCAAACCGCTAGCGCATCATTCAGCGGTATCACCGCACCGGTCCTGTCGCTCAGCTTGAAGACCGTGGGTGCGGTTGGGAGCCCGACCACGGTTTATCTGACCCACTACAGTGACACTACTGGCGGCAAGTCAGTCACGCACAACATCGTGGCAAGCGATGCCTTCGTGAATTTTGACTATCGTACAGGCGCTAATGCCGTGACCGCCGTGACGGTTGCAGCCACCGGCACCAACAAGCTGACGCTTGCAGCAAGCGATGCTGGAACGGTGACCAGCTTGAGCCTTACCGGCACGGGCTCGGTCGATTTCTCTGGCCGCGCATTGTCGGCACTGACCTCTTTCGCCGACACAGGCAGCGGTAATGTCACGCTCACGACCACCAATGCGACCGTGGGCGTTCTGGATATCACCACCGGTGCTGGCGCAGATACCATCGTTGCGCACGGTGCCAGCATCAAGACGCTGAACACCGGTGCTGGTAATGACGTAGTCGCGCTGAACTCGGCAGGACTGTCGGCGACCGCCGTGGTGAACCTGGGCGCCGGCAACGATCGCATCACCTTGGCATTCGGCTCGGTGTCGGGCGCCGTGGTCAACGGCGGCGATGGCAACGACACCATCATCACCGGTGCGGTGACGCAGGCGGCACCCGCCACCACCGAAACCGTCACGATGACCGGTGTAACCTTTCTGCTCAGTGGGCAGTCATACACCATCGCCGGATTGACCTTTACGCCGAACGGAATTATCAGCCAAACTGACCTGCTTGAGACATTTGCCAGTTTGGCGGTTGGCGCTACGACAGGCGCCGCCAGTGGGATCGGGACTTACAGCGGTACGCTCACCGGCTACTCGACCGGTGCAGTCACTGGCAACAGCGTGCTCTTCTCGGCAACATCGATCGGTGATAAACAGGATCTGACGAGCTCCGGTACCGGCGCAGCCGCGGCGAGTATTGTCGTCACGCATCAAGGGGGCGCTGTGCTTGGTACGGTCGACACGCTGACAGGCGGCGCAGGCAATGACACGTTCTCGTTCGGGACTGCTGACGTGAACACCAGGGCCGGTGCAGTCACTGCAATCATCACTGACTTTGCGACAGGCATAGACAAGATCCAGATGCTCAGCGGCCCCTATTTCTCTGGGAATGCAGGGACGACATTCGTCAAGGCAGGTGCGGTCGCGGTTGACTTGGGCGCACTGTTAGCCGCTGCGGCAACCGCCCTCGCTGGCAACGTTCAGTATTACGTTGGCCAGATCGGTACTGGCGTGAATGCCGATTCTTACTTGGTGACGGACGTCAACGCCAATGGATACACCAACGTCATCAAGCTGCTTGGTGTCGCTGCCGTGGACGGAGTCGGTATCGCCGCCACCGATATTCTTGCCACACCGTCATAAACCTGTATTCAAGCCGATAACGGGCACGGTTCACGTTTTCGGCATGAATACCTGATCTGTCAATAAAAACCCCCATGGCATCGCGCCGTCGGGGTTTTTGAACATAGGGAGTGAATAAAAAATTCAGTTTTTAAAAATTCGATTATTTCTGAATTCAGGCTGAATTTATGAAATTAATTTGGGCTGGTGTGCAGGTATCTGCTCTTCTAGTCAATGCGGTGGTTTTTATCGGAATTGGCTGAGGAAGATTTATATTTTCCTTGGTACCCACATTCTGTGACGTCCGTCACACGGCTGTTTTCCACGCTCAGCTACAGTGCGGCACGGAAATATCTTCCGGGCAAAAATAATAACGCTATCTCCCTGGAAAACACGCCGCCATGGCAACGACTCCCTCTGCGCAACAGCTCGCTATCGTCAACCTGTACACCTCCTTGTTCAACCGGGCTCCTGATGCGGACGGTCTGAGCTTCTGGACCCAGGCTTTGAGCAGCGGCATCTCGCTGACCTCGATCACCCAGGGCTTCCTGGGAACGGCCGAAGCCACCGCTATTTATCCCGTTTCGCAGACCTCGGAACAGTTCGTCACGGCCTTCTACAAGACCGTGTTCGGCCGCGCGCCCGATACGGAGGGCCTGGCTTTCTGGACCAATGCATTGAATGCCGCTGGCGGTTCGGGTTCCGCGGCGGCCAAGGCAATGCTCGTGTCGCAGATCGATGCTGTGGTGAACACGCCGCTGCCGACCAAGCCGGCGGCGATGACCGATGCGCAGTACGCCCAGACCGTGGCCGACCGTGCCACCTTCGCCAACAAGGTGGCGGCGGGCGTGTACTACGCCATAGAGGTGAAGGGCAATAACGTCGGTACTGCCAAGTCGGTCTTGTCGGGCGTGAACGCCAGCGCGACATCAGTGGACGCAGCAAAGGTCGTGTCCGATGGGTCGGTCGTCGTTGCACCGCCAGCGCCGTCTACGCCTCCTCAGGTACTGGTAGGTACGGCGGGTAACGACGTGTTCAACCTTACCCATCTGACGATTCGTGCGGGCGACAGCATCGACGGCGCGGCGGGTACCGACACGCTGAACTATGTCGACAGCTCCAGCACTGGCGCAACCTTGTCCGGAGTGGCCGTCAGCAATGTCGAGACGGTCAATATTCGTAATGTGAATACGGCGGGTGCGTCGTTCGAGTCGAACTTCTATCGTGCACCGACGAGCCTTGTTTCCGGTCAATCGCTCAGCATTGCCGGTGGCACCGTCACGGCAACGGGCGGCGACGCCACCGCGGCGCAGATTGCGATTGCCCTTGCTACCGGCGTGAGTTCTGGCAATGCTTTTTTCTCCGGACTCATGACGGGTTATACGGCCACCGCAAATAACGGTACTGTTTCTTTCACTTCGACCGTCAGAGGCAATGTCCCTGATCTGAACGTAAGTGGAACCAGCACTGCCCTAGGCACCTTCGAATTCAGAAGTCAGGGGCGCGCTGGCATTTTGGACACCGTTGCTGCGAGCAACTTTGTCGGTGCAACATCCTTGAACTCGGATCTCTCGATTGCTCCCGTGACCTTCGACGGCTTGTCTGCCGCACAGACCCTCGGTTTGATCGGCAACGGTGTGATCGCCAATGGGAATCTCACCGGCAACTACGCCAGCACGGTTCCCGCGGCAACCCTGAACCTGGTGGGCGGTACTAAGGTGGACACGCTCACGGTGACCGGCCTTGGGTTGACCAGCGTAACCGTCAATTCGACCGGCGCGGCCAACCTGGTAACGACCTTGGCGCTGGCTGCGTCCACAACGGCCTTGAGTATCAATGCCGTGGCCAACCTGACCTTGGCTTCAACGGGGCCTGTTTATTTTGGTGGTATTACCGCCCCCGCCCTGAGCAGCGTGACCGTATCCGGCGCCGCGGCTTCGGTCGTGCTTGGCACGCTGGCTTCTTCAGTACTGACCACGGTCAATGCCAGCGGGTTGGCGGGCGGCGTGTCGGCTACGCTCGGTGCTGCACCGGCAGCTACGTTTGTCGGTGGCGCTGGTAACGACACTATCACGGTCGCAGCAGGTGCTGTTATCACTGGCACGTACAACGCTGGCGCAGGCACCGCCGATGCCATCGGTTTCCTGGCGGGCGCTTCGCTGACTTCGGCCACTGCCGCGCTGATTACCAATTTCGAAGTGCTGCAGTTGAGCGCCACGGGGGCAACGACCCAAACTTATGACACGACGCTGGTTGCGGGTATTACTTCGTTGAAAGTGGCTGTTTCAACTGGATCGGTTGTTTTGACGAAGTTGGCTGCTGGCGCGGCTGTCACGGTTGCTGGCCATGTTACCGGGAGCGATGGTTTGTCCTTGGTCTTGAACGACGCCACCGGGCCGAACGACATCTTCAATGTTACGCTGGATAATGGCTTCACGGATGCCACCGTACCCAGTGTAGGGCTCAGTGTGAGCTCTCTTAAGGCGGTCGGTGTTGAAACCATCAATCTGCATTCCCTGGGCTTGGTGACCAACGGACTGAGCGGTAATTTTGTGTCCAACGATATTGCCAATACCACCCTGTCGAAAGTCGTGATTGACGGTAATCGTGCAATGACGTTCACGACAGGCGCGTTGACCGGTGGTGTAGAACTGAGCATCGATGCATCGACTGCAACCGGCTTCCTGACGGTAAACGACGGGCCGGGGGCTTCGGTGGCATCGAAGGCGCTGACCATCAAGGCGGGCGTGGCCGGATCACGGATCAGCAGTGGCACGGCCGGCGACGCGATCACCTTGGCGGCGACGGGTAACGGTGTCGACACCATCGTATACAAGACTCTCGGTCTGTCCTCGCAAGATTTTGTCAACGCCGCCGGGTCGGCGTCTGCCAAGCAAGATACGATCGTCAATTTCGTGTCCGGGACCGACAAGATCGACCTCTCTGGCATTGCTTTCGCCAGCGCGGCGAACAAGTTCTTCGTCGACAAGAATTTTGCGACGACCGATGATCTGGTTACTGCAGAAAATGCCGGTGCCAGTTTCTTCCAGGATGGCGCAAACGTCCGAGGTGCGGTCGCTGCCCACATCGGTGGTGATACCTACTTGGTCATCGACGCAAGCGGCAACGGCACGTTTGACCTGAATAGCGATCTGGTAATCAAACTGACTGGTGTTACCGTATTGGCGCAGGCCGACCTTATCTTCAGTCAAGCGCTTCAATGAACTAGGTTACGCGCGCTGCAGCCAGAGTCAGCTCGACGATTGACAAAATCGTCCATGCCGAAAAGAACTTCCGCTGAACAAAAGCCACCCTGCGGGGTGGCTTTTGTTCATTGCGCGCCCAGTACTTTGCTGGCGCATCCCAGACGTTTTGCTGCGGGTGTAATGCACGATATGCGGCGCCAATACGAAAATTTGGGATGTAGGGTGTTTGGACATCTAATTAAATAGCGATGTCCTTGTCGTTATTTCTTCACGGAAATCAGACGACATGGCCGTATTTACCGCTCAACAGACCGCAGTGGCGAATCTGTACATCGCACTGTTCAACCGCGCCCCCGACGCCGCCGGCCTTGATTTCTGGGCCACCGCACTGTCCAACGGCGCACCTTTGGCCGCAATTTCCCAAAGCTTCCTTGCGAGCTCGGAAGCCAGGGTGATCTACCCGGGGGCACAGACCTCGGAACAGTTCGTGTCGGCCTTCTACCAGACGGTATTCGGTCGCACAGTAGATGCAGGTGGCTTGGCCTTTTGGTCTGGGGTGTTGAACGCAGCAGGCGGGCCAGGATCGGATGCCGCCCGCGCGCTGTTCGTATCGAACATCATCGACGTGGCCAGCACGCCTGTTGGCACCAAGCCTGTCGGCCTGACAGACGCGCAATACGCCCAGACGGTTCTGGATCGCGACACCTTTGCCAAGAAGATTGTCATTGCCATCGACTTCGCAGTGACCCAGAAGAGCAACGATGTGGCGGCGGCCAAGCTGGCCTTCGCGGTGCCGAGTACGCCCGCACCAAGCGCGCCGGACGTGCCTGCAGGCACGGTGATTCGCCTGACGACAGGTGCTGACACCAAGGTCGGCGGGGCTGGCAATGACACCTTCGACGGTAGCCTCAACGGCGGTGTTGCCACCTTGTCGACTGCCGATAATCTGGACGGCGGCGCGGGCATCGATACGCTCAACGCCAGCTTGATTTCCAGTTCGGCGAGCCTTCCTACGCTGCGCAACATCGAAATCGTGAACCTGAGCACGCAGAACGCCAATGCCGTCCTGGACCTGGGTTCGGCGACGGGTGTCACCAACGCGAATATCGTCGGCAACAACAACCTTGCCTACATCTACCACGTGGGCACCGCTGCCTTGTCGGTCGCCAATCAAAACGCGACGGCAGGGTTCAGCGGCTCGACCGCCTCGGTCTTGTCCTTGAACATAGACACGGTAGGCCAAGACGACGGCAAGGCCATTGTCAGCCTGGCGACCAACGGCGCTGCACCGTTGGCCACCACGTACAACTTGGTGGTTAAAGAAGCGTACGTAAATCTCACCGGTGCGACGGCTGGTGCTTACACCGTTGCCGCCACCGGCGTGAACATGCTGAATCTGCCCGCGGGCAACGTAAAGACCCTGGATGTGACCGGCGCGGGTTCGGTCGACTTTTTCGGCGCGGCCCTGTCTGCATTGACTCGGTTCACGGCGCAAGATGGCGGCGTCAAGCTCACCAGCACCGGAACCGGCTTGACCACCGTGACCACCGGTGCAGGCGCAGATACCATCACGGCAAACGCCACCAGCCTGACGATGCTGAATGTCGGGGCAGGCAATGACACGGTCACGCTGAGCGCGGGCGCGCTGTCAGCAACGTCTCGGGTAGGCCTCGGTGCCGGCAACGACACCATCACGCTTGCCGTCGGCTCGGTCGCCGGCGCGACTGTCAACGGCGGTGATGGGGACGACATCATCAACACAGGTACTGTGACGCATACGGCGGCGGGCGCGAGCGCTGTGACTGAAGTCGCGACGGTGACGTTCACTGGCACGCTGGCCTCCGACTCGAGCATCACGATCGCCGGGCTGAAATTCACATCCAGCAATGTGGCCGAAGGAGCCGGCTCCACCAGCCTGGCTGAGTCGTTTGCCAATCAGGCGGTGGGTGTGTTGCCCGGAGCAGCGGTGGACGGCTCATTTAGCGGCAAGCTCAATGGATACTCCACGGGTGCAGCGGTGGGAAATACCGTTACCTTCACCGCCGCCACTGCTGGCGACAAGTCGGATCTGGTTTCCTCCGGCACTCCCGGCATCTCCACTATCGTCGTCACCACGCAAGGCGCCGCCGCCGTCACTCCCGTCGTCGGTTCGCTCGACACGCTGACCGGTGGGCTTGGCCACGACACATTCACGTTCAACACCGCTGACGTCAATACCACGGCAGGTGCAGTCACCGCGATCATCACTGACTTCAAGACAGGCGAGGACAAGATCAGGGTGACGATGAGCGGCACGAATTACGCTGGCGATTCGGATACCTTCGTCAAGGGTGCCATCTTCAACTCCTTGGCTGACCTGCTGACTGCTGCCAACACGGCAATCTCAGGCGCGAGGATGTACTACGTGGCGCAGTTCGGTACCGACTCCTACTTGGTGACGGATAAGGCAGGAGGCGGCGGCCATGGCTATACCAACGTCATCAAGTTGGTCGGTGTAGCAGTGGCGGATGGAATCATTGCCGCTGATCTGATCGGCGATACGATCCCGGTCTGACAGCGACGCGTCAACCATGACGTATGCCATGGCACACGCGATCAGGTGCTTGAACATCCCGATCGAGCAGCACCCAGGCAGATAGAATGCGTCGATGAGATGTAATCGTTCAATCATCGAGGCAGCTTCGGCCATGCGTGACGCACGTACCAGCAATTCGGGTTCACTTCTCTCGATTTCGTCCCCCTTGTTTTCATCCCCTGCGTCGGAGCCTCGCCCATGAACGCGGCATTGGCCTTCGACGCGCTGGAAACCGTCAAGCGTTCACCCACGTCGCCCCTGCTGTGGCAACGTCTGTCCGAATTTGTCGCCGCGCTTGGCATCAACGAACGCGCGGCAATGTCCCAGATCATCGCCAATCTGTCCTTGCCGTCTCGCGAGGCCCGGTGGCTGCGCGATTCGGCAATGGCGTTTCTGACGCGCGATCCGGCCTGGTTCGTGCGCCAAGCGGCTTCGGTCGATGGCAACACTGCGCCAGACGCCGTCATGACGATGCTCTCGCTTGCCTGGCACCACGCGGTGGTGCGCAGCGCCACGCACCCGTCGCTGGCGCAAACATTGCGCGACATCGATGCGGTCCGCTTGCAGCAAGTAGTGGCCTCGCATATCCGTGGCAGCGGTCAGGTGCGCCGCAATCCGCCCGAGATGCGTGCGCGGGTGGCCGTCTACACCCCGGAGATCGGTAACCGTGAGCATGGCGGAACCGCCGTGCTGCTCAATGTGCTCAGCCTGCTGGCGACGCAGGATGTAGACCTGCATGCCTTCACCGCGAAGGAAACATCCATTCCCGGCGTGGGCAGCTATCACGGCGGCGCCGAATTCGTGACCGCGCCGGTCGTCTTCCCGGAGGCGTTGAGCCTGCGCACGCAGTGCGCCGTCGAACTGCATATTCCCGATGTGGAGTTGTCGTTGCGCCAGCGCTTCGACGAAGTGCGCCAGGCGATCGATGCCTTTGCGCCAGACGTGGTGATCGTGGTTGGCTTCATGTCACCGCTTGCGTACTCGCTGTACGCCGACTACCCCGTCGTGGGATTGCCGATTCATGCATTGCCGCCGCTTGCGCCGGTTGATACGTGGCTATGCGCAAGGCCGGAGCTTGAAGCGGCGGCTTGGCCAGGATTCCCTTCGCCACCGGCATTCCCTTTCCCCTTCCGTTTCTGGCCGGCTGACCCATGCGTGCCTGTGGAGCGCGAGGCGCTTGGGCTGTCCGCCGATGCGTGTGTCCTGATCACCGTTGGCTACCGCCTGCTGACAGAAATTGCCTCGCCCTGGCGCGAGCAGATGCTTGCCTTCGTCGATGCCCATCCCGCCGTGCATTGGGTGCTGATCGGCGTGCTTCCCGGCGAAGCGGGTCAGTTGCCCTCACATCCCAGGATTCACGTCTTGCCGCCCAAACCTCTGTTGCCGGCCTGGCTGGCCATGGCGGACATCTTCGTCAATCCTCCTCGCATCGGCGGCGGTGGCGCGGCGGCCATGTCCATGGAACAGCGTGTACCGGTGCTCACCTTCGTCGACGGCGACGCGGGCGACAAGGTGGGCGAGTTTGCCGCGGCTTCAAGCGATGCGTACTTTGCGCAGCTGCAGGCATGGGTTGACGATGCAGAGGCCCGGCGCGATGCCGGACGCAGCATGCAAACGACATTCCGAGAACGGCTCGATTTTTCCAGCCCGCAAGCCGCCGCCAGCTTGATGCAGGCGTGTTCTCTCGCAGCTGAGTCCTTCAATCAACGCGCGGGAAATCCGGGTGCGTGAATTCGCTTCACGAATGGCATCTGGCGATGACCGGCCGGTGGTCATCTTCGGCAATCTGCGTTCGGCCAGCCTGGCATGGTATTGCCTGATCCACGACAGCGAATTCAAGGTGGCCGGATTCACGGTGGACGAGGCCTATATCGCGTCGTCGTCGTTCGAAGGCTTGCCGCTGGTGTCCTTCGAGCGGCTGGAAAGTGATTTCCCAACCCGTGATTACCGCCTGCTGATTCCGACCGGCTATCAACACATCAATGGCCTGCGACGCGCACGTTTCGAGATGGCCAGGCAACGTGGCTATGACTTTGTCAGTTATGTGTCCAGCCGCGCCAGTGTGTGGCCGGACCTGGATATTGGTGACAACGTGCTGATCTACGAACACGCCATCATCCAGCCCTTTGCCCGTATCGGTGATAACTGCATCATCCGCAGCGGTGCGCACATCTCCCATCATTGCCAGGTAGCGAGTCACGCATTCGTCGCCGCCGAGGTCGCCATGGGCGGCGAGGGGCGTGTCGGCGAGCAGGCATTCATCGGCGTGGGCGCCGTGCTGCGTGATCGCATCCGTATCGCCGAGCGCAGTTTCATCGGTGCCGGCGCCGTGGTGGTGCAGGACACCGAGGCCGACGGCGTCTATGTGGGCAATCCTGCCCGGAAGACCAGCAAGACCTCGTTAGACGCTTCCGGAGCATAAATGCAGCTGGGCCTGCCGTTCATCATCAATCTGGCGTGCACCGGTGTGATTCCGACCCGTGCGATGAGCCCCCACGTGCCACTCTCGCACGAGGAAATCGTGACCGACGTGGCGCGTTGCATGGCGCTGGGCGTGCAGATGGTGCACCTGCATGCGCGCGACGCCAACGGCGTGCAGACCGGCGACCCGGTTCCCTATGGTCGCCTGGTGGAAGCCATCCGCGCCTTGCCGGGCGGGCGCGAACTGGTGGTGTGCGTGACCACCAGCGGACGCCTGGACAACAGCTTCGAGGCACGTGCACGCGTGCTGGACCTGAGTGGCGATGCCAAGCCTGATATGGCCAGCCTCACCCTGAGCTCATTGAATTTCGCGCAGTCTGCCAGCGTGAATGCGCCTGACACCATTCGGCAATTGGCCAAGCGAATGCAGGAACGCGGCGTCAAGCCAGAGTTGGAAGTGTTCGATATCGGCATGGCGAATTTTGCTCGTGTGCTGTTGCGCGAAGGCTTGGTCGAGGCACCGCTGTACGTGAACGTGCTGCTTGGCAACATCGCGGGTGCGCAGGCAGATCTGCTGCAACTGGCTGCGATCCTGTCGGCGTTGCCGCCCGATTGCATCGTGTCGATTGCCGGGTTGGGACGGTTCCAGTTGGGCGCCAACGGGCTGGGCATGTTGGTGGCCGACGGCGTGCGGGTCGGCCTGGAAGACAACCTCTGGTTTGACCAGCAACGAACCGTGCTGGCAAGCAATGCCGCATTGGTGAAACGGGTCGTTGAACAGGCGGCGTCTTTCGAGCGACCGCTGATGAGCCGCAACGCATTGCGCGAACGCCTGGGACTGAGTGCAGGGGCGCGCGCTGACGCGACTGCTGACATGAATTCGGACCGCGCTCCGTGAGCGCACCCTTCATCGTATTTGGTGCCCCGGACATCGGTGACGAGGAAATCCGCGAAGTGGTTGCCACCATGGAGTCGGGCTGGTTGGGAACCGGGCCACGCGTAGCGGCGTTCGAAGCGCAGTTCGCGCAATTCAAGATGTCCGCGCCAAGCCAGGTGGCGGCGCTCAATTCCTGCACCGCAGCCTTGCATCTGAGCCTCATCGCCGCCGGGGTAGGGCCGGGCGACGAGGTAATCACATCGCCGTTGACCTTCTGCGCCACGGCGAATGCCATCTTGCACACCGGCGCGACGCCGGTCTTGATCGACGTCGATCCGCGCACCATGAACATCGATCCGGCCGGGATCGAAGCACGGATTACCCCTCGTACGCGTGCGCTGCTACCAGTGCATTTCGCCGGCCTGCCCTGCGAGATGGACGAGATCTTGCAGATTGCTGCACGGTACCGTCTATCGGTGATCGAAGACTGCGCCCATGCGGTGGAGGCCACGTATCGCGGTCGACCAACTGGCACACTGGGTGACTTTGGTTGCTTCAGTTTCTATGCCACCAAGAACGTGACGACGGGTGAGGGCGGCATGGTCGTCGCGCGTGATGTCGAGCATATTCGTCGTATCAAGACGCTGGCCTTGCACGGCATGACGCGCGATGCGTGGAAACGGTTTTCCGACGACGGCTACAAGCACTATCAGGTCGTCGAGTGCGGTTTCAAATACAACATGATGGATTTGCAGGCGGCCATCGGCACGCACCAGCTTGCACGCGTGCAGGCCAGCTGGGAGAAACGACGTGCGATATGGCAAAAATATCAGCAGGCATTTGCAGACTTGCCCGTGATATGTCCTGCCGACCCGCCTGCGCACGTGCGTCATGCGCATCACCTTTACACGTTGCTGATTGAGGAGGCCACTTGCGGCGTTTCTCGCGACGCATTCATGGGGCGTATGACGGCGCAAGGCGTCGGGGTCGGCGTGCATTATCTTGCGTTGACCGAGCATCCTTATTATCAGGAACAGCTTGGGTGGATGCCGGATGACACGCCGCACGCCACACGGATAGGCCGCCAGACGGTGAGCTTGCCGCTGAGCCCGGCGCTTACGGATGAAGACGTAGGCAGGGTGATTGAGGCTGTGCGCATGGCATGCGGTCGATAGCCTTGGCACCAACTGATACACGTTAACAAGTTGTCAATGGCAGCCGATTACTGTTCGGTAGCGCTGAGGGATGCACTTTCGGATTCCCTTGCCATGACGGGCGGACCGGGGTTTATACCGAGTCCGTCGAATAGTTCACCCCCATCCTCTATCAATTTGTGACCGACCAAAATGTGATCTACGTCACAAAAATGGGTCGAAAATTGCGCGTACATTACCGCTGGCGTGAAGGGCCGCAGTGAGTCTTTACTACGATTCAGCTGCCCGTCATTCATAACGCTTTCATCCAGGCCTTGTCCCTTTGGCCAGACTGCAGGCCGCATCTTGCGCGCCGCACTGGTCGACCCGCCTGCTTGAGCAATTTTCAAAGGAAGATCACGAAATGGCGACTGTCTCCGCACAAAACATTACCCAAGCCACCGGGCTCTACACCGCGCTGTTCAATCGCGCGCCCGACACCGCTGGGCTTTCCTTCTGGTCACAGGCGCTGGCGGACGGTGCCAGCATTTCTACCGTTACCAAAGGGTTTTTGTCTGCGCCTGAAGGTTCGAACAATTACCCGTCCTTTCAGACCGCTGAGCAATTCGTGACGGCGTTCTACAACAAGGTATTCGGCCGCGCACCGGACGACGGCGGCTTGGCGTTCTGGACGACGGTGCTAAACAGTGCTGGCGGCGCCCAATCGATGGACGCCAAGGCCTCGCTGGTGACGCAGATCGTCGGCATTGTCAGCACCCCGCTGACCACCCGACCCGAAGGTCTTACGGACGCTGAGTTCGCGCGCACCGTGGCCGATCGCGCCACCTTCGCCAACAAGATCGAGGTAGGCCAGTACTACGCCAGCAACTTCCCTACTGATGAAACCGCTGCCAAGACGCTTCTGAGCGGTGTGGATAACACCACGGCTTCGGTGACCGAGGCCAAGTCTGGCGCGTTCAAGGCAGCCTTGACGGGTGGCTCGACGAACATCACGGGTACCGACGGCAATGACGCGTTTGTTGGCACGCTGGCCAATGTGACCGCTGGCGACCGCACCATCGACGGCGGCGCAGGTACCGATACGCTGGGCATCAATGCCAGCGCAGGCACCGGCACGTTGCAGGAAGGCAAGATCAAGAATGTCGAGACGGTGAACATCAACACCGCCAGCAACGTGAACGGCGGCACGATCGCACTGGACAAGGTGTTTGCCGACAGCAAGTCCGTCAACCTGACCGGTGCCGTCGGCGGCACGGGCGTGAACCTGACCGGTGCTGCGGGCAAGACCATCGGACTGCTGGGTACTGGCGCCGTGATCCTCGATGTAGGCGCAGCCACCGCCGCTGACGTGCTTGTGCAGAACGGAGGCACTTCCGGCAGCAGCCTGCAAGTGGCTGGCACTGCGCTGTCCACGGTAAACGTGAGCGGTTCGGGTGTCGTGGACCTGACCGGCGTGGGCGCGGCGAAAACCGTGGCGCTGTCGGCCAATGGCACGACCCCGCTGAACGTGAAAGCCACGGCACTGTCTGACGTGATCCTGGACGCCTCGGCCACCTCGGGCGCCGTGCAGGCCAGCCTGGGCGCCAATGTGGCGTACAAGGGCGGCTCGGGCGTTGATACCGTCACCATCACCGCGGCCCCCACCAAAATGCTGGACGGCGGCGCGGGCAGCAATGACGTGCTGGTGATCAAGGCCAACAGCGACGTGCTGGTGGCCAGCGCCGGCAACGTGAGCAACTTCGAGACGCTCAGCATCGGCAACGGCAACACCGGCACCTACAACGCATCTGCGTTCAAGCACCTGCTGCTTGACCAGGGCGCGGGTGCCACGGTGTTCACCAACGTGACGGCAGGCACCGACTTGACCATCAGCGCGGCCTCGCAGAACGTGTCGTACAACCTGGCGAACCCGGACGGCAAGGCAGACGCGGTGAAGATCAACGTGGCATCGACCGCTGCGCTGGACGCAGGCACGGTCCAGGTGGCTGGCGTTGAAACGGTGAACATTGCCAGCACAAGCTCGGGCTCGGATGCGGCTACCGCAACCAACAAGCTGACGCTGAAGGCGGGTGATGCCACCAGCATCGTAGTCACGGGCAACACCGGCCTGAACCTGGTCAACGATGGCGGCAATGCAAAGGTCACCAACTTCGACGCCACGGCATCGACCGGCAGTGTGAAGTTCACGTCGGTGAACGGCACCAACGGGGCTGCGGTCACGCTGAAGGGGTCCGCCACCGCCGCGAACACGCTGGAAGGCGGCGTCACCAACGACACCATCGTGGGTGGTTCGGCCAACGACACCTTGATCAGCCACACCGGGCTGGACACGCTGACGGGTGGCGGCGGCAACGACGTCTTCAAGCTTGGCGCCAATGCCAATTCGCAGACCTACGCCACCATTACCGATTTCGGCAAGGGTGATTTGCTTAACCTGACCAGCGATGGGTTCATCGCGGGTGCGGCTACCGGCAGCACGGCGCTTACGCACGTGACGCTGGCATCCACCGCGGGGCTGAATGATTACCTGAACGCGTCGGCCGCCCTGGGAACGGGTGCCAACGGTGCGGCAGGGTGGTTCCAGTTCGGTGGCGATACGTATGTGGTGGTGGATAACACCGCGGGTGCCAACACCTTCACCAATGGCGCGGATCAGTTGGTGAAGCTGGCGGGGACGGTTGATCTGTCGACCGCTGCGATTACGGATCACGTGCTGACGATTGTGTAAGTCAGTGATCTGGTAAGTCGATAGTTTGAAGTCTTGGCCGGGGCCTGTTGGTTCCGGCCAAGTCGTTTCTGGCGTTGGGTTTGTTGTTGATCTCATCTATATCGATGGTTAAATAAACCGGGGTTAATTTGATTTATTTGCCAACGCATAGGCAGCGCGGTCTATGCGGTCTTGGTTAATGTTGCGGCTCGGCGACGTCCACTACAAAAAATTTGTACCGTTGGTCGGGCGGGCGAAATGTGGCGCGAAGTGCATTAAAGCCTGCTCTGACGCGGTTTGATAAACCGAGCTCGAGCATTGGAATTTTCTCTTTCCGAATCAAAGTTTTGGATAACTGTAGAAACCTACGTCAAATCAAAACTTTCAGGTTTGACACACTTTGTTTCACGCTCCAATGTGCGTCGGTGAGCGTTTTTTTCGCCGAACAGATCGATTTGGAGTGTGAATACGATGGCAACGCCGACCCTCGCGCAGCAAGCCGCAATCGCGAACCTATATATTGCGCTGGTCAATCGCGCACCCGATGCAGCAGGCTTTGCCTTCTGGACTCAAGCATTGGCTGATGGCGCATCGATCGACGTGCTGGCACGAGGATTCGTGCAGACGCCGGAAGCGCAGGCCATTTACCCGGTATCGCAAACTGCCGCGCAGTTCGTGACGACCTACTATGCCAACGTGCTGGGTCGCCCGATCGATCCTTCTGGTCTGGCATTCTGGACCGGAATTCTGGAATCTTCAGGCGGCGTGGATTCGACCTTTGCGCGCGCGCTGGTGGTGTCGAAGATTGTCGACGTGGTGAATACCCCGCTGCCGGTGAAGCCGGATGGCCTGACCGACGCCGCTTATGCGCTGACCTTCGCCGACCGTAACGCCTTCAAGAACAAGGTCGACATTTCGATCTTCTATGCGACGGAATACAAGGGCAATGATCTGAATCTGGCCAAGCAGGTGCTGTCGGTGGTTGGTCCTGCCAGCACGACGATCGATGCGGCGAAGGCGCTGCTGAATCCGCCGACGAGCGGGGGAGGTGGTGGCACGCCACCGCCTGTACTCGGCGTCGACTTTGAGTTCATCGGCACCGACCACGTAGATATTTTCGTCGGCAAGGACGGCAACGACACGTTCAAGTTCGTGATCGACAATATTACGGATATCAACACTACGCTGACGAACAAAGATGTGGTCACGGGCGGTCCAGGCAAAGACACATTGACCGTCACCACGACTGGCGACATTGCCAACGCCGACTTTATCCGGGCGAGCATCAGCGGGATCGAAACGGTCAATATCAAACGGACGGACGCATCTGCACTCGCCTATAACGCAGGCGCTGGCGTCGAGACGGTTTCTGTGGAAAATGGCGCGGGCTCGATTTCTATCAACGGCCTGGCCGACGGCAGCACGCTGTCCTTGAAGAACATCTCAGGCAACGTAAGCCCGGTATATCAAGGCGGCGTTGCCACCTCGACGCTGGCGCTGGCAGGTAGCGTCAATGCAGGAACAATTATCTACACGGCCAGCTCGACCTCGCTGACCGTGACGAGTGACGGACTTGCAAACGTCGTCAACCAACTGCTGACCGGCCCGAACGTCACGTCGGTAAAGATTGCCGCCGACGCCGAGCTGTCCATCAATTACCTGCAAGCGTCCAGCAATGGTACCAAGGTAGACATCAGCGGCAAGGGGCCTGTGAATCTGGGCGTTCTGACCGATCCCTCGATCAGGATCATCGACGCCAGCGAAAGCAGCGGTGGCCTGACCGCCACGCTAAGCAAAAACAACCCGACCGTGAACATCAAGGGCAGCTCAGGCAACGACGTCATTTCGACGTCGGATGCAGTGCTTACCACGGCCTCGGCCAGAGTTGGTGCGGTAGATGCGGGCGGAGGTACAGGCGACCGTCTGATCGTCAACAACTCGGTTGCATTGAATAGCGCAGCACTGGGCGAGAGATATACGAATTTCGAAATCCTGCGCGTCGAGGATGGCGTGACGGTCGACATGGATCACATCAGCGGAATCACCGCGGTGGAAATTAACGACGGTAGCGCTGCGGCAGGGACCAGCGTTACCAACCTGAGCGCTGGTCAAGCTGCTGCCGTCACTATCGTCAATGCCGATGGCAATGGTGTGCTCAACATCGGCGTGAAGAATGCGACAGCCAATGGCCAGACAGACACCGTCAAAGCATCGATCACGACCCGCGGGAACGGCTCGGCACCCGATGTCAATTTGACCGGACTGACGCTGACCGGCGTAGAGAAACTCGAGCTCACTGGTAACGGCGCTGGCTTCGGCAACGACGGTCTGCTGAGCGTGGACACTATCAACGCGACTTCGCTGGATTCCATCATCGTCAAGAATGTAGGTACCACCTTCGTCACCATCGATGCAGGCCATGTCGCAACCAACCTGTCTATCGACGTCTCCGGCGCAGCTGGCGAGACGAGGGTAAATGCCTCGGCCTACAACACGGCCACGGGCGTAATCATCAAAGGCGGCTCCGGGGGAACCGGGGGCGGCGCGCTGATAGGTTCGGCCAATGCAGACACGATTCAAGCGGGACCCTCGTCCTTCTCTGGCTTGCTCACCAAGCTGACCGGCGGCGCGGGCGCTGACACTTTTGTGTTCTCGACGCCAGACAACGACACGGCGCATAACCTGGTCACGGCGATCATTACTGACTTCGCAAGCGGCTCCGACAAGATTCAACTGACCGTTGGCGGGCCGGGCAATGCGAGCACTTACCATGAAGCTTCGGCGCCGGCGGCGAATATGACCGCTTTGCTGGCCGATGCCGTAACCGTACTCAACGGGACCGTACGTGTTTACGTCGGTCAGGTAGGCACCAACAGCTTTGTGGTGACCGACGCCAACGGCACTGGGTATACCGAGGTGATCGAGCTGACCGGCGTTGCGTTGAATGGAATCGGACTGGCGGACTTCGTTGGCGCGATCCTGCCGCCGCCGTAAGACGGTCCCGACCCTGCGTTCGGCAAAGTGGCTCAGGCTAAGCCGCTTTGCAAAAATCTTGGCAAATCCTGTGGGGCCGCAGGGTTTGCTTTTTGCATTTAAAGGGCCTGCGATTCACCGCGCCTTGAACCACGGCCCCAGCGGCGCATCGTCCACGCACTGCTCGATCGCCAGTACCGTGCGGCTCATCACGTGCTCCAGCGCGATCACGGCGGCCAGTCCCGCCATGAAGGCCGGGCGCCGGTCGTGGTCCAGGCGCGCATGCAGATCCTTGGCGTGGGCATAACAACGGCGCGCAAGCAGCTTGCTGCGTTGGTTGACTTGCGTACGCCAGGTGTCCCACTGCGCCTGGCTGACCGACCCCGTCAGCACCGCCGCACGCGACAGCGCCAAGCTGGCTTGCATGAATCCGCAGAAAAGTTTCGCGCCGAACAGCGGTTCCAGTTCGCGCACGCTTGGCGCGCCAGACGATGCGCGAACCCGATGCCTCACGCTCGCGCAGCAGATGTCGAATCCCGTGTCGTCCGCGGTGTATTCGCTGTCGGTGCTGTCTTGCCGGGGGTGTGCTGCCAGGCGTTGGCCCAGGGCCTGAGAAATACCGAACTCGTTCAGCAGGTCGCTGGCATCGCGCAGCCAGAACGATCGGTCCGTGCGTCCATGCCAGGCAGCCTGCGCAAAGAAGGGCATTTTGCTGGCCACGGCGTGTGCGTATTCCGGCGCATTGCGCTTGCGCTTGTCCTGGTCGGCACACAGGAACTGCAGCACCAGACCGCGCACGCCAGGGTGCGCGGCAAGCTGCGTCGATGTGGTGTCTTGCACGGTCGGCCGCGCGGTCCACAGGGACGCGTCGGGATCGTCCAGGCACGACGCGCAGGCGCCCAGCCACAGTTGCTGCATGCTGGCAAAGGCTGCGGGCAATGCCAGCACATGTACGCCGGCTGCATTGCGGGAGGGCAGCATGCGCGGCAGCAAGGCGCCGCCCACCACGGGGAATAGCTGCAGGGCGGTCACGCCTTGGTAGGCAGACGTGGACACCGGGTGTCCCGCACGCTGACGGGATGCCCAATGCAAAGCGAGCTGGCGAATCAGGCGGATCTGCCAGTCCAGTTCGATGCTGCTGTCGTACAGCGCCAGGTCGAGATAAGCATCGCATCCGCACTGCGTCCAGAAGTCATGGTGCTCATGTTGAAGCGCGATCAACTGGGGAAACAGCGCAGCAAGACGGGGGGCTTCCACGTCTTTGCGCAGCATGCGCAGCAGGTCGATTTCGTTGGCGCCATGGATGTCAAGCGTGCGCCGAACCCAACCCCGTTCGGCACGAATATCGTTGCCGCTTACCGGCCCCATATATCGGAACATAATCGCTGATTACCCCGGATAACCCATGCCATCGTGGCTGAGAAAATATATCCGGCTTGATCGCAAGTCTGGACTTTCGGGGCGGCGTGTTTACGGTTGCAGCAGCTTGTTTACCTTCGACGGCGAATTGCCGAGAATATCCGCGGTCACGCGTTGCCGTGTTGTTCACCCCAGCGCAATACTGCCGGGCCGGTCAATACGATGCGCACCAGTTCTGCCTGGCGATTGGTGCCGACCCGCGCAGCGGCTGCCTTGAATTGCGTGCGCACGGTATGCAGCGATATTTGTTGGCGGTCGGCGAATTCCTGCGGTGTCAGCCCGTTGACCATGGCTTCGGTCAGCCGGGCTTCGGCCGGGGTCATGCCGTATAGCGCTTGCAGCATGCCGGCCAGCGAGCCGATCAAGGTTCGCGGATCGCTCAGGAAAATCGCGGCGGTGCTGCGCTGGCCAAAGGGTGATGACCAGGCCGGCAGTGGCGCTACCAGCACTTGCAGCTGCGCGCCGTCGATGCCACGTAGCCGGACAGTCCCGCCTGCGCCGCCTGGTCGCCGTTTGCCGGTCTGCATTGCGCTGTGCAGGTGGCGCTGGAGCAGCGCGTCATCGGCAGGCTGCCGGGCACGAACTGCGCTGCCTTCCACCAGGTGCAGCAGCCTGCTTGTGCGCACCAAGGCGACGGCCGAGGAATTTGCGTGCAATACCTGCCCCCGCTCGTCCAGCAACACAATGCCGAAGGGAATGGTCTCCAGTACACCGACCGATGCCTGCGCCAAGGCGTCAAGCCGATGCAGGCGGCGATGCAGGGCAATGCCGGTCTGCAAGTGAGGCATCAATACAGCAATGCCTTGCAGTTCTTCGGGGGTATAGGCGCCTGCACGCTCGCTGCGCGCCAAGGTCACGTTGAATGACCGGTCATTGCGTTTTTCCACCACGGCAGCCGATGAATAAAAGACATCTTGTTGCCGCAGCCAGTCGTTGTAGTACTCCGTCTGTTTAAGCCGGCTGTCCGGGAAGAGGGCGGAAGACACCACCACGCGGCCTTCCTGATGCAAGGCCGGGTTTTCGATCCAGACGTTGCGCTGGGCGTAATAGCTGGCGAAGCTGGCCATGGCGGCGGGGTCCAGGCCGTGGAAGGCCGCCAGATCATTGCTGCCAGGATCGATTTCCACGGACTGCGTGCCGAAGTCGATCGCCCACAACATGCTCGACGGCGAATTGAAATGCGCTGCGAAGGTTTGCAGGAAGTTGGTCCACAAGGCGGGCGCAAGCGCGGCCTCGTAGATATTGGCAATAAGTCCGTTCAGCCCAGCGCTGCCTGCCTGCATGGATTTCCTTTGAAAGTCCGAGCTGCCTGAAGGCGAATTAATCCTTATCTGCGCGCGAGGGTCAATGCTTGTGTTGCGTATTGCAGTGCTGTCGGCATGTCCGCAACGAGAATGCTTTGCTGGCGCGGCGGATTATCTGGCGCAGCGGCCGGTCAAATCCGTGTTCCTGTCCAGCTGTAATTCAAGCAGGTGTTCCGCATCTCTGAAGATGCTTGTGGAAGTTTGTGATGCCCGTCACAACGGGCGCGTGAAAAAACCGCATACCTGAGTCCCCTCACCAATTTTGGTGATGTGACGGATTTGCACCGACCGTTAAAAGTGCTCACCCATCCATTGGCGGCCCGCATATTTGCTGCGTTCAGCTGCCAATCCGGATTTTCACGCGCGGTTTCCCACAGACGTTCCCGGAGTTGAATAATGGCCTTGCCCACCACCGACGATTTCAAAAAAATCGCCAATCTGTACGTTGCATTGTTCAACCGCGCCCCGGACACCGCGGGTTTGAATTTCTGGGCAAATGCCTTGGCCAATGGTGCAAGCGCATCGGCTATCACGCAGGGCTTCTTGACTGCTCCCGAAGGCGTGACTACCTATCCGGCCGGCCAGACCGCTGAAGCCTTTATCCGGGCCTTTTATCAGACCACTTTTGGTCGTGCCCCCGATGACGGCGGCTTGCAGTTCTGGCTGACCGCGCTGCAAAGCGCGGGTGGGGTGGGATCGACGGCCGCGCGTGCGCAAGTGGTGTCGCAGATTTCGACGATCGTCAGCACCGCATTGACGGCGGCTGAATCGGCCTCGTCGGCCAACGCACAGACTGCGCTGGACCGCGCCTTGTTCGCCAACAAGATCGAATACGGCTTGTTCCTGGCAACGCAAACCACGCTGGCGGGCGATGCCTGGCTTGCTGCGAACCTGGCGCTGAGCAAGGTCACCGCCGACGCGGCGTCCGTCGTGGCATTGAAAACGGCGCTGGTCACCTCGCAACCCGGCGGCGGCGGTGTGGTGGTCGATGCGTCGAAGGTCTTCACCTTCACCGACGTGCAGCTCAATACCCCGCCGACTGCGGCCGCGGGTGGGACGGGGATCGATTCCCTGGCGCTGACCATCACCACCGCTGCCAACATTGCTGTCGGTACTGCCAACGTGCAAAACGTCGAGCGAATCACGGTCTACACCGATGTCAACGCGGCTGCGACCACCATGATCGACGCCGGCCGCTTCGTGAATGCAACGACCTTCATTTCTGCATCGGCAAAAAACCTGAGCTTCACTAATCTGCTCGCCAGCCAAACCGGGGTGGTCACACGGCTGGACGCCGGCAACAACGCCATCACCAACGGAAATTCGGACTTCACCTACGCCAATGGCGTAACGGCAGGTAGCGTCAGCCTGACTGGCGGCCTTTCCCAGGGCACCGTGGCGGCATTCGGCACCAACCTTGCCTCGGTGTCGATCTCGACCTCGCAAGGACCCATCGGCGTGACGGGCATCCAGGTGGGCAGCTCGGTGAACGCACTTGCCATCAATGCGGTTTCATCGCTGGTGATCGGCACCGGTGGCATCACCGGCAACACGGGTAATTCGCTGGCCATCACCGTGACGGGCGCAGGGTCGGTGGATTTCAGCACGGCCGCCAACTCTGCGATCCGGCCCGCGTTGCTGTCGCTCAATGCTTCGGGCAATTCGGGCGGCGTGTTGGCGCGCATCTCGGGCGACAACACGCGCGCCACGACCGTGATCGGCGGTTCGGGCAATGATGCCATTCGCCTGTACGGCACTTTCGGCGCAAATACCTCGGTCAATCTTGGCGACGGCAACGACACCTTGTCTGGCGAAGGCGCCACCTTCGGTGCGGGTTCCGAGATCAATGGCGGTGCGGGCACCAACACCTTGTCGTTCTACGCGCTGGGCCAGACCAACGGCGCGGTGTTCCGCAATTTCCAGGTGCTCAACGTCACGGCCAATACCACGCCGACGCCGGCCTTCGACCGCGACCTGACCACCCTGACCAACACCACGATCACCTCGCTGCTGCTGGGCGCGGGCAAAGCGGTCGACAACACCGTGTTGAACGTCACGCAGAACCTGCTGGTCACCGGCAACGCGGCCACGCCGTCGGCCAACACCACGCTGGGCATCACCGGCGCTGCGGTCAACAACTACACGATTACCTTCAACAACGCTGCGGCAGCGTCGACCGACGCAGGGCTGTTGACGATCGCTTCGGTGGTCGGCCTGAACATCGTCTCGGGTGGCGCAAGCGGTGCGCAGAACAAGATCACGCTTTCCGACGCGGCCTTGAAGACCTTGGTCATCACGGGAACGTCGTCGCTGCAGGTCGCCTTCAGTGCAGCCACGACCGCAACGGATTCGATCAATGCGTCGGCATTGACCAACGGCTTCACGCTGGACACCACCAACGTCGGGACAGGCGCGGGCGGCTTGACCATCACCGGCAGCACGAACTTCGTGAACACCCTGACCATCGCGCAAAAAGCGTCGGTGACCGTGGGCGCAGCCGCTGACACCGTCAACCTGAAGAATCTGGGCGTGGCTGGCACGACGCTGACCAACATCACCGACAAGCTGGTCACCATCACCAACTTCGGTGTCGGTGACAAGGTCGATTTCGGCACCATCGCTGGCGGCAGTGTGAGTACGTCGCTGTACATCTACACGCCTGCGGGCGGCGCGACGCTGGACACGGCGGTTGCTGCTGCCGTGGTGGCGTCGACGGCACAAAACGTAGCGGCAAAGGAATTCGCGGCATTTGCATTGGCCGGCGACACGTACGTGGTGGCCGACATCGACCACAGCGGCACGTTCAACGCGGGCGATGTGGTGGTCAAGCTGGCTGGCGTGGTGAGCTTGACGGGCGCGACCGTAGACGTTGCAGGCGCCATCGTCACGATACCTGCAGGGTTGTGATCCACCTTCTGAAGGCTGGCTGAGGCCGGCGCTGCAAGGGCGGGAGCGAGCTGGTTTGAAAGCCTGATTGCAAGCCTGATCGCAAGCCTGTCCATCAGGCTGACAACACCCCGGAGCCGGACATTGTCCTGGCGTCTGGGGTGTTTTTGTTTTCATGTGCGCCGATGGCGCGTCTTCATGTGAGGTGCCGGAACGCAATTTGCTAATGCTCGAGTTCGAAAAAACTGCCTCGGCAGCGTTGAACCCCTTTTTCCGGACTCTTTCCCTAGCATGGCAACCCTCAACCCCGCTCACCAGACCACCGTCGCAAAGCTCTACGTCGCGCTGTTCAACCGTGCACCAGATGCTTCCGGGTTTGCATATTGGGGTCAGGCCTTGGCCAATGGCGTATCGATTCCCGCCATAACCGCTTCCTTGCTGAGCAGCCCCGAGTCGCTCGCCATCTACACCCAGGCACAGACCTCAGCCGAATTCGTCGCGACCTTCTATCAGACGGTGCTTGGCCGTGCGCCGGATGCAAGCGGCCTGACTTTCTGGACGGGCGAGCTGAACGCCGCAGGCGGCGTGGACCTCACTGCCGCCAAGGCGCAGTTGGTAATGAAGATCGTGGATGTGGTGAGTGCGCCGCTGCCGGTCAAGCCTGCGGATTTGAGCGATGCGCAGTACGCCGAGACGGTGAACGACCGCGAGATCTTCCGCAAGAAAGTGCTGGCCGGCATCGACTTTGCCACCTTGATGAACAGCGATGACATGGGCATGGCCAAAGAGGTGCTGGCGGGTGTGACTGCACCTGCTGCGCCGGTGTTTGCGGACCCGATCGTGCCTGAAACGTCCCCCGCACCGGTTGCCCCGCGGCCGGATCCCAACAAGGTCTTCGTGCTGACTACCGGCGGCGACACCCTGGTGGGCGGCCCCGGCGACGATACCTTCAACGCCCCCATATTTGGCGCATCCAACTCGATCAACACCCACGATAATCTGGACGGCGGCGATGGGCTGGATACGCTCAATGCCAGCCTGGTGCTGCCGTGGCGGGAAGTGCCCACGCTGAACAACATCGAGGTCGTGAACGTGACCACGCGCAATGCCGGCGTGACGATCGATCTGCGCGATGCCACCGGCGTGACCCACGCGGGTTTCACCGGCGGCGACGCTGGCTCGGATGGCCTGATCTTCAACGTCGGTGATGCCAAGCTGTCGGTCAGCAATCAGAATTCGAACGCCGCCTTCAGCGGTTCCACCGCCACCGCGCTGTCCCTGAGCCTGAAGCAAGTCGGCGTGGCAGGCAGCCTGACCACGGTTGACCTGGCCAAGTATGGCGCCGGAATCGGCACGGACGGCAACGGCCCGGGCGCGAAGGCAACTACGCACAACATCGACGCGGCGAACGCATATGTGGCGCTGGCTGAAAGCAGGGCGAGTGCGGCGGTGACCGAGGTGAATGTGGTCGCCGCAGGGGCCAATGCGCTGACCTTGTCGGCGGCAGACGCGGCAACGGTGAAGACCTTGACCGTGAGCGGCAACGGCGCGATCGACTTCTCCGGACGCGCCTTGTCGGCGCTGGAGACCTTCACTGGCGGAAGTGGAGATGTGACGCTGGCGATCGATGGTGCGCTGTCGGCGGCGGCACGCATCAATCTCGGGTCAGGCAATGACACGATCACCTTGGCCAAGGGGTCCGTCAAAGGCGCCAGCATCGATGGGGGCGATGGGGACGACACCATCATCACCGGCAGCGTCACACACGCCATTGCAGGAAAGACCGTCCCGGTGGACGTTCATGTCGTGGCCGTTGGCGCGGTAACGGGCGTACCCGACGCCACGGTGGATACCGTGTCCGTCACGATCCTGGGTCAGCGGATCGTCACCGACCCGGTGGACATCACCAAGCCGATCGCGGTCGCCAGTGCGATCGCAGCCGCGGTCAACGCGGAAGGAACGCTGGTATCCAAGGGGCTGAAGGTAGTCGAGCTGCTGGATGTGCTCATGTTCAGGTTTACGGGCGAGTACGTGGGCACGCTCTATCCGCTGACCACTTACGACGGTAACGCCGACGGCCAGCACGGGTCCTTGGCGCTGAAGATCTCCAAGTCGGTTGGCTTGATGACTCTGCCGGCTGTTCCCGGCTCGGTCGATACGCTCACGGGCGGCGCGGGTGCGGACATCTTCAAGTTCACGACCGCCGATGTGAGCAGCAAAGCCGGTGCGGTGACGGCCATCATTACCGACTTTGTTAGCGGCACGGACAAGATTCAGGTGTTGAACGCAGGTGCTGCATCCAGTGCGAACTTCGTGAAAGCAGGCGCGGCAGTGGGTTCATTCACGAAAGTGCTGATGGATGCCGACGCGGCGCTGGATGGGACGGTTCACTATTACGTGGGACAGGTGGGGACGAATTCCTATCTTGTGACCGATATCGATGGTCTGGGATATACCAATGTCATTCAATTGACCGGCGTTTCCCTGGCGGGAATCAATGCCACTGATATCACGGCGATGTAGCAATGAACGGGTAGCACGTCGCCGCCATTCCTTTCGGATGCAAGGCGCGTGTCTGCTTGCGCGTCTGAAGTGTTTTGGCGCCGGGGGAGGTGACCGCGCCACGCCCTGACCGTGATGTTTTCCGGGGTAACTTTCACCCACATACGGTCAATGGCGACGCCCTGTCGTTATTCCTTTCCTACATCAGACGACATGGCTATCACTGCCTCCTCTCAACAGTTGGCCGTCGCCAACCTGTACACCGCACTCTTCAACCGCGCCCCCGACGCTGCCGGCATGACGTTCTGGACGCAGGCGCTCAGCCGCGGCGTGCCGCTGGGCGACATCACGCAGCTGTTCCTGGCCGGTCCGGAAGCGAAGGCCATCTTCCCGATTGAATCGACTGCAGAAGCCTTTGTGGCCGGTTTCTATGAGCGCGTGCTGGGTCACGTTCCCGACCCGGTTGGCCTGGCGTTCTGGACGGCCTCATTGAATGCTGCGGGCGGTGCCGGGTCTGACGCGGCCAAGGCTTCGTTCTTGTCGCAGATCGTCAACGTCATCAGCGCTCCGCTGGCGGCCAAGCCGGCTGATATTACCGACGCGCAATATGCACAGACTGTCGCTGACCGAACCGCTTTCGGCAACAAGGTGGTCATGGGTGTTTATTACGCGATCGAACTGGGTGGCACGAACGTCGAACTGGCCAGGCAGGTGCTTGCCGGGGTGAACAGTTCCAGCGCCTCGGTGGATGCAGCACGTTCAATTGCCAAGGGCACCGCTTCCGCGCCTGCGGCCCCCGCTGCCCCAGCCGTGCTGCCGCTGAATCTGGCGGCCACGACAGACATCGATACCTTGGTCGGCACGTCGGGCAATGACAGGTTCACGGCGACCCACCTGACCTTGAGCGCGCTCGACAGCATCGACGGCGGGGCGGGCATCGACACCCTCGATTATGTAAATGCATCCACTACCTTCGTACCTGTTCCGAATGCGCAGGTGCAGAACGTTGAGATCATCAATATTCGGAATGTGAATACGGCGGATTTCGGGTACGAGAGTTTTTTAGTGAGGATGCTTGCCGCGCTCAGACCCGGACAGACGCTCAGCGTTGCGGGCCTGACGCTCACCGGCGCAGCCGAGTATGCAATGCAAGAGGAAGTATCAAGCGCGTTCCTGACAGGTACTACAGTAGGAAACGCCTTGATGTCAGGTGTGCTCGATGCGGGGTACCGAGTGAGCGTATCTGAATCTTCCATCATCTTCACTGCCACCACACCCGGCAACAAGCCTGATCTGGTGGTCGAAGGCAGCGCTGCGATGACTACGGACTCCTACGTGACGCAAGGCACCCAAGGGGCAACCCTCACCGTGCCCACCAACATGTTCGTCGGCGCAACCAACTTCAATGCAGATCGCGCCACCGTTTCGCTGTCTTTAGCTGGTTTGACTGCCGGACAGGCTGTGGGTGTCATCGGCGATAACACCGTTGCCGGTGGCAGTATCCAGGCGATTTATCAGGCGGGCGTGACCTCCGCGACCTTGAATCTGTTGGGCGGGGTCAGAGGCAAAGTAGTGGAGATCACTGACTCAGGCAGCAATACACTGACGAGCGTGACGATCACGTCCACTGGTTCGGCCAACTCGATTGCAGGCGTGCAGTCGCTAGGGCCAGTGACGTCGCTTTTGCTCGATGCGACCACCGACCTGAGTATTGATCTGCTGGTTTTCTTGAGCCTGCGTCAGGTGTCGGTGAGAGGCACCGCGACGATCGTCAAGTTGATCGCCGCAGGTCCTGATGTCACCACATTCGACGCGTCAGGCCTGACGATGGGCGGTGTGTCGATCTATCTCAGTGGATCGGTGCGCTTCACGGGCGGCGCAGGCAATGACACCGTTAGTCTCGGAGCCAACGGTGTCTTTGCCGGCACCGCCGACGCGGGCGGCGGCAGTGGCGACGTGCTGGTGCTGTACACAGGGAGTTCCTTGACCGCTGCGACCGGGCCGCGTTTCACCAACTTCGACATTCTGCGCCTGGCCTCGAATTATGCGGGCGACGCACAGACCTTCGATACGAGTTTGCTGTCCGGCATTCAGTCATATCAAATCGCCGCCGCCGCTGTTCCGGGCACCAGCAGCGTGACCCTGGACCAACTTGCCGACGGCGCAGCCATCGCATTCCTCGGCAATCACGGCAATGTCACGTTGAATCTGGTCAACGCGACCAGTGCCAGCGATGTATTGAACGTCACGCTCGGCAATGACGTCACCAGCAACGGTGCACTGACCAACGGTGTCCAGGTGACACTGATCGCGCCGGGTGTCGAAACCATCAACCTGCACTCGGTGGGCACGGTGGGCGGTACGGGTGTCAATACGCTTGTGAACGACGTTGGCACCAACACCACGCTGTCGAAAATGGTGATCGATGGCACTCAGCCGCTGAGCCTGCAATTGCAGGCCCTTGCGCAAGCCCTGACGGTCGATGCCAGTGCCCTTGCCGGTACCCTGGACGTACAGGGTACCGCCGCCACCCAATTCTTGAATGTCACCGGTGGCACCGCATCCGACACGATCGTGGGTGGCCGGGCAGGGGGCTTGATCGTGGGTGGCGCGGGTGGCGAATCGACCACCCTGTACTCGGGCGGCGGTGTCGATACCCTGGCCTACCTGAGCGCCGCCGATTCCAGACAAGACTTCGTCAACGCGTCCGGCACCGCTGCAAGCACCCAGGACGCCATCAGCAACTTTGCGACGGGCGTCGACAAGATCGATTTGAAGGCACTTGCGCTGGACGCGGCAGTGCGGTCTTTCGTGACCAAGACCTATGCATCGACTGCGGCCTTGCTTGCCGATGAGGCGTTGGCGGATTTCTATCTGGACGGCGGCGCCGTGGCCGCCAAGGTGGGCGCGGATACGTACCTGGTGGTCGATGCCAATGGCGATCATCTGTTCAATGCGACGACGGACCTGGTCGTGAAATTGAACGGCGTAAGCACGCTGGCGCAGGGAGATATCGTCTACGCCTGAGGAACGATCTGTTGGTTTGACTAACGCCAGCCAGGAAATCGATCCGGCCCTGGTGCGGGCGGATTAATGAAGCTTGTTGCCTTTGAATCAGGTGCTGGAAATTGACTCAGATCCGCCCGGCAACAAGCGGGCGTAGCTAAATTTTTTGTTTTGGCGTCCACAATTGTGATGAGCCCCGCATGTCATTCTGCGGGGCTTTTTTATTCAGAGGAGGCTGCGTGTTCCCAAAACGCGACACGACCTAATCCTGTCCTCAACCGGACGATTACACCAAAGGGCGATATTGCTGGACTTCGAAGCAATCCATTTGCGCAGGGATTGTGAGTCTACTTCAGAAATTTGTAAGGCGTATTACCCAGCGGATTGGCCAATATTTATTATCGATCCCGGTAATAAAAGGCAGTACGCCGGATCGGCGCGCTACCGCGGCAAAGAAATAAAGCAATCGCATGATGAAGTCGCTTTTCATCATATTTCCGAATCTTTATCGTCAAACTCTTTGCGCGATCGCATACAGATTATCCGCACGCTGCCATGACCCCCTATCTTTCCTCAGGGAATCCGGCATGGCCACCCCGCAGCAAATCGCAGTCACCCAGCTCTACACCGCCCTTTTCAATCGTGCCCCGGATGCCGCAGGCCTCGCATTCTGGGAGCAAGCCATGCTCAACGGCGCCTCGATCAATACGATCGCAGAGAGCTTCTTCACCTCACCGGAAGCGCTGGCGATTTATCCCAGCGCTGCGCCGACTACGCAGTTTGTGACCCGCTTCTACACCACCGTCTTCGGCCGCGAGCCGGATGCAGAAGGATTGGTGTTCTGGTCGAACGCGCTGGACGCACAAGGGGGCGCCGGCAATGCGGCAGCCCGGGCCGCGCTCGTGACGCAACTCGTCGACATCGTCAGCACGCCCTTGACCTCGAAGCCTGCGGGTATTTCGGATGCGGCCTACGCGCAGACGGTTGCCGACCGTGGCCGCTTCATCAACAAGACGGACGTCGGCGTGTACTTCGCCACCGAGTTGAAAAGCGATGACCGCGCATTGGCGGCGAAGGTGCTGGCAGCGGTGACGCATGAGCCGGCGTCGGTCACCGAGGCGCGTGGCGTGGTGGTGGGGACACCGCCGACGCCGACTGTGCCGACCACACCGACGACCCCGGGCGGTGGAGGTGGCGTTGTCGTGACGCCGCCGGCCACTCCGCCCTCGTTCAGCAACGCAGACTCTGCGTCCGCCATCCGGGATCGTCTGAGTGCGTATACCGGCTCGGCAGCCACCGTAGACGCAACGGGAATGAGCGAGGCGAAACTGCTTGAGGTCGCGCGTTATGCGAGCAAAGTTGCAGCCGATGGGATTACCAAGCTTTCGGTGACGCTTGCGGGGACATCGATCCCGCTGCCTGCGCTCGACCTCCTGCTCGGGCAATCGCAAGGCGCAAAGATAGACGTGACGGGTGGCAAGTTCTTGATGCCCACTATTGCTAACCAGATCTCGCACATAGCCGACGGTGGCATTACCGGAACAATCGAGTTGGCCGCGTCCCTTGGTGCACCTTCCATCACGCTCTTGCTTGGCCCGAAATTGGCAAGCTCGGCACAGGTTCGTGTTGATGCCAATTTGATGAATCGAGACCAGCTCACACCGCTCGTGGACAATATCGGCAAGATCATTGCCATCGATAACCTGACCGTCCGGTGGGGCGAGTACGGCAACGTGACCGATGCAATGTCCAAGGAACTGCTGACCAAGGCGACCAATCCGACCTTCGATATGGCGGGTGCTACCGACGCACATGTGCACATGATTGCCGCGTACATCATGGACGGAAAGCCGATGGAAATGAGAGGTTCGATCGATCTTTCCAAGGGTGGCTTCACTCTTGATGAAACGAAGGCGTTGCTGAGCAAAACTTCCTCACCTACATCGGTATCAGCAGATGGGTGGGACGCTGCACAACTTGCAAGCCTTTCCGTGTATGCGGACAAGGTCAACGTCATCACAGGCGCGTCGATTGTTCTGGGAGACGCCTTGATGACCGACGCCTTGAGCACATGGCTGCTTTCCAAAATGCATCTGGGCAATGTCAACCTGACCGACGCCAGCGCAGCGGAGTTCAGCGCAGTGCTGGAACGCATGCGCTGGGCTGGGTTCAAGATGGACGGGGAGATAGCAATAAACCGCAGTCTCGATGACAACATGTTTCAGTTTTTGAACCGATATGTTGGCACATCGTTGACCGTCGACATGACCGGCATGACGCGCGAACAGGTCGGACACGTCATGTATGACATCGGCAAATTGCTGCGAATGGAATTACCGGCGACGTGGATTTTTCGTCTGGCTTTTACCCGCCGACTTTCACCGCCACGATGGAGAAGATATCCGTCGATGCCAATGTGACGGTCGACGCCGCAGGTTTGACCTCTTCTCGGAGTGAGGCCTTGGTCCAGCATATCGCCAAGGTCGACCAGATCAAGAATTTGCCGATTCATTATCTTGACGAAAACTGGGCAAACGATGAAGTCGTCAATACGCTGTTTTCCAAGGCGGTCGACGCAAAGTACATGAGTGAAGGTGGGTCCGCCAAGAAAACCGCGCTGCTGGTGTCCAACTTCTCGAAGGTGGCCGATGGCGGAATCACTGGCGCCCTTTCTCTCACGACCGCACAGCTCTCCGAGATCAAGTTGACGCTCGATGCAAAGCTGGCTACCGGTGCGAGTGTTGTGGTCAGTGGCTCTGTGGGTAGTGACGACGTCGACTTGCGCGCGCTAACGCATAACACGAAGGTGAATCTGGGAGCGGGTGCCGACCTGGTACACGCAGGCGGCGGCAAGGATGTGATCGACATCGGCTTGTTCGCTCAGACCCGGTCCGACGCGTTCAGCTTGGCAGATACCACCTTTACCAATATCGATCAGTATCTTGGCATCTCAGCGGGCGATGTGCTCAATATTTCGCGCACTACTTACGGATCCGGGCTTGGGTTGGTTTTCAATTCAGACGCACAGGCATCGGTCAAGGCTTTGACCTACACGGCAAGCACGGACCAGAAGGTCAATATTCAGGACGTTTTTGATTTCCTGAATTCGCAATTTGGCGTGGACAAGACCGAAGCTTCCACGAGCATGTTGGCGAAGCTTTATGCGGTGACGGTGGAAGGAGGAACGGGATCGTCCGGGACGCTACTGGTTCTCAATGACGACGCCGCGCCAATCGATAACAAGGACGTGATCATCGGTATCTCTGGCACCGTCAACGAGCAAAGTTTCAGCTTCACGTCTTTGTGAAACTGCCAAGCGGCGACGCTCAGTCGCCGCCTGGCACTGCCAAATCGGTGGGCGGGATGTGCTTTCAACGTACATTCCGCTGCCACGCGCCTGCGGCTCATGCTGAGCGCGCCTACCGGCCCCCGGTCCCGAATACCAGCCACATCCCCTTAAAGATCGCCACACCCGTGCGAGCAAAACGGAGGCGTGCGCACGTCCACGACTCAACTTGTTGCACTTTGCTGGCGGGGCAAGCTCTTCTCAAGGGAACGCTTTGCTTCCCGGCGTTACTACACAGTAGAGATGATCGTTCAACTCGACCATTCGGCTGTACCCGCAACCTGCATCCTGGCTGGTGTCTGCGGTTCTGTTAGGCGCCGCCCCGTTGTACCAGGCAGGAACAAGACCCTTTTGGGAACCCAGCGCGAATGGCCACCATCCTGCCCGTCCATCAGATTGCCGTCGTCAATCTGTACACCGCCTTGTTCAACCGCGCGCCCGATGCCGCAGGGCTGACGTTCTGGGCGCAGGCGTTCGCCGACGGAATTCCGCTGGCAGCTATCACACAGTCCTTCATGGGCACGACAGAAGGGCGGGTGACTTATCCGGCGGCGCAGACCTCTGGGCAATTCGTGGCATCGTTCTACCAGACAGTCTTTGGCCGTGCCGCCGATGCTGGCGGCCTGGCTTTCTGGACCAACGTTCTGGATGCAGCCGGCGGGGCAGGGTCGGATGCCGCCCGGTCTTCGCTGGTGGGGCAGATTGTGAGCGTGGTCACCACGCCGCTGAGCAGCCAGCCTGCCGGCATCAGCGACGCTGACTACGCCCGCACGACGGGCGACCGCGCGCTATTTGCGAACAAGGTGGAGATAGGGCGCTATTTTGCGGTCGACCTGGGCGGCACCAATATCAATCTGGCTCGCAACACCCTGGCCCAGGTCAGCCAGAACCCGGCCTCGGTCAGCGCGGCGAAGACCTTTGCCGACAAGGAGGGCGTGCCAGACGTACCCCCCACACCCACCTTGGCGATCACCGCAGCCGATACGGTTGCCGACATCACGGCCAAGTTCACCGCCTATCCCGCCACGATCGCGACTGTCGATGCCAGCGGCATGACCGGCGCCCAGCTGGCCGCGGTGGCGTCTGCCCAGGCCAAGATCGCGGCCGATGGCATTACCAAGCTGACGCTGGTGTTGAACGATGCGTCCATCGTCGGCACGGTGGCGGCCAATCTGCTGTCCAAGGCGAAGGACGCAAGCGTGGTGGCGACTGGCGCCAGCGCCGACGAAATCACGGCGTTGGTGGCGGCGATCGCCAAGGTGGCTACCGGCGGCATCAGTGGCGAGCTGGCGCTCGATCAGACGCTGGTGACAAGCAGCATGACCACCTTGCTGGCCAAGTACGCGGGGACCACGGCCATTGTCAACGCGACCGACATGACGGTGGCCCAGTTGCTGGTGATCGTCGGGGCCTCGGCCAAGGTGGCGACGGGCGGCATTACCGGGACGCTGGCCTTGAGCAAGTCCCTGGTCGCGGCAGACATCACGACCTTGATGACGAAGTACGCGGGCACGGCCGCGGTGGTGGATGCAGCCGGCATGGGCATCGACCAGTTGACGGCAGTGGCCAACGCCTCTGTCAAGGTGGCGGCCGGCGGGATTTCCAATCTGTCCCTGACGCTGGGCGACCCGCTTATCACCGACGCCTTGAGCACTGCCTTGCTGCCTAAGGCGAGCGGCGTGCTGGTGGACGCAACCGGCGCATCTGCTGCCGAGCAGGCGGCGCTGGTGAGTGCGATTGCCAATGTCGCGGTCGATGGCATCACGGGCGCGTTGCCCGTGGGCAGCGGCGTGACCGCGTCCCAGATCACGGCCTTGATGGCGAAGTACGCGGGCACCACGGCAATCATCAGCGCGTCCGGCATGGATGCCGCACAGTTGGCGGCGGTTGCTGGTGCTGACCTCAAGGTGGCCAGTATCGCCAATCCCTCCCTGGTGCTCGGCGATGCACTGATCACGGATACGGTGACGAGCGCCATCCTGGCAAAAGCGACCGGCGCCACGGTAAACGCCGACGGCGCGACGGCAACTGAAGTCGCCAGCCTGGTGGGCGCGCTTGGCAACGTCGCCGCAGGCGGCATCACCGGTGCGTTGGCGATCACCAAGGACGTGGCGGCCAGCGATATCACGGCCTTGATGGCGAAGTACGCGGGCAGCACCGCTACCGTGAACGCCACCGGCATGAGTGCCGAGCAGTTGGCAGTCGTCGGCGGCGTGTCCGGCAAACTGGCGGCGGGCGGCATCGCCAACATGGCGCTTGCGCTTGGCGCCACCGAGATCACCGACACGGTCACGCAGGCCTTGTTGGCGAAAGCCACGGCGGCCACCGTGGACGCAAGTGGCGCCACGGCGCTGGAAGTCGCCGCGATGGTGACATCCATCGGCAATATCGCGGCCGATGGCATCACCGGCGTGCTGGCGGTGGGCAGTGCCACGGGCGCAACAGATATCACGGCCCTGTTTGCGAAGTACGCGGGCAGCACGGCGACGGTCGATGCGTCGGGCATGTCGACCGGACAATTGGTGGCGGTCGCCGGCGCGGCTGCCAAGGTATCGGCCGGTGGGATCGGCAACCTGTCGCTGGCCCTGGGCAATGCGTCGATTACAGATGCCGTGAGTCTGGCCTTGCTGCCGAAGGCAAGCGCGGCACTGGTCGATGCGACGGGCGCAACAGCTGACGAAATCGCGACGGTGGTGGCGTCGCTGGGCAACGTTGCCAGCAATGGACTGACTGGCGCCCTGCCCATCGACCGCAGCGTGCAGGCCAGCGATATCACCGCGCTGTTCGCCAAGTATGCAGGCAACACCGCCGTCGTCACGGCAACAACGATGAGCGCCGCGCAGTTGGCGGCCGTGGCGGGTGGCGCGGCCAAGGTTGCCGCCAACGGCATCACCGGGATGACGCTCGTCCTGGGCGACGCGTTGATCACAGACGCCGCCACGACTGCGTTGTTGAGCAAGGCGGTCAACGTCAATATCGACGCCACCGACGCGTCGGCAGGCGAACTGCTGGCGCTGACATCCGCGGTCGGCAATATCGCCGCGGGCGGCATTAGCGGCACGCTGGCGTTAAACAAGACCATCACGGACAGTGGCATCACGGCGCTGATGGCGAAGTATGCGGGTACCACGGCAACGGTGGACGCGACCGACATGACGGCCGCCCAGTTGGCGGCGGTCGCCAATGTGTCGTCCAAGCTGGCGAGCGGCGGGATTGCCAATCTGTCGCTGGTCTTGAACGATGCGGCAGTCACCGATGCCTTGACGGCGGCCCTGTTGCCCAAGGCAGTCGGTGCTCGGGTAGATGCCAGCGGCGCCTCGACGGCGGAACTTGCCTCGCTGGTCAGCGGCTTGGGCAACATCGCGGCAGACGGCATCAGTGGTGTGCTGGCGCTGAACAGCGGCGTGACGGCCGCCAACATCACCGCACTGATGGCGAAGTACGCGGGCACGACGGCGACCGTCAATGCGGCGGGCATGGATGCCGCGCAACTGGTGGCGGTGGCCGACGCAGGCGCGAAGGTGGCCAGCATTGCCACTCCGGCATTGGCGCTGGGCAATGCGCTGATCACGGACGCCGTCACCAGCGCGATCCTGGCCAAGGCAACTGCCGCCACGGTGGACGCTGCGGGCGCCACGGCGACCGAAGTGGCGAGCCTGGTGGGTGCGCTTGGCAATGTTGCTGCCAACGGCATCACCGGCGCCTTGCCGGTGACCAGCGCGGTCGGCGCCAGCGACACAACCGCGTTGATGTCGAAGTACACCGGCACGACGGCGTTGGCCAATGCCTCGTCCATGAGCGTGTCGCAGCAGGTGGCGGTCGCCAATGCCGGCGCGAAGTTCGCCACCGGCGGCGTGACGGGCCTGTCCCTGGTGTTGAACGATGCTGCCGTCATCGACAGCGTGACAGCTGCACTGCTGACCAAGGCCAGTGGCGCGAGTGTCGATGTGACCGGTGCAACGGCGACAGAAATCACGGCCCTGGTGAGCGCCATCGGCAACATTGCTGCCAATGGCATCACCGGCACGCTGGTGCTCGACAGCAGTGTCGATGCAGCCGGCATTGCTGCCTTGATGGCCAAGTACGCCGGCAATGCGGCCACCGTCAACGCCACCGGCATGGTGGCGGCCCAGCAGCTGGCGGTGAGCCAGGCTGCGGGCAAGCTTGCTGCCGGTGGCATCAGCAACCTGTCGCTGGCGCTTGGCGATGCATCGATCACCGATGCTGCCACCACGGCACTGCTGGGCAAGGCAACCAACGCAATTGTCGATGCAAGCGGCGCCTCAGCGAATGAAGTGTCTACGCTGTTGGCTTCATTGGCCAATGTCACTGGTATCACGGGTGCCTTGCCCGTGAGCAGCGCCGTGAGTGAGGCCAACATTCCGATCCTGTTCGGCAAATATACCGGTACCACCGCCACCGTGAACGCGTCGGGCATGAGCGAGGCGCAGCTGTTGGCGATCACAGGGGTGAACGGCAAGCTGGCTGCCAACGGCATTACCAACCTGAGCCTGGTGCTGGGCAACGCCAACATCACCGACGCGGTGACCGCAGCCTTGGTGGGCAAGGCCAGCGGCGCCAGCATCAATGCAACGGGCGCGACGAATGGTGAAGTTGCCACGCTGGCCGCATCGGTGGGCAACATTGCTGCCAACGGAATCACTGGCAATCTGCCACTGACCAGCGCCACTGCGGGTGCCGACATCAGTGCCTTGATGGCGAAATACGGGGGCACGACGACGGCCGTCAATGCACAGGGCATGAACCTGGCACAGTTGCAGGCGCTGGCGGCAGCGTCTGGCAAGATCGGCGTCAACGGCATCATTGATCTGTTTGTGCGTTCGTCGGAATCGACGCTGACCGACGCCGATTTCAGCACCTTGTTAAGCAAGTCTGCTGCGGCTTTTGCCTCTTTCGATGCCGTGAATGCGTCGACTGCGCGGCTTCAATTGGTGGCAGACAACATCTCGCGTTTCTTCGACACGGGCATCATCGGTACGCTCAATCTGAACAGCCAGTTCTCGGCCGCGCAGCTCTCGGCGTTGACTAGCGCAAAAGTGCAGGTCGCTGCCAACGTACAGGTCGATGCTGCGGGCATGACGACCGCACAGCTGGTCGCGCTGGCCGCGAACGCGAGCAAGGTCGACACGCTGAGCAACGTGCAGGCGCTTGCCCTGGGTGACGCCGCCATGACGGCGACCTACGCCAATTATTTGTTGTCCGCGGGCACGGGCGCGACCGTGGTGGCGACCGGTGCGTCGGAAGCCAATGTACAGAGGCTGTTCAATCAGCTATCGAAAGTCGCCGACCAGGGCATCTCGGGCGTACTGCCGCTGACGGCCGCCCAGTTCAACGCCACCTCGGCCAGTGCGCTCGATCCCAAACTGGCTGCGTCGGCATCTGTGGCCGTGACGGGCTCGGCCAGCGACGAGACTTTCGACATCAGGAACTACACCCATTCCGTCACGATCGCCGCTGGCGATGGCCGCGACACGCTGATCGTCAGCGGCACCAGCTTGCTTGGCGCCGGCGTGTCATCGACTGCCTTCACTGGCATGGACGTGCTGCAGCTCAAGGGCACGGCAACCGCGTACATGAGCAAGGTCGCGGGCGTGACCGAGCTGTCGATCGATCCGGCAACCGGGCCGATCGAGGTGCGTGAAATCACTGCCGCGCAGGCGCAGAACCTGAAAATCCTGAACGGACCCGGCGCCTCGATTGCCTTGTATCTGGACGGCGCAGCCACCAGCACCACGGACATCGTCAAGGCAACGGTATCGACCACCAATCCCGGTGGTGGTGGGCAGCCCATCGACCTGACGGGCATCACGCTGCCGGATGTAGAGGCGCTCGAAATCACCAACAACGGGAGTGTCGCGCGCGGCGTGCTCACTCTGACAACAGCCAACGCCCGCGCATTGACCTCGATCAAGTTCGTGAACAACGGCGACTCGTTCATTACCGTGGATGCTGCGCATACCGGCAGCGGGCTGGTGATCGACGGGCGCGGATCGGCCAGGACGGTGATCGATGCGTCTGCGTATGCCCCGGCGTCCGGCGTGACCATCTATGGTGGTAACAGCAACACGAGCAATTCCAGCAAGCTGAACGGATCGGCGGGGGCCGATGTCATCGTCGGCGGCGCCAACGATGACATCATCGCCGGGGACGGTCCGTATCGGGACTATGCCGGCCTGGGCGAGGTGCAAACTTTTGCATTCAGTGGCGACACGGGGCAGTACGGGGGCTTTTACACCCTAGGCGGTTACTTGCTCACCCGACCTGGTGGCGTGACAACGGCAAGCCTGGCAACCTTGATCAACAACGGTATTGTCCAGGTGCTTCAGGGCAATCCCGACGTGGCCAACGCCGTTTTCTCCGCGACCCAGGTCGTCGTCACGTTCAAGGTGAAGGCCGGCGACGTTGCGCCGCTGGTGAACTCGTTCGTCAACTACAACAGTAACGGCCAAGTTGACCCGACCATCACGCCCACCCTGACCGCCGGCCCCTCGGTGCAGACGCGTGCCTACGACCCTGCGGTGTCGTTTGCCGCCCCGGCAGCCTTCGCATCGGCCGACACGCTGACAGGCGGCGCCGGCAAGAATACCTTTGCATTCGCCCAGAACAGCTCGACCGTGACGGCCTATGACACGATTACCGACTTGAAGCTTGGCCCAGAATACGGCGCTTACGTGGACACCCTGATTTTCGTGAATCCCAATGGCACCAGCGCCGCATCGATATTGAGCGGCCAGGCGCAGACCGATGTCACGGCGGCTGGCTCGCTGGCCGCTGCCGTGAACCTGGCCTTGAACACTGCCAACAGCGATGGCTACTCCTTGCAGTTCACGTACGGCGGGGACACCTGGCTGCTGCACAACGGCGACGGCAATGCCACCTTCAACAATGGCACCGACTACCTGCTGAAGATCACCGGGGTGACAGGCACGCTGGATCAGCTTGACGTCCTGCTTGGCTGAGCTGCACATCAACGAAACGAACGGCAGGTTCCGCTGCCTGCCTGACTGAGAATTCCAGACCATGGCCACCCTTTTGCCCGTGCACCGCGCGGCGATCGTCAACCTGTACAGCGCGCTGTTCAACCGCGCGCCCGACGCATCGGGCCTGAGCTTCTGGGCGCAGGCCTACGCCGATGGCGCGTCGCTGACGGGCATCACGCAGTCCTTCATGGGCACGCCGGAGGGCCGCGTCACCTACCCGGCGGCGCAGACCTCGGCCCAGTTCGTCGCGGCCTTCTATCAGACCGTATTCGGCCGCGCAGCCGATGCCGGTGGCCTGGCGTTCTGGACGACGGCGCTCGATGCCGCAGGCGGGGCAGGGTCCGATGCGGCGCGCGCGGCCCTGGCCGGGCAGATCGTCGACGTCGTGAACCAGACGCTGGTCGGCAGGCCCGAGGGCCTGAGCGACGCGGCCTACGCGCAGACCGTGGCCGATCGCGCCTTGTTCGCCAACAAGGCGGTGGTGGGCGACTACGTGGCCAGCCTGAACATCAACGACGTGGCGTTGGCCCGAAAGGTGTTGGCGCTGGTCACGCAAGACCCCGGCTCGATTCCGATCGCGAAGGCGTTTGCCGCCAACGGGGGCATCACGCCCGCACCGCCCGAGCCCTCCGCGCCACCCGCCATCGTCTTTCTGGTGACGAATGCCGACAGCGCAGCCGACATCATCACGAAGTTCGCTAGCTACACCGGAACCACGGCGGCGGTCGACGCCAGCGGCATGAATGCCGCCAAACTCAGCGCAGTCGCCGGCGGCATTGCAAAGATCGACAGCGGTGGCATCCATGGAACGCTGGCGTTGGACGTGCCCGGTTATGCAGGCGCCACCCTGACCACGCTTGCGCCCAAGCTGGCCTTGGATGCCACGCTGACAGTCACGGGAAGCAACGCCGTCGATACGATCACGCTGAAGGAATTCCAGCGCGGCACCAATATCTATTCGCTGGATGGTGACGACATTTTCAGTGCAGTGGTGGATGCCACCACGCCGTCCAACACCACGTTGAGCGCGCGCCATGGCCTGGTCGGCGGTGCGGGCACCGACACGCTGCGCATCGAAGTCACCGGCAACGGCGTCGCCGCCCTCAACGGTGCGGCCTTGGCGTCGATAGAAACCGTTCAGGTATTCGTGGATGGGTCGGCCACGCTTGCCGCCAACGCAGGGGTAAGCAAGGTCATCGTGGTCGGTCCGCCACCGCCCGCGGTGTTGCCGACCCCGGTGGGCAGCCTGGCGGTCAGCGGCCTGTCTGCAGGCGCGACGCTGGTGCTCGACCACACCACCAGCGCCAGCAGCTTCACCGCCAACTACTTGGCAGGTGCCACGACCGCCTTGCTGAATCTAAACGCGGGCGCCCAGGCAGATGTTGTCACCATCGCCGGGATTGGGCTGACGGCACTGAACATCGTCAACGCAAATGCGTCGAGCCTGGTGACCTCGCTGACGCTGGGCAGCAACATCAGCAGCGTGGACATCGTGGACGTGGGTGGCATGGTCATCTCTGGTCTGTCGGGCGGCGTGGCGAGCAGTCTGGCCCTCACAGTATCGAGCTCAGGTCCGTTCAGGCTGTCCGGCGTCACGACGCCGGGCGTCAGTTTCGATGGGTCCGCAAGCACCGGCAATCTTGTCCTCAGCTTCGATCAAGCAGTCGGCACGGTGAAAGGCGGCAGTGCGTTCGACGTCATCCAGGTGTCCAGCAGCGCAACGCTGACCGGCAACGGCGGCCCTGACGTATTCAATTTGCTGGCCGGCGTGGGCCAGACGGCGACGATCAACTTGGCATCGCTGAGCGCCAAGATGGCGACGATCACCGACTTTTCCTCGACCGACCGCATCTCGGTCGAGACACCTGTCCTCCCATCGACCGGTGGCTCGTTTGCGTTGCAGGTCTTCACCGGAACCGGTGCGGACCTCTATCTCCAGACGGCCAGCGTCGCCGCGCAAATGCAGGCACTGGTGACCAAGGTGCCCTACGCGGGTTTCACCTTCGGCGGCGCCAGCTACATCCTGGTGGACAACAATCTGGATGGTCTGGGCGTCGGTGACATGCTCATCCGACTGGTGGGGTCGCCCACGCTGTCGTCCATTACTTACGAAGATACCGACCTGACGATGACCTGAGCGGGAATCACTGGGTGATGCGCTGGTAGTCCTTCAACCGATCCGTGCGCCATTGCGGATCGCCATGCACGCCCGCCTCGCGGGCGGCAAGAATCGCCGCTATCCCTTGCTCGCGCCCCTGCGCCGCATCCGCCGCACGCAAGTCGGCAGGCACGCGTGCCACAGCCGCTGCCCACTGTTCCGGCGGCAATGAAGGACCATCACGCAGAAACGCCTCGGCCTGCGCGAAGCCATCGCGACGCAGGTAATCGATCATGTAATCGGTGGCCGACATCAGTGCCGCCGCACCGTCGGTCGGCAACCCCATGATCGGCAGAATCGGCGCAAGCGACGGCACCACGTCGTTCACGTAGATCTCGACATCCCAATAGACCCGCGCCACCTTCGCAAAGTGCGCCAGGTCCCGGATGGCCAGGAAGTTCGCGTCCTTCAAGGGCAGGATCTCGATCGGGGGCTTGGTCACCGTGACGGTGTCGTTCGACACGTCGACATACAGCGCACCCATCTGAAACGCATTCTGGAAATACTGCTCGCGCAGGGCGCCCCAGACCCAGTCGATCCGGCCACCGGCGTGGACGAAATCACGCAGCGCACGCAGGCCGCGTGTCGGCACCTTGGTGCCCAACGCGGCGCGCAGCTTGTCCATGAACAGGTGGGAAATTTCCAGGCAGCGGCCGTAGGGGTAGGGCTTGTCCTGGTGGCTGGGGAAGCGCGGCTGCAGCTCGCTGTCGATCTCGCGCCGCATGCGGATCAAAAGCTGTTCGATGTCTTTCAACGCCGGCGTCAGATGACGCGCCGTCAGTCGCTGCTGTTCAGCGGTGACGGGGCGGATTTCTTGGGTGAGGAAGTCCATGGCGAGACGCAAAGCGAGAGGACCACAGAGTGTAGCGGTGGGTCAGCGCCGACGCAGATGCGGGCCTAGTACCCGATGAGCTTGAGAAGCTGGTCCAGAGCCTCGACGTGATGGCGCGCTTTGTCGAGAACCGGGCGCGTCAGCTGACGGGCGATTACATTTTCCTCATGCGCTTCTCCGCCAAAGTGCTGAAGAAATCGTGTCTTCTGACTTCGCGTATTTCCTTCCCGACCGTGTCCGATCACGGCAAGAAGCAATGCTTCCAGACACGGCGATGACGGCAGCACCATGATCTCACCCGCGATGGCTCGTTCCCTTACCACGGCAGTCCAGTCTGCATCGGTATCGAGCAAGGCCGCCACCATGTCGTATTGAGCCCGTGCACGCAGCTTCAGGGCGTGATCCACAACATGCCCGGCTGCCTTGCCGCGCGCATTGCCGATCTCCATACGGAAACCTTGTTGTTTGCTGGTGTACAGGGCGCGGATATGGCGTAGAAACGCTTCCTCCGCGTAGCCTTCGCCGACAATCAGAACGGTCCGTCTTACCGTCCGCAGAGAACGTTGCTTGCGGACCATCAGATCTGTGGCACCGCGCCGAGCGCACCAGCCAGATACTTGGCACGCAAGTTGTCGTCGCTGCGCAGACCTCGAATTTCATCGCCGCGATAGGCCACGCTGTTGCAGTCTTGCTTTTCAACAAACATGACCTGCGATTTCTGCAGCAGATCCAGGACTTCTGGCGAATGGCAGGTGAACAGCAACTGTGCGTGATGCGGATTGGTCGAAGGGTTGTCGAACAGTGCGAGCACGTGTTCAACCATGTGCGGATGGAGGTCGTTTTCGATTTCATCGATCAGCGCGATGCCACCTTTTGCAAGCGCGACCAGCAAACGGGACAGCAATACATACGCCGATTGGGTGCCGCTCGACTCTTCCTCCATCAGCAGCTCGACCCGCTGGCCGTCCTCGGTCTGGTGCACGCCAAAAGTCACCATGCGTTTGGTGAGTGCGCCGCCAAGACCAGGCATCTCAAGTTCACGCAATTGAACATCGCTCAAGCCCAAGTCCCATCCGGTCAGCAGTTCTGCCATCTGTTGGCGTAACGCGTCATCGGCGGCAAAGGTCTGGGCCGCGAATGCGATCTGGGAAAAATCGAGATGTTGACGACCCAGGAATGTGAGGTTGCTCACCAGGGTGAAGTCGGTCACGTGTCTGGCAGTCTCCACGCCGTACTGCGCTGCCGTGGATATCAGCGAGGCGTTCGCTCGCACCTTTCGTGCTTCAGCCGGTGCAAGTCCGAAACCTTGTTGCTTGATTGAATAGGCCTGCTTGCTCTCGTCCCAATCTCGCAAAAATACATATGCGAAGCGTTCTTTCTTTCGGTAGAGCGCTTCATGCAAGACACGTTCACGGGTCACATGAAGCACGTAGCGCCACAACACACCCTCGCCGTCCTCGGCCTCCACTTCGATTTCTGTCGGTTCGTCGTTGGCTGCGAAATGCGAGGTGAGGGGAATAGGGCTGTCAGGTGCCGACGCAAACGACGAATGCATGAACCATGCAGCGAAAACCAAGGGCTTCAGCAAAGCCGTTTTTCCTGCGCCATTTGCACCCAGTACGCCCAACGCCGTCGTCAGACGCTGACCACTCTTCGCGGTCGTTTCCCAGCCGCGTGGGGAGGCCTTGTCGTTCAGCAAGAGAGATACTTCAGCCTGCTCACGGAAGCTCTGGAAGTTTTTGAAGCGATAGGTGTGAAGCATGGATCGGGGTTCTGCAAGCGGCGCCGAAATGCACCAAGAATTTGATCCTAGGGCCGACAAGTCCACTAATCAACAGGATTTTGTATAAAAACTAACTTAACCCGCTTTGGTGCCCTGATTTTCGACGTCGTTTGCACAGGATTGCTCAGCCGCTGCGGCCAAAGGTCTTTGCGTTTCCTTTTTTCGTCCAGCGTGCTGAACCGCATAGCGGCTGCTTAGCCCTCTTCCGGATACCGCTTCGACACCACGTTCAGCAACTCCATCGCCGCCGACCGCACTGCCGCCAACGCACGCGGCGCAATATCACGCAGCAATGCTTCGCTAGGTAACTGATCCGGCGCGGCGATGAAGGCTTCCAGCGACACCGTCACCATGTGCTTGATCGACGGACCATCGCTGTCTTCTTCATCTTCATCCTCGTCGTCGACCTCACCGTTTTCGACAAAGATCTTGGCCGCCTTGCAGTTGCCGTTGACCTCGTCCAGCACTTCCAGCAATTCCTCGTCGGTCAGGCCCAGGTCTTCTGCCGAGGTGAAACCGCCGAACACCAGGCGCAGGTACTCCGGGTCGTCCTCATCCAGCGAGAAGAAGAGGGTGCCCAGCTCGGGTTCGTCGAAGACCACGTCCATGTCTTCGTCGATCTCGGCTTCGAAGCCCAGGACCTCCTGGACCACGCGCTGGTACAGCTCGGCCAGGCTCTGCAAGTCGGCCATGGGATCAGGCCTTGTCGGCGTCGGGGGCGGGTTCGGCGGACAGGTCCGAGGCGACGTCGATCACTTCGTTGGCGCCCGAGCGCAGTGCGGCGACCGTACGGCCGACGATGGCACGCAGCAGGGTTTCGTCGGGCATCTCGTCCGGCTTGGCGACGAAGGCTTCGATCGAGGCCGACACGCGCGGGGCGGCCTGGCTGCTTTCGTTGGCGCCGATGTAGACCTTGACGGCCTTGTTGGTGGTGTTGACCGTATTCAGCACGTGGTAAAGCTGCTCGGGTGTCACGCCCAGTTCTTCGGCATTGACGAAGCGCGGGAACACCAGGCGCAGGAATTCGGGGTCGCGCTCGGCGTCCAGGCTGAAGAACATGGTGCCGACATCGGGGTGCTTGAAGACCACGTCGTCGTCTTCGTCGATGGTGGCCACCAGGCCGAGTTCGTCCTGCACCACGCGTTGATAGAGTTCAGCCAGTTTTGTCTTGTCCACCATGTCCTGCTCCTTCGTGTAGGTGCCGAGCGTCCAGTCGGCCAGCGCTGACTCTACTACGTGGCGCCGGGTAAAACCGGCACGGCGGCGGCCAGATTTATGCGACTCGTAACCGCAGCGTCCTGCTGCTGATCACGCGCCTCGGACAAATGGCGACGCTTTTCTCCCAGCCAAGGGTGCCAGGCTGACAAATGGCTGTCTGTGGCATCACTTTTCACCTGCCAAAACCGCTGGATCAGGCCAGAAAAGCCGCGTTTGCAGCGTTTTCGGTACGGGGTTGTTTCTGATTCGTTCATACGATGGACACGCAGGGGCCTCAGCCTTCACTATTCCAGCCCCGTGCGGCGTTCCGTCCGAAGTTTCGTCCGAAGATTTCGTCCCCCCAGCATGAAGTAAGGAAGCAGGTTGCAGTCCCCGACGTTCTCCCGTGCCGCCTCACGCTGGCTTTTGCTCGCGCTGTCCCTGATGGTCGTTGTCCTTGCCGCCTGGCGCGACTCGCCGCAGCCGGACACGCCCATGCTCGAAGCCGCGCGCCCCATGCCCTTGCCCAACTGCGCCGAAGTGGAAAAGGCCATGGGCGGCCTGTTGCAGGGCATGCAGCTCAATCCCGACGTCGAACGTGACCTGGCTCCGCCGCCCTGGCCGGAACTGTCCTGCACCTGGCGCGAGCCGGTCTTGATGAACAAGGGCCTGACGGTCAAGGTCAGCAAACCGGTGGAAGAAGAGGTCGACTGGCTGGCCCGCCTGCAGCAGTCGCCGCGCGTGGACGACCCGCGCCTGGCCGAACGCGAAATCGTCGCCTACATGGCAGCCATGCCCAAGGGCGCCGACGACCCGCTGGGCACCACCCTGACGGTGGGCACCCGGCACTACCGCGTGTCCGTGTCGGGTCTGGCCATGATGGGCCTGAGCCGCGGCTATCCGAACCTGACCCTGCCCAGCGCGCTGGAAGGCGCGATGAAGGTCTATGACGCCTCGGCCGCCGTGCCGGGCGTGGTGCTGCGCCCGGTTCACTGAGCGTAGCTCGGGCGCTGACCCTGTCGGCTTGCGACGGCGTGTCGGGTGGGTAACATGGTGCGCTCGCACCACCAGCCTGCGCGGGGTGCGGGCTTGCCTGTACCGCTGGCACAGCGCTGCCGACTCAAAAGGAACCTGTCGTGAAAAAAATTTATCTGGCTGGCCCGGATGTGTTTCGCCCCGATGCGCCTGCCTGGGGCCAGTCGCTGAAAGCCCTGTGCCGGGAATTCGGCTTCGACGGCCTGTTCCCGCTGGATAACGCCGCGCCAGAAGACCTGAGCGGCACTGCGCTTGCCACCTGGATCTACGAGGCCAACATTGCCTTGATCCGCGAGTGCGACCTGGTGATGGCCAATCTGGCCCCCTTCCGCGGCTACGAGCCCGACTCCGGCACGGCTTTCGAGGTGGGCTTTGCGGCCGCGCTGGGCAAGCCGGTCTGGGCGTATCACGATCCGATGGGCAGTCTGCGTGACCAGGTACCGCAAGTGCGCCGCCCCGACGGGCTGGAGGTCGATGCCGATGGTCAGATCGTCGAAGACTTCGGCTTGTCCCGCAACTTGATGCTGGCGTGTGCCGCGTCCATCGTCGAAGGCGATGCACGCGACTGCCTGGCAGCCATTCAGCAGGCCGGCTGAAACGGGCCGGCTGAAGACCCAGCCCAACGTGCTTCCCGACTACCCCAGAACACTTAGAGCCTTGCCGATGAATGACCCAGTCATTGCCCACCTGCTGAGCCGCCACGACGACATCCTGGACTGGCTGACGCATTTCCTGACCATCCCCAGTGTCGGCGCCGACCCGGCCTATGGCGCCGACATGCAGCGAGCGCGCGAACTGCTGCTGGGTCGTCTGACCGACATCGGCCTGGACCAGGTGCAGTTGCTGGATGGCGGCGGCCAGCCTGCGGTCTATGGCGAGTGGATGGGCGCACCGGGCAAGCCCACCCTCATCATCTACGGCCATTACGACGTGCAGCCCGCCGACCCGTTGGACCAGTGGATCTCGCCGCCGTTTGAGCCCGCCATCCGCGACGGCTGCCTGTTCGCTCGAGGCTCGTCGGATGTGAAGGGCTCGACCACCATCGCGCTGGAAACCGTGGCGGCTTTCCTGGCGGTCGAAGACGGCTGCCCCGTCAACATCAAGGTGTTCCTGGAAGGCGAGGAAGAAACCGGCAGCCCGTCACTGCGCGCCATCGTCGACAAATACCGCACGCTGCTTGAGGCCGACGCCGTGTTGTCGGCCGATGGCGGCCGCGCCAGCCGCACAGTGCCCACCATCAACACCGGCGCGCGTGGCAACAACAAGCTGGGCTTCTCGGTGCGCACTGCCGCCATGGACCTGCACTCGGGCCGCTACGGCGGCGCGGTACGCAACGCGCTGCAAGAGATGGCTGCGCTGGTGGCATCGCTGCACGACCGCGACGGCCGCGTGGCGGTGCAAGACTTCGACATCGACGCCACGCCGCTGACCGAACGACAGATCACGGACACTGCGGCCTTCCCCTTCGATGCCGAGGCATTCTTCAGCGACGTGGGCGCCAGTGCGCATGGCGAGCCCGGCTACACCACCCGCGAACAGCTGACCCTGCGTCCCGCGCTGGACGTGAACGGCATGTGGGGCGGCTACAGCGGCGCGGGGTCCAAGACCATCGTGCCCAGCGAGGCCCACGCCAAGCTGTCCGTGCGCATCGTGCCCGGTCAGGACCCGGCACGCGTGATCGAGGCCGTGCGCGCCCACCTGCGTGCCCACTGCCCGCCTGGGGTCACGCTGTCCTTCCAGAACATCGGCGGCGGCTCGCCGGCATCGACCCTGGCGGCCGATCATCCGCTGGTGCTGGGCGCGGAGAAGGTGCTGCAGGCCGAGACCGGCCAGCGCCCCATCCACGTGCGCCTGGGGGCGACTGTGCCGATCACCGCGATCTTCAAGGAGATGCTGGGCATCGACACCTTGATGTTCGGCTTCAACCTGCCCGACGAACCGGTGCACGCGCCCAACGAGTTCTTCCGCATCGAGTCGATTGCCAAGGGCCTGCGCGCCTGGCCGCTGCTGTTGCGCGAGCTGGCGACGTTCGAGCCGAACGCCTTTCACGTCTAGGCCAGACTGCTGCGCTTGAGGGACAATACGGCCCGAGCCATCGCGTCCCTGCGATGGCTTTTGCATGCCCTTGCGCGCAATGCCCCCTTGTTTCCCAGCAGCGTGCTGCTGCAGGGCTTCGCCACCAAGCTTTCCTCGGGCTTTCCTCGATTACTCACCAGGACTTATCCATGCGGCGACCCAGACTGGTTGCTCCCCAACTTGCCGGCCTGGCCGTGCTTTCGCTGGCCGTGGCCGGCGTGCTGGGCTTCGGCCTGTGGGGATGGTCGCTGTACCGCACGGAAGTGCAGGCGATTGCCAACAGCAACTACTCGATTGCGATCCCCATCGGCCTGCTCACCAGCCTGTACCTGGCAGTGGTGCTGGCGCGCGTGGTGCACGAACCGCAATACGCCTACTACGTGCAAGGGCGGGTGCAGGAAGCCGCCTTCCTGGGCAACTACGAGCTGATCGTCAAGGCGGCGGTGGCCGTCGGTGCGGTGGTGCTCAACTCGGTGCTGTCGGGCCTGTCGCTGCCCACCGGGCTGTTTGCCTGGGGCGCCTTCCTGTTCGCGGCGGCCAGTTTCATCAAGGACATCTCGGGCGCCTGGCTGCGCCCGGTGCAGCGCGAGCAGTACTTCTTCGTCGACCCGTCCAGCAACCCGGAACAGGCCAGCCTGGCGACAGAGGCCGCGATTTCGATCCAGCCGCCGGCCATCGAGGTCAAGCTGGGGTCGCGCCGCTTTTCCGTGCCGGATGATGACTGGTCGCTGTACGCCGGCAGCCTGATGAACCTGGCGGTGAACCGTGCCTTGCAAGACCCGACGTCGGCGCTCAGCACCGTGGCGCTGACCCGCGCCGACAAGCGCTACGAACTGCCGGAAAAGCTGCGCGGCTATCGAGAAGCGGCCTTGATCCACGCCCGTGCGGGCGGCGGCCTGCTGTACAACGAGCAGAAGATTCGCCTGTCCACCGACCTGGAAACCCTGCTGGAAAAACCCGGCAAGCCGGTGAAGATCCAGCAGACCAGCTACTTCGATTTCATCTGCTCCAACGGCCTGACCCGCTTCCTGGTGGCGCAGCGTGACACCGAGCCGGGCAATGCCACCGACATGTTCACCTACCTGCGCAACTCGGTCACCGGACGCACGGTGCCGCTGGCCAGCAGTGTGCTGTCCAACCACCTGGGTGGCGGCACGCTGGCGATCACGCGCAGCGGCAAGCTGCTGGCCAGCAAGCAGGGGCGCCTCAGCCTGGTGGCAACCGGCCTGCTGGCGCCGACCGGTTCCGGGTCTTTCGACTGGGCCGATCAGCGCGGCGTGAACAGCCTGACTGCCTTGGTGGTGCGCGGGGTCGAACGCGAACTGCTGGAAGAATGCAATTACCAGCCGGGCGACCTGCTGGGCACCCGTGTGTTGGGCTTTGCGCGCGATCTGCGGCGTGGCGGCAAGCCGGACTTCTATGCGGTGACGCTGGTGGAAGGCGAGCCCAGCGTGGGTCGCACGGAAGTGGGTTTCATCGACCAGCACGAATCCTTCGACCTGGATGCCACGTCCGCGCCGGCGCTGGTGGCGCGCCTGACCCAGATCGCCGAAGACGTGAAAGGGCGCTCGTCGACCGCCTTGGTGGCCAATCTGCACATGCTGATTCACGCCGCGCCGGATATCCACGACAGCATCTGCGAGCACGTCATCGGTTGATGCGGCCGGCCTCCGCGCAGGGCCTTAGATCGCCTCTACGTTCAACACAAGCCCGGCGGCCCGGGCCGCGTCCACCACGGCTGCCGACACCACCGGGTCGATCCAGATGATCCCGTCGATGAAGAAGCAATCCAGCCCCGCTGTCTGGCCTTCGACGATGCGCAGTGTCTTGATTCCCCTGGCCAGGTAGTCGGCCGACAGGGTCTTGGCGGCCATCCTGCTCAGCACCAGCGGTTTGCCGGCGTAGTCGGCGTTGACGTAGTCAAAGCACGCAAGCCGGTCTTTCGCGTGCATCAGGAACCAGGTCTTGTCGGTGGGATGACCCTCGGCGTGGCGAGCGTCCACCGGGAAGAAATCCAGCAATGTCGCGTGCTGGCTCAAGACGTCCTTCATCGCAGCCGAGACGAAGAATGCCCCGCTGGTCGTCAGGAAAAAATCGGGTTTCACGACCCGGGTGCGTCTGTCCAGAACCAGTTCAAGCCGGGTGCCTGCAGGCACCACGTCTTTGCCGACCTGATAGGGCTCGGCAAGTGCAGGGCAGAACACCACGTCGCCGTCGATGAACACGCCGTCGTCATTGTCGTGGCGAAGCACGTAGTATTTGGTGGTCATGGCAAGGTAGGTCGGGGTCAGGTCTGACACGTCGATCGAATGCCTTCAGTTGACCATGATCCTTCCCGCGCATGGCGGGCGACCCAATGTCCATGCGGCGACCCGGTCGGCACGAAACCTGCCGAGGGTGGCATCTTGCGCCCTCGTGCGCTTTTGGGACGATTCACCATGAACGTGTTGATCACCGGCGCAAGCGGGTTTCTCGGCCACCACTTGATGGTGGCGCTGCAGGCGGCCGGCCACAGCATTCGCGGGGTCGCCAGACACATGCCAGCCAAGCTGGTCCCTGGTGCACGCTACGTGTTGCTGGACTTCAATCAGGCCTGTGCTGCCGAGGATTGGGCAGAGGCCCTGGTCGGCACCGATGTCGTGATCAATGCGGTCGGCATCTTGAAAGAAACCCGCGGGCAGCGCTTCGAGGCGGTCCACACGCGGGCGCCGCAAGCGCTGTTTACCGCGGCTGCCCGCGCCGGTGTGTCGCGCATCATCCAGATCTCGGCGCTGGGCGCCGACGCCGCTGCGCAAAGCGACTATCACCGCAGCAAGCGGGCCGCCGACGAGTTTCTGGCCGATCTGCCGCTTGCCTCCACCATGCTTTATCCCTCGCTGGTCTACGGTCCGACTGGCCGCAGCGCGGCATTTTTCGGCATGACCGCCAGCCTGCCGCTGATCCCCTTGCCGGGCCGCGGACAGCAGCAGGTACAGCCAGTGCACGTGGACGACGTGGTGGACGCAGTGCTGGCCCTGGTGCATCACCCGGCCGATACCTTGCCGCGTCGCCTGGCGGTGGTCGGCCCCGAGCCGCTGGCCTTGCGTGACTTCTACGCAGCCTTGCGCGCAGCGCTTTCCATTGATCGGCCCGCGCGCTTTCTGCCGGTGCCGATGCCGCTGGTGCGCGTTGCCGCGCACCTGGGCGGCAAGCTGCCGGGCGGGCTGCTTGATGCCGATACGCTCGCCATGCTGGAGCGCGGCAGCACGGCTGATGCGGCGCCGCTTGCGGCCTTGCTGCGGCGGGCACCGCGCGCGGTAGCCGATTTCATCCCTGCGGAACACGCCCGCGCCGAGGGCATGCGCGCACGTCTGGCGTGGCTGCTGCCCCTGCTGCGCTGGAGCATCGCACTGGTGTGGATCGTCACGGCCATCGTGTCCTTTGGCGTCTATCCGGTCGAAGACAGTTATGCGCTGCTTGCGAAAGCCGGTGTGCCGAGCGCCTTGCTGGGCCTTGCCTTGTACGGTGCCGCATTGATGGACCTGGTGTTCGGCCTCTGCGCACTGCTGCCCAGGCGGGTGCGCTGGCTGTGGCTCGCGCAACTGGCCCTGGTGCTGGGCTACACCGCGATCATCACCTTGCGGCTGCCGGAATTCTGGCTGCACCCGTACGGGCCAGTGCTGAAGAACCTGCCCTTCCTGGCAGCGCTGTGGATGCTGTACGAGCTCGACCCGGCGTCCGATCAAAAACCCGATCAAAAACCCAATCCAAAACCCGGTAAGCGATAAGCATGGAATACATCATTGCCAAGTGGGTCCACGTGCTGTCGTCGACCGTGCTCTTCGGCACCGGCATCGGCAGCGCCTTCTATCTGCTGATGACCACCTTGACCCGTGACGTGCGGGCAATTGCCGTCACCACGCGCATCCTGGTCATGGCCGACTGGATGTTCACGGCCACCACCGCCATCCTGCAGCCCTTGACCGGGGTCTGGCTGATCCACATCGCCGGCTTCCCGATGAGCACGCCCTGGCTTGCCTGGTCGATGTGGCTGTATGCGCTTGCCATTGCCTGCTGGCTGCCCGTCGTGTGGCTGCAGATGCGTCTGCGTGACGTCGCTGCTGCCGCCGATCGCGCCGGCCAGCCGCTGCCGCCGGCGTACTGGCGCTATTTCGGCTGGTGGGTGGCGCTGGGCATTCCGGCCTTCTTTGCGTTCCTGGCGATCTTCTACCTGATGGTGTCGAAGGGCGCGGGCTTGTAAACCTTCACCTGGGCCGTGGTAACGCAGCACGGCCCGGACAGGCACCTCAGTGCAGCGACTGCACCGGTTTCTTACGCGGCCAATGGCTGAGCGGGCGTACCCCTTGCTGGCCCAAAGGCGTCTCCCGGATGTTCGCCGGGGTTCCTAATTAATCGCCGCGTGCGCGCCGCCTTGGCGGTGGCCGTGGCAACAACAGGACGCGCAGATGAAATCCAGAATCAGACTCAAGCCAATCTCCCAGCAAGTCATGGTCATCACCGGCGCCAGCAGCGGCATCGGCCGTGCCACCGCTGAAGCGGCCGCCGACAAGGGCGCCAAGCTGGTGCTGGCCAGCCGCGATGGCGAAGCCCTGCAGCAGATGGTCGACGCCTTCCAGCGCATCGGCACCGAGGCCGTGGCCGTGACGGCCGACGTGGGTATCGAAGACGATCACCGGCGCATTCTTGCTGAAGCCCTGACCCGTTTCGGCCGAGTGGACACCTGGGTCAACAACGCAGGCGTATCCATCTTCGGCCGCATCGAAGACGTGTCCTTCGAGGACCAGCGCAAATTGTTCGAGACCAACTTCTGGGGCGTGGTCTACGGCTCGGTGGTGGCGCTCGGCCACCTGAAGAAACATGGTGGCGCCCTGATCAACCTGGGCAGCGAAGTGTCGGACGTGGCCGTTCCGCTGCAGGGCGCGTATTCCGCCTCCAAGCATGCAGTAAAGGGTTATACCGACGCCTTGCGACTGGAATTGGAAGACGAGGGTGCGCCGGTGTCAGTGACCTTGATCAAGCCCGCCGCCATCGACACCAACTTCGTGCACAACGCCAAGAACTACCTGGACGTCGAGGCGCAGTTGCCACCCCCGATCTACGTACCCGAGCTGGCGGCCGACGCCATTCTGTATGCGGCCACGCATCCGATCCGCGACGTGTACGTGGGTGGCGCCTCCAAGGCGGCCTCGGCGCTGGCCCGATACGCGCCCAGCCTGATGGACAAGCTGGGCGGCATGTTCATTCGGCAGCAACGGTCCAGCGTGCCCTCATCGGGCCAGGGCGGGGCGCTGCATGCCTCGCGCCACGCGCCTGGCAAGCGCGGCAATACCTCGCAGCCAGTGCTGGAACACAGCATGTATACCCGCATGACCACTACCGGCCGAGGCATGGCGATGGCGGGTCTGGCGGTGGGTGCGGTGGTCGGCCTGATGCTGTTGCCCAGGTCGCGGCGCGGATGATCTGAGCCTTGGTGCTGCCGGCGGCGGCATCAAGGCTTCACGCCGGCAGGCTGCAGAAACACTTCGTCTCCCAAAACTCGGGCGACCAGTTTGACAATATGCTGTCAATTAAGCAGCATGCTGTCATGCACACGCCCACCCATCAGACACAGGTCCGCGACCTGGTCATCAAGATTTTCGAAACCAACGGCCTGCTCATCGAGACCGGCAATGCGCTGGTGCGTCATGCCGGGCTTACCTCGGCCCTGTGGCAGGTGCTTGCTGCGCTCGGCTACGCGCCGACACCACAGCCGGTGGCGCACATTGCGCGTCGCATGGGCCTGACGCGTCAGGCGGTGCAAAGGCTGGTCAATGTCCTGCTGGAACGCGGCTTCGTCCGACTCGAGCCAAATCCGCATCACCAACGCGCGCAACTCGTGGTGCTGACCGCGTCAGGCAGCACGGCGCTCGCCGCTGCCGAGGCGGCAGAGGCGCCCATGAGCCAGCAGTTGCTGCAGCGCATCGGCGCCAAGCGCATCGCCGAGGCGGCGGCGGTCCTGCACGAGATAAGCGAACTCATCGCCAACGATCTCGCTCCCCTGGCGCAAGCCCAGCCTGTCCACGCAAGCCCACGAAAGCGCAAAGCATGAACCCGGGTTCCAGCACCTCCTTCGACGTCGACGTGATCATCATCGGCGCAGGGCCGATTGGTCTGACGACAGCATGCGCCCTGGCGCACCATGGCGTGGCATTTCGCCTGTTCGAGCAACGGCAAGAACCGCTGCCTCATTCGCGCGCCAACAACCTCTGGGCGCGTCCTCAAGAGCTGCTGGCCAGCATCGGCGTGCGTGATGCCTTGGCTGCCAAGTCGTATTGCGTGACGCAGGTCGACACCCTGCTCAACGGACATCCCGTTGACCCTGTGCATATCGCCGATGTGGAAAGCCCATTCTCAGGCGTGCTCTACAGCGGCCAGGATGTCATTGAAACCACCCTGATAGAACAGGTGCAGGCACGCGGCGCGGTCGTGGAGCGTGGGCGTCGCCTGATCGGCTTCGAGCAGGACGACGAGGGCGTGACGGTCACGCTGGCCGTGGTGAACGGAAACGACCAAGACGCAAACCCAGACCAGCCCACCGGCGAGACCCAGACCCTGCGGTGCCGATACCTGGTGGGTGCCGACGGCGGCGACAGCATCGTGCGCAAGACCCTGAACCTGGATTTCGAGCCCGAGCAGCTGCCGCACTGCATGAACCGGCAGGTCGATGCCAAGCTCAGCTGGCGCCGATCGACCGACTTCGACAAGCTCTGGTTCTTCTATTACCCGCACGGATTCTGTGGTGTGCTGCCGGTCTGGGGGGGTTATCACCGGCTGTTCTTCCTGGCCGACGATGCAGGTGTTCCCGATCGTGATCCAACGCTCGAGGAGATCCAGGCGATCGCCCGCGAAGTGACCGAAGACGACACGCTGACGCTGAGCGACCCCATCTGGCTGACGCACAGCCGCTTCCAGCACGGCGTTGCTGCGCAGTACGCCAGCGGCCGTGTGCTGCTGGCTGGAGACGCAGGCCATCGAACGCTGCCGATCGGCGGCCAGGGCATGAATGCCGGCTTGCACGACGCCATCGCCGTGGCATGGCGGCTGGCCATGGTCTTGAAGGGAAGGGCGATGCCGGTGCTGCTTGAGTCCTACGACCTGGAGCGTGGCGGCGAGCACCGCGCGCTCGACGCCCGACAACGCAACGGGTTCGAGAACAGTGTCTACCGAGGCCGGCTGAAGGATGCGGCGATGAACGTCGCAGCCCGGGTGGTGCCCACTATCGGCACCCTGATCCAAGGTTCTGACGACCTGCAGCAGCTGTCGGTCGCCTATCCCGACAGCCCCCTGAGCAAAGACCATCTGGGCGGGCGCCTGCGACAGCTGCTGGGCCGTGACATCCCCCGTGCTGGCGCGCGTGCACCGGATGCCCAGGTCGTCGCGGCTGACGGCACGTCCACGTCGCTGTTCGCACACCTGTACAACCCGGACGGCTGGACCTGGGGCTGGGCGCTGCTCGCCTTCGACGGTCGGCAGCGGGACGCGCTGGCGAGCTTGCGGGCTGCGTGCTCGCTTGTGCAAACATGGGAATGGGTCAGGCCCAGGCTGGTCCTGAGCGCCGCCAACCCGGCGCACGCAGATGCAATCGCCCTGTCCGATCTCGATGGCGTGGCGCACGCGGCCTACGGCGTGACGGACGAACCGGCGCTCATTCTCGTGCGCCCGGATGGCCACATTGCGTTTCGCGGGCCAGCGGCGCAGCCGGAGTTGCTGCGTACGTATTGCGAGGCCGTGTTCCGCGCGGCCGACTGAGTGCCACACGCAATCGCGGCAAGCATGATCGAGGCAGCCCGCCAGGCGTCAGCCGATGCCGCGATCCGCCTGCCGCTCAGCGCGACACGATCTCCGAGCGTGCATGCCAGGCCAGCAATTGGTCCACGCCCAGCGGTTTGCAGAACAGATAACCCTGCATCTGGTCGCAGCCCAGGGTGCGCAGAATGCTGGCCTGCTCTTCCACCTCGACGCCCTCGGCGGTCACCGTCAAGCCCAGGTGGTGGCCCAGGATGATGATGGCGTGCACGATGCCGCGGTCGCGTTCGCCCTTGGCAATGTCGTCGATGAAGGACTTGTCGATCTTCAGCGTATCCACCGGCAGGTCGCGCAGGTAGGACATGCTGGAATAACCGGTGCCGAAGTCGTCGATGGCGATGCGCACGCCGGTATTGCGCATTTCGCGCAGCGCGCTGATGGTCGGCGCCAGGTTCTGCATCAGCAGGCTCTCGGTGATTTCCAGCTCTATGGCTGCCGAGGTCAGTCCGCCGTCGGCCAGGGTCTGGGCCACGTAGCGCGAGAAAGACGGGTCGGTGAACTGGCCGGCCGAGATGTTGACCGCCACCGGCACCACGGGGAAGCGGCTGGCGCGCAGCACGGCCAGGTCGCGGATGGTGGCCTCGATGATGTATTTTCCCAGCGGAATGATCAGGCCGGTTTCCTCGGCCAGCGAAATGAATTCGCCCGGCGGAATCACCTTGCCGTCCTTGCGCCAGCGCACCAGGGCCTCCAGGCCCACCACGGCGCGCGTCTTGGCGTCGATCTTGGGCTGGTATTCCAGGAAGAATTCGCGCTGCGCCAGCGCCTGCTTCAGCGCGTGTTCGAGCCACAGGCGGCGGTCCGCCTGGCGGCCATCTTCCTTGGCGAAGAAATGGAAACGATTGCGGCCGGCCTGCTTGGCGATGTACATGGCCGTGTCCGCGTTCTTGGCCAGTTCGCCAAACGACAGGCCGTCGTCGGGGAAGACGCTCACGCCGATGCTGACCGACAGCGACAGGCTGTGTCCGCCCGCCATGAAAGGCTCGCTGCACAGCTGCACGATGCGCTGCGCCAGATTGCCCACTTCCTTCGGGTCGCGAATGCCACAGGCCAGCAGCACGAATTCGTCGCCGCCCTGGCGGCTGAGCGTGTCCGAGACGCTCAGGTGCCCGGCCATGCGCTGTGCGAACTCGACCAGCAGCTTGTCACCCACATCGTGACCCAGCGAGTCATTGATGTTCTTGAAGCGATCCAGGTCGATGTACAGCACCGCCACCTTCGTGCCGTCGCGGGCGGCGCGCGCCAGCGCTTGCAGCGAGCGGTCAAGCAGCAGCACGCGATTGGGCAGGTCGGTCAGTGAGTCGTACTGGGCCAGGTGCGCCATTTTCAAGGACATTTCACGCGTGGCGCTGACGTCGTGGAACACCATCACCGCACCGATCAGCTCGCCGTCTGCCGCCATGATCGGCGCAGCGGAATCTTCGATGTGATAACGCTTGCCGTGCCGGTTGATCAGCACGCTGTTGGTCGTCAGCCCCACGATGTGTTTGTCGCGCAAGGCCACGTGCAAGGGGTTCTCGACCTGGGTGTCGTCAGCCAGGTTGCGGATGTCCAGCACCTCGTCGATACCGCGGCCACGCGCCTCGTTGAGCGTCCAGCCGGTGATCGCCTCGGTGATCGGGTTCAGGTAGTCGACCACACCGGCGGTGTCGGTGGTGATCACCGCGTCGCCGATCGAATTCAAGGTGACGCGCAGCTTTTCCTTTTCGGCCAGCAGCGCATCTTCGGCACGCTTGCGCTTGGTGATGTCCGACAGCTGCACGAAGAAGCCCTGCACGTCGCCGTCTTCGATGTCGGGGATGTAGCTGGTGATGGTGTGGCGTTCCTTGCCGTTCACATCGGTGATGGTGCGCTCGAACACCTGCCGGTGGCCTTCCAGCGCCAGCCTGGCGTAAGGCAGATTCTTGTCGACCAGGTGGTCGCCGATCACGTCGCGCATCGCCCGCCCCTGGATGTCTGCAGGCTTGAAGCCGAAGCACTCCAGGTAGGCCCGGTTGGCGAAGCGGTTGGTCAGCTGGGCATCCCAGTACGCGATCATCGAGGGCACGCTGTCCAGCACTGCGCCGATGTCACGCTGGGCACGGCGCAGCCGTTGCGCAATCAGCTGGCCGCGCCGGATTTCCCGCGCGAACAGCCAGGTCAGCGCCAGACATCCGGCCATCAGACTCAGGGTGATGGCGCCGAGGGGGATGGCGCGCCGCACCCAATCGCCGTAGACCCGCTCACTGGATTGCGCCACGCCCAGGATCAGCGGATAGCCAGACAGTCGACGGAAGTTGTACAGACGCTCCTTGCCATCGGCGCTGCTGCGTGCGATGAACACGTCCTCGCCCCGTCGGAAGCGCTCGAAAATGGCCGTGCCTGCCACGCTGCTGCCGGCGCCGCCTTCTTCGATCGTGAAGCGGTTGATCACCATGCCGTCGTCGCGGAACAGGTTCAGCCCGCTGTCCGGGCCCAGCGATACCGAGCTCAGCAATTCGCGGATGTACGACAGCTTCAGGGTGGTGCTGACGGTACCGGCGAAACTGCCATCGGGCTTGTTCACGCGCCGGCTCATCGAAATGCTGGGGTCGCCCGTCAGGCGCGACACCATTGGCGCGCTGATGTACAGCAGGTTGGTGGCGTTCTGCTGATGGAACTGGAAGTCTTCCAGGTCGGCAAAATTCTCTGCCCACCATGTGCCGGTGTTCGACGCGACGATATAGCCGCGTACGTCCAGCACCATGGTCGGCCCGAAGCCTTCGGTGCTGGCGGCGCCGCTGAACAAGACCAGTTGCCGCACCCGATCGGGCAGGTTGGCCACCATCGGTTCGCCCAGCAAGGTCACCATGTCTCGCAGTGCCATGTCACCGAAGAAGATCGAGCGATCGAGCGCACGTTCCACCGTGGTCAGCACGTTGTGATTCGTTTCCTTCGCGCGCTGCAGGCTTTCAATGCGCGTGTTGAAGACCACGCTGCCGAACAGGCTGCCGATCGCAAGCGTCAACAACAGGGCAAAGAGCAGAAGGCGGCCAGGAAGCTTCGATGTCGGCATGTAGGCAGGAGCGGGAGCGATGGCGTCGCAAATGGGGTGGACGAACGGTATCGACACAGGTCCGCTGCGCGCAAGAATTTTCTTGTCCCGTGATAGTGCGCTTGCGGGCGCGGACTTTGCTGAACGTGTGGCGTCATCCCAACGCCGAAATCCTTATGGACAAAATCGAAGCCGTTGCTGCATTCATGAAGGACCAGAAACTGGTTCTGGCTACTGCCGAGTCGTGTACTGGCGGGCTGATTTCATCGCTGCTGGTCGACGTGCCGGGCGCGGGAAGCGTGCTGGAATGCGCATTCGTAGTGTATTCGCCGCAGGCCAAGCAGCACATGCTTGGCGTAAGCGAGCAAACCCTGGCCGACTTCAATCTGACCAGCGAACAGGTGGCCACCGAAATGGCGCTTGGCGCCCTGTCACGTTGCAAGGCCAACGTGGCCGTGTCCAACACCGGGGTCGCCGACCAGACCGATGATGAGATACCGCCCGGTACCCAGTGTTTTGCCTGGGCCTTCCAGCACCCTGATGGCGAACCTACGGTGTTCGTCGAGACCCAGCGCTTCCAGGGGGACCGCAATGCCATTCGCGAGGCCGCTGCGCGTTATGCCTTGTCCCGCATTCCGACCTACCGCCGACAACTTTCCAGAGAGGTTCTGACTGATGAGCAACCCGCTGATTGACCCAGCGCGCATTCCGGTTCCGCCGCCTCCGTCCGATCCCTTGGCTGTGCAAGCCCAGATCGCCCGTGAACTCGACGTGGACCCGGTGTTCGATGCCGACCAGCAGATCGCCCGACGCATTGCGTTCCTGGCGCAGTATCTGGTGGGATCAGGGCGCCGTTGCTACGTGCTGGGCATCAGTGGTGGTGTGGACTCATTGGTAGCCGGCTTGCTGGCGCAGGCGGCTGTGCAGCGTGTGCGAAGCCAGGGCGGCGATGCCCGTTTCATCGCGATGCGCCTGCCTTATGGCATGCAGGCCGATGAAGCGGATGCGCAGTTGGCGCTGGACACCATCAATGCAGATGAGGTGGTGACGGTGAATGTGCAGCCTGCCGTCGACGCCATGCGGGCCGCGCTGGACAAGACCAGTTTCCGCGATGCCGCCCACGAGGATTTTGTGGTGGGCAACATCAAGGCGCGCCAACGCATGGTGGCCCAATACGCAGTCGCAGGTGCCCGTGATGGACTGGTGATCGGCACTGACCAGGCCGCCGAAGCCTTGATGGGTTTCTTCACCAAACACGGTGATGGTGCGGCCGACGTCGTGCCCTTGAATGGCTTGCCCAAACGGCATGTGCAAGCCATGGCAAAAGCCTTGGGCGCGCCCGAGGCGCTTGCCTGCAAGGTGCCCACGGCCGACCTGGAAACCCTGCGTCCGCAGTTGCCCGACGAAGCTGCTTTCGGCGTCAGCTACGCCGAGATCGATGATTTCCTGGAAGGAAAGCCCGTCAGCGACGCAACGTTCGAGATTGTTTTCCGTACTTACCATGCCACTGCCCACAAACGTGCGCTGGCCGCCAAGCCTTCCGTGCATGAGCAGGCGCTATCGGTGGAGCCAGCCATGGCCAAAGTTACCCACGGATGAGTGCAGAAAACACACTCGAATCTCGTCGTTACGGTATGTCAATAATCAGTCTACCGTTGGTCGTGCGTTTAGCCACTCGTAAGCTTCGTACGGTTCAGAATTGAAAGTGGGTGCCCACACAGGCACCTTTTCAGCCAACCAATCCCGGTTGGCACCCCTCGGAGAGCAACATGGCCACTACCACTCGTTCCGGGCGCGGTTTCGCGTCGATGGACCCTCAACGACAGCGTGAAATTTCGGCACAAGGCGGACGCGCCGCCCACCGATCCGGCAACGCACACGAGTTCGACTCGCGTGAAGCCGCATTGGCAGGCGCCAAGAGCCGCAGCCGGCGTCAGCAGCAGCAACAAGGTGCGACGCAGGGAAGCACGGAAAACGCAGGAACGTCTCAGCCGCAGCAGCAAACTGATGATGTTCAGCAAGCCGATGGCGGCAAAAGCGGCCGCGGTCAGTAAGGCAAGCAAGTCACCGTGGCGGTGACGGTGTATCTGCTCAGGATATGCCAGTCACTGAAACGGGCAAGTTCCCCCCGGCAAGAAAACGGCGCATAGACGCTACCGGGGGACAAGACCAAAAGGCAGGCCGGCAGGCCTGTCCTCATGACCGCCGAATGGCCTGCCTGGCGGCATCGATCAAGGTATCGAACGCAATCGGTTTGCTCAGGTGCAAGGTGAATCCCGCCTCTAGCGCCTGATCCACGTCCGACTTGCTGCCATAGCCCGTCAGCGCAATCGCAGGCGTCTTGAAGCGCGGATCACGACGACGCAACTCGCGCAACATGTCGTGGCCACTCATGCCGACCATGCCGATATCCGACAGGATCAGATCGAAGGTTTCCTTCGATGCATACTCCAGGCCGATCTCGCCACTTTCTGCCGTCTTGACGTGGGCGCCCTCGGTCTCCAACAGGAATTTGGTGGTTTCCAGAATGTCTGCGGAATCGTCCACCAACAAAATCTGCAAGCCTTCCAGTTGACCGCCATTGCTCGGCACGCCAGCCTGCGCATCCAGTTCGAATGAGGCCGCCAGCGGCAGCCACGCCGTGAAACGCGAACCCTGTCCCAAGCCCGCCGAATGCGCCTCGATGCGCCCGCCGTGCGCGTCGACCAAGTTCTTGACCAGCGCCAGCCCGATGCCCAGGCCATGTTTGCCCATCGACGCGTGACGCGCCTCGGCCTGACTGAACATCTCGAAGACGCGCGTCAGGAAGCTGGGTTCGATGCCCTGGCCGGTGTCGCTCACGTCCAGCCGGGCCATGGTGTCCTCGGTGCTCAGTGCCACGCTCACCGTGCCGCCTTCAGGTGTGAACTTGATGGCGTTGTTGATCAGGTTCCACACGATCTGTTCGACCCGGACCGCGTCCGCGTCGACATAGACGGCATCCGACAGTCGCTCCGGTCCGCGCAATTCCACGCCCTTGCCCTGCGCGACCGGCATGACCACGTCGAGAATGCTGGCGACCGTATGGCACAGGTCGATGTTGCCGCGCGTGAGTGCAAGCTTGCCGGTACGTACTCGCGACAGGTCGAGCAGGTCGTCGATGATGCGCGCCTGGCTGTGGACGGCGTGCTGGATGGCCTCGGTGGCCTTTGCGGCAACTTGCACGCGCTTGACCGCAGGCAAGCGCGCAAGCAGGTCCGCATTGAGCTGGATCAGGTTCAGCGGATGCTTCAGTTCATGCGACATCACCGCAAAGAACTCGTCTTTCTGCTGGCTGGTGGCCTGGCTTACCTCGAGCTGATGCTGCTGCTCGGCTTCATCGAGCTTTTCCCGCGTCATGTCGCGGGCGATCTTGGCGTAGCCGCGCAAGTCGACATCGTGGATCGGGTTGACGCCGCCGCTGCAGTAGATCAGGCGTCCATCCTTGCGGCGGTGCCAGCGCACGTCGGCCGCGTAGCCGGCTTCCCGGGCCAGCTTCAGCTCCTTCTCGGGTTCGCCGGCCGCCACATCTGCTTCGGTGAAGATCAGCCCGGACGGCTGTCCGATGGCTTCGTCTTCGCTGAAACCGAAAATGATCTCGGCGCCGCTGTTCCAGGACGTGATCAGTCCTTCCTGGTCGAGCGTGATGATCGCGTAGTCCTTGGTGCTGCGGGCCAGCAGGCGCAGATGCGCTTCGCCGGCCAGCAGGCGTTCTTCGGCGCGTCGGCGTTCCGTGATGTCGACGAAGGTCAGCACTGCGCCTTCGATGCGGTCCTCTGCAGTCCGGTAGGGCAGCGTGCGCGCCAGATACCAGCGCCCGTCGTTGCTCGTCACCTCGCGTTCGATGGTGCGCAAGGATTCGAAGGCTTGCGATGCATCACCTGCCAGGTCGTTGTAGTCCAGCCGATGCGTGATATCGAGCAAGGAACGGCCGGCGTCGTTCGCAATGATGCTGAAGATGTCGGTGGCGCGCGGCGTGAACCACTTGATGCGCATGCTGCGGTCGACGAACACGGTGGCGATGTCGGTCGACGTGATCAGGTTCTGAAGATCATCGTTGATCTTGCCGGTTTCCTCGACCTTCACCTTCAACTCGAAATTCACCGTGATCAACTCTTCGTTGATCGACTGCAGTTCTTCCTTGCTGGTTTCAAGCTCTTCGGTGGCCGAGCGCAGTTCCTCGTTGATGGCCTGCAGCTCTTCGTTCGACGCCTTCAATTCCTCGGTCGAGGTTTCCGACTGCTCGATGGTCAGCTGCAGCTGTTCCTTGGTCTGTTGCAGCTCGGCTTCCAGCTGCGACAGCACGCTGTCTCGGGTGGTGTCCCGAGGCTGTTTGGCGTCACCGCTCATGACGTCTTCGACTTCGTCGAACAGGACCAGCATGAAGTCGGCTTCGGCTTCCACATCGCGGAAGGGGCGCACCACCATGTTCACGTAGAAGGTGCGGTCACCACGCTTCATCTGCACGCGACGGGCTTCCACGCTCTTGCCCGAATGCACCCCCTGGAACAGCGCAGTACGCAATTCCAGGCGCAGTTCCGGGTAGACCAGTGAGGGCAGGTTATGCGAGGGCTCGCCGCCCACGTAACGCAGGAATCGGCCTGCCCGGTCGGACATGTGCACGATGTTGGAGTCGTGATCGACGATCACGCTTGGCGGGGCATATTGTTCCAGCACCCGCTGATGCACGTCGGCAAACGAAATCTTCTTGCTGCGTCGCGCATGCGAGAGCAGCGGCTGTACCGCTTGCCCCCTGAAGCTGGAAGACGACAGCATCGGCGCCTGGCGCGCCGAGCCTGGCACTTCACGCGCCCGATAGATGCGATGCTTTTTGTCGACCGGGCTGAACAGATTGCTGCAGATGTCGGCCGATTCCGAGCTGCCCAGGAACAGGAAACCGCCGGGGTTCAGCGCGAAGTGGAACATGCGCAGCACGTCTGCCTGCACGTCGCGATCCAGGTAGATCAAGAGGTTGCGGCAGGTGATCAGATTAAGTCGCGAGAACGGCGGATCGCGCATCACGTTGTGCAGCGCGAACAAGACCTTCTCGCGCACTTCTTTCTTGATGCGGTAGTGCGTCGATTCCTTGACGAAGAACTCGCGCAGGCGGGCGGGCGGCACGTCGGCGTCGATCGCTTCCGGGTAGCTGCCAGCGCGACCGACCGCCAGGGCGTGCTCGTCGATATCGGTGGCAAATACCTGGATCTTCACGGGCGCGGCGCTGTTTTCTGCGTGGGCGCACAACAGCATGGCCGTCGAATACGCTTCCTCGCCGGTGGAACAGCCCACCGACCACACCCGAACCTCTGCGCCTTCCTCGGGCCGGCTGCGCTGAAAGAGCTCCGGAATGATGTCGCGTTCCAGTGACTCGTAGGCTTCCCGATCACGGAAGAAGTTGGTCACGCCGATCAGCATGTCGCTGAGCAGCGCGGGCGTTTCCTCGACGTGCTCGTGCAGGAAGCTCCGGTAGGCCTGCATGTCGTGCAGGGCATTGACCTGGATGCGGCGCTCGATGCGGCGCAGCACGGTGGCGCGTTTGTAGTGCCTGAAGTCGTGGCCGGTGCGCGCGTGCAGCAAGGACAGGATGTCGCGCAGCGCGACTTCGACCGTCTTGGCTTCGGGCAGGGGCACAATGGCGGTTGCGCCGCCGACAGGCAGCGTCAACTGCGTGCGCGCGGTGGCGCTGTTCCAGATTTCCAGCAGTTTTGCGGGCAGCTTCGACACCGGCAACACGATATCGACCATGCCGGTTGCAATGGCGTTGCGCGGCATGCCATCGTGTTCTGCTTCGTCCGGCTGCTGGGCAAAGGTCACGCCACCTTGTTCCTTGATGCGCGCCAGGCCCACCGAGCCATCGGCGCCGGTGCCGGACAGGATCACGGCAGACGCGTGAGTGCCATGGACGTCTGCCAGCGTGCGCAGGAACAGGTCAATGGCCACGTGCGGCCCGCGGTCGCGGCTGGGCGGCTTCAGACGCAGATAGCCGTCATTCATCATCAGATCCAGCGCCGGCGGGATCACGTAGATGTGATTTTTTTCGATGGCGATCGGTTCGTTTACCTGGATTACCGGCATCGTGGTGGCGGCCTGCAGAATGCGGTCTGCCTTGCTGTCATGATTGGGTGACAGATGCATGATGACCACGAAGGCCATTCCGCAGTCGGCGGGTGTGTGTTCGAAGAATTCGTGCAGGGCCTGAAGGCCACCCGCCGATGCGCCGATGCCGACTACGGGAAACTGCAGCTTGCTTTTGAGCAGGCCGGGATTGTTATCGGGAAGCGAGGCTTCGTCGGGTTTATTCACTGCGGTTTCCTTCTGGCACGCATTGCTGCGTGCATCGCCATGTGGTCGTGTGTTCCCGGGAGCATTCAGTGCTCGATACTCCCGGATGTGCGTTCCGATACCGCTGCCGCAGTCGCATTCGATAATAGCGCAGCCCCCTTGCTCAAGCAGGGTAATGAAGTAGCCGTCGACTACGCATATCCTTTTTACTCAAGCATAAAAGCGCATTTCATAATCGGAATCGATGTTGCGCACATTGACCATACGGGTATTGCCGCCGTCAGGAGGACCTTGCGTCCGTCCGTCCCTGCCCGCGAACCAGCCGGGTCGCCAGCCTGATCGCAGATTGGTCAATCAGTCGCTCGAAGCCGATCGCCAATACAAAGGTGATTGCCGTCCCCACGACAAATGACACCAGGCCTGCAAACAAATAGCCATATTCCGCCAGCGCAAGAAACGTGCGCGACGCAATCAATGCCATGACGGCAAAGTGCAGCAGGTAAATGCTGAAGGACAGGCGTCCCAGCCAGGTCAGCGGCGCCGTCGACAGCCATTGGCGCGCCCTGGCCGACCGCACCACGCACACAAAGATCAGGATGGCGCCAAGCTGCGATTGCAGTACGTCGGCGTTCTGCGCACGCAAGATCGACAGCTTGCGCATCAACCACAGCAGGCCTTCCATGCCGGGCACCGCGGGCAGGGTGGTGAGCACCACACCCACCATGATCAAGGGCACCGTCAGCAGTTCTGGCTGTGTGGCATCGGGTGCCGGGCGATGGCGCCACAGCAGGTGCAGCACGAAGCCCACCACGAACAGGCTGTATTGGCTGCTGCCGGTGAAAATCAGCGCGAGCGCCAATATGATGCCGAAGCCGCGTGCGCCCAATCGGCGATGTGCGCTGGCCAGGGCCAGTACCAGCAACGATCCCCAGAATTCCACGTGCAAAGTCCACAGCGGTGGCACTGCAGCACCGCCGATCGATGACAGCCACTGCGCGCGCCGCGCGATGCGCTCGAACAAGGAGACATCCTGGTAGCCCAGCAACACGCTGTCCAGCAGACTGTCGCGCGCGATGGCGGCCAGCTGCAGCGGCGTATTCATGTAGCGCGCCATCCAGTCGGACTTCACCAGTCCTGTGAGTCCGGCGCGGTCCATGGGCAGCCAGTACAGCAGGGCCAGCGCAAACGCGATGGCGGCCAGCGCAGGCAGCAGCAGGCGCAGGAAACGCTTCAGGATCTGGGCCGGAATCGGTGCGTCGCTGCGCAGGAATGATGCAGCCAACACCGTGCCGCTGATCAGGAAGAACAGCTGCACGGCCACGTGGCCATTGATCAGGAAGAACAAGGGCGTGCCGGCGAACCACAGTTCTGCATCGAAATGCCGCACCTCGTCTGCGCGTGCCGCGTAGGGCAGGATCATGGCGCAGTAGTGCAGCAGCAAGACCTGCATGGCGGCCAGGCCACGCAGGCCTTCGAGAAATGCCAGCCGCCTGACGGCTGGCGCAGCGTCAGGCAACGTGCTCACTCGGCGTAGGGCGTGTCCACCAAGGTGGCGGCCAGGGACAGCAGCTCGCTTTGGCGCGAGGTGTCGGTCTTGCGGAAAATGGCTTGCAGGTGCGTGCGTACCGTGGGCATCTGCACGTTCAGATGACGCGCGGCATCGGCCAGCGAATCGCCACCCACCAGTCGGCGCAGCAGGCGCGTTTCAGCCGGGGTCAGGTCGAACAGTTCGGCAAACAGGCGGCCTGCACGGTTGTCGTAGGACGCCGTGCTGCGCACCACCAGCATGGCCATGGGCGTCGCCGGCAAGGCGCTGCCGGCATTGCCCAGGGACGCGGCTTCGGTCTGCACGGGGCTCAGCACCAGATACTGCGCCGGGCGATTGTCCGTCGCACGCAATTGCATGGCCGCGCCCTGGGGCGCCATGCCTTGGCCGCATGCCGCACGCAGGCACTGGCGGAAACGGACGCTGTCGGCATCCTGGCTGCGACGCGGGCCGACGATGGATGCAGAACTGTGCACCCAGGCCTGGCCGGCCACATTGCTGAGCAGTACCTGGCCATTGGGGTCGAGCAGCAGCGCGGGCATGTCGAAGCTGTCGAGCATGCATGCTGCCTGATTGTGACGGGCCTGCAGCGCGCGAACGTGGTGTCGCAGTTGCAGGGCGGTGCGGAAATAGGGAAGCAGTCGCTGGGCGCGTGCCACGTCTGCGGGCTGGAAGGCGTGGTCAGGCCCGCGATGCAGCGACAGGTACATGGTGTCACCGTCGGCGGTCTCGATCGGCAGACACAGGTCGTTGGCGCCAGCGCCATGCGGCGAATCTTCCGTGACCACTGCGGTCTCCGCGTCCATCAATTCGGCAACACTGCCCAGCGCCTCGTTCCAGCGCTGGGGATGGACGATGCCTTCGTTGAGCTGCGTCGACAGACGCAGCAGGTATTCATTGGCGACGGGCATGCGTTTGCATCCTGGTGAGCGTACTCACGAAATTGGCGAGTGCCGCATGGCAATCGGGCACGGGTGTCGCGTAGAGATGACAGATGACTGACATGGGAGCACGTTCGGTTCTTCGGCGGGCGGAATCGCCCTGCAGTGCGGGACGCAGTGACCTGCGAAGCGCAATATGGTTCAGCAAATGAGAATGTCCTTCATTCCGGCTTCGATCGCAAGTCGTTCCGTTGAATCGCCTCATTCGATTGACTGATTACACTGATTTCACCGTTGGATTCCATATACGCCCGTTTGACTTGATCCAGTCTTTCCAGTCCGGCCAAGCGTATCGACTCCATCAGTTCATCGAGCGTAATGTACTCGCGGCGCATGCCCTTGCGCTGTAACACGCCGTCTTTCACCAGGCAGACCTGACTGGGTTCCAGCAGCCTGCGCAGCCTGGGAAAGAAGTAGCCCAGCCGGTCGACTGCAACGCTCCAGAAGATCAGCGTGGCGACCACCGTCATGCCGTCCATGACCGAGGCCGACTGGCCGGCCATGGCGTTGCCCGCAGCGTCGCCGATCAGCACCAGGACCAGCAGGTCGGCCACACCCAGCGAGCCGGCATCGCGTTTGCCGGCGAGCCGCAGCAGGATGAATATGAACCAGTAGGTGATGGTGCCACGGACCATCATTTCCAAAGGCGAGATGTTGAAAACGAATATCTCGTTCCAGTCGATGCTCATGTCACAGGCTCCGGGGCGCGACGATCGGGCAAATTAAACCATGGGCAATAGTGGCAATCAGACATGGGCAAGTCGGGACAACTTGGCCCAGCGTCGGGTCAGCAAGCCGGCCACGATCGTCAGGCCGGTGGCCATGCCCAGCCACACGCCAACGCCACCCAGGCCGACCCAGAAGGCCAGGAAGGCCCCGAAAGGCACGCCCAGCACCCAGTAACCGACGGCGGCCAGCAGCATCGGTACACGCGTGTCGTGCAGGCCGCGCAACATGCCGGCGCTGACTGCCTGCGCGCCATCGGCAATCTGGAACAGCGCGGCGCAGGCCAGCAGTTTGACCGCCAGTGAAACGATGGCCAGGTTGGCCGGGTCGTTCACATTCAGGAAGGCGCCGATCAGCACCATCGGCATCGTCAGCATGGCCAGCGCGCTGACGGCCATGAAGCCCACGCCCAGCATCCACGCCGCCCAGCCCGCGCGTCGCGCGGCCGCGGCATTGGCGCCTGCACGTGCCACCCGCACGGTGGCCACCTGGCCCAGGCCAAGCGGCACCATGAAACACAGCGAGATCAGCTGCATCGCGATTGCGTGGGCGGCCAGCGCGTGTGAGCCGATCCACCCCATCATCACCACCGCGCCATAGAAGATCAGCGCTTCCAGCACCAGGGTCACTCCGATCGGCAGGCCAAGCTTGAAGATGGCAACCAGGCGTTCGCGATCGCGCGCAAACAGATTGCCGAACAGATGGAAGCGGCGAAAGCGCCGCTGGCGGGTCACCACCACGACCAGCCCCAGGAACATCAGCGTGCTCGACGCGGTGCTGGCAATGCCGGCGCCCGCCAGTCCCAGCGCCGGGAAACCGGCATGGCCGAAGATCAGCAGCCACGCCGCCAAGGCGTTGAACACGATGGCGCCTGCTGCCACCAGCAAGGCCCAGCGCGGCTGCTCCATCGCGGACAGGAAGGAGCGCAAGACCAGGTAGCCCAGGTGGGGCAGCAAGGCCCACTGCAGCGTGTGCATCAATTCGAAGGCCCCGGCGGCCAGCTCGGGTCGCTGGCCCAGCGCGATCAGCAGGTGATCGGCATTCGAGGTCAGCAGCCAAATCGGCAGGCAGATCAGCACGGCGGCCCACAGACCCTGGGTGACGGTGCGCCGCACATCCCGCATGGCATGGCGGCGCTTGCCCAGCGCGCTGGCAATCATCGGAATGGTCGCGGCGATCAAGCCCAGGCAGAAAATCGACAGCACGTGATACAGACCGGTAGCCAGCGTGCCGGCAGCGAGCGCGGTCGGGCTCAGGCGCGCCAGCAACAAGACGTCGGTGGTGGTCAGCGCAAGCTGCGCCAGGTTGGTCAGGATCAGCGGCCAGCCAAGGGCCAGCGAGGCACGGAACTCGGGGAGCCAGCGGGAAAGACGTGGAGACATGGAATGACGCGCAAAGGGGAGCGCATTGTAATGGTCCTGCCCGGGCGTCCGGTGTTCATGCCGGCCCTGTCAGCCCAGGGGTGCCACCCGGTGGCGCATCCGCCTGCTGCACCTTGCCCTTGGACGCGAACCCCTTCCTTTCACTTTTGCCTGTTGGTCGTGTTTTGTCGGTTGTGCTGCGCGGCTTGTCCTCAGACGAGCGTGCCCACTTCCTTTTCCAGCGCTGCCCAGGCCTCGTCGCCGAACTTCTTTTTCCAGTCCACATAGAAACCGGCTTTGCGCAATGCCTCGCGAAAGGGCGCCGTGTCCGGCGTGCTGAACGTCAGGCCCTGGGTCGCCAGTTGCGCTTGCAAGGTGGACGCAAGTTTTTCGTTGTCGGCACGTTGGGCAAGCGCCGATTCGGCGATGTTCTTTTCCACGATCTGGCGCGTGGCCTCGGGCACGGCTTCCCAGGCCTTCCGGTTCGACATGAACCAGTAGCCGTCCCACACGTGGCTGGTCAAGGCACAGAACTTCTGCACTTCATAGAGCTTGGCCGTCGAGATCATCGCCAGCGGATTTTCCTGGGCGTCGATCACATGTGTCTGCAGCGCGCTGTACAGCTCGTTGAAGTTGATTGGCGCAGGCGCGGCGCCCAAGGCCTTGAACAACGACAACAGCACCGGGCTGACCGGTACGCGCACCTTGCGGCCCACCAGGTCAGCCGGGCGGCTGATCGGCTGCCACGAGGTCATGTGGCGAAAGCCGTTGTCCCAGACCTTGTCCTGCACCAGCAGATTGGTCTTGCGGATGTGCGCGCGAATCTGTTCGCCCACGCCGCCGTCCATGGCTTTCCAGACGGCCGGATAGTCCTTGAACGCAAAGCCGATGCTGTTGAGCGAGGCCATCGGCACCAGGTTGGCCAGCACCACGCCCGGCATGATCACGGTTTCCAGTGCGCCGGCCCGCACCTGGCCAAGCATGTCGGTGTCCGATCCCAGCTGATTGTTGGGGAACAGGCTGATCACCACCTGGCCGTCGGTCTGCTTCTTGATGCGGTCTGCGGCTTCGACCATCCGCAGATGGATCGGATGGGTGACCGGGACGTTCATCGCGCATTTGTAGTTGAACTTTCCGCTCTGCGCGCGGACGGTCTGGCCGACACCCAGCATGGCAAGGGCGGACGTTTGCAGCAATGCACGACGGGAAATGGACATGCGTATCTCCGGAAGAGTCGAATAGGGTTATTCGGCCGGAGGCATGCCTGTTACTGCCGGGTGAGACATGCGCCGACCGGACTGCATTGAGCGACACGAAGAGGCGCGCGCAGTGCGTGCCGGTCTGGCAACCATGGTGTTGAACGTGTCGAAGGACCGACGGGCGCGAGCCTGACGGTCCTTCGAAAGCTTATGCCGAGTTGGCCAAGTCTTTAATGCTGGTTTACACGCGGATAGCAGCGCCTACGCCCACGGGCTTCAGCTCATGCCAGCTTTCCAACCGCCGCTTCCAGGTGTCCCCAGGCCTCGTCGCCAAACTTCTTCTGCCACTCGCTGTAGTAGCCGTTCTTGCGCAGCGCATCGCGGAAGGGGGCGGTGTCGGGTGTGCTGAAGGTCAGCCCCTTGGTGCTCAGTTCCTGCTTCAAGGTGTCGTTGAGTTTTTCGCTGTCGGCGCGCTGGGCGACGGCGGACTCCGCCAGGTTGGTTTCAACGATGGTGCGCCAGGGGGCGGGCAAGGCCTCCCAGGCTTTCTTGTTCGACATGAACCAGTAGCCGTCCCATACGTGACTGGTCATCGCACAGAACTTCTGCACCTCGTACAGCTTGCCGGTGGAGATGATGGTCAGCGGATTTTCCTGGCCATCGATCACGTGTGTCTGCAGGGCGCTGTACAGCTCGTTGAAGTTGATCGGGGCAGGCGCTGCACCCAAGGCCTTGAACAGCGACAGCAGCACCGGGCTGACCGGCACGCGGACTTTTTTGCCGACCAGGTCTGCTGGCGAGTTGACCGCTTGCCAGCCGGTGATGTGGCGGAAACCGTTGTCCCAGATCTTGTCCTGCACCACCAGGTTGGTCTTCGCAATATGGCTGCGGATGTGATTGCCCAGGCCGCCGTCCATGGCCTTCCACACCGCCGGGTAGTCTTTGAACGCAAAGCCCACGCTGTTGAGCGATGCCATCGGCACCAGGTTGGCCAGCACCACGCCCGGCATGATCACGGTTTCCAGCGCGCCTGCACGCACCTGGCCCAGCACGTCCGTATCGGAACCCAGCTGGCTGCTGGGGAAGAGGTTGATGATGACCTTGCCATCGGTCTGGGTCTTGATCCGCTCCACTGCCTCGGCCAGGCGAATGTAGATGGTGTGCGTCATCGGGGTGTTCATCGCGCACTTGAAGTTGAACTTCCGATCCTGGGCAATGGCAAAGCCCGTGCGACCGGTCAACAAGGTGGCAGCCGAAGCGGTCAACGAAGCCTTCAGCAAGGTGCGTCGTGAAATGGACATGCTGGTCTCCTGGCGTACTTGGAATAGTTATGGGTCTTGCTGCGTGGGGTGGTGCGTGGGTCGTGCATCGTGCGGCGAACGAGCAGCGAACATGCGCGGGCGTGCGGGCCGCCGGGTGCGCAAGCCGGCGTGCCTGTCAAAAGCGAGGTGATGTGCACACGGGCCGGACGACGTGGGTGCGTCGCCCGGGGCAATTCAATCGCGGTTCGGCGAGAAGCCTGCGGTCAGGCCGTGGCGTGCTGGCCGAGTTCTGCCAGTGCACCGGCCGGCGCACGTTCCACCGGCGTGAAATCGCGGTGGGCGATGAATTCCGGACGGGTCGGCTTGGTGATGGCGTTGGAGACCGCCGACAGGGTCAGGTAGACGATCTTGCGCGGGTAGGGCGTGATGTTGCCGGCCGACCCATGCACCAGGTTGGCATGGAACATCAGCACGCCGCCGGCCTTGCCCGTGGGGGCAACGATGCCGTTCTGTTCCACCAGCTTGCTTACTGTGTCGTTGTCCAGCGTCCAGAGCGGGTAGGCAGTGGTCTGCGTGTCGTGCGACGAGGGCAGGGCGCCGGTCTTGTGGCTGCGCGGCACCAGCATCAGCGGGCCGTTGATCGGCATCACGTCGTCCAGGAACACGGCGATGTTCATCGCGCGCGCTTCCGGCATGCCGTCGTCCTTCTGCCAGGTGGGGAAGTCCTGGTGCCATTGCCAGACGTCGCCCGTGAAGGCCGCCTTGGCATTGATCTTGAATTGGTGGATGTACATCTGCTCGCCGAACAACTGTTCCAGCGGATCGATCAGACGCGCGTCCGCGGCAGCCAGGCGGCAGGCGTCGTTATAGGTATGACAAGCAAAGGCGGTACGCGGCGCGCCGCTTTTCTCACGCCAGATTTCCTCGCGCTGCTGCGAGAAGATCTCGGCGGATGCCTGGCGCAGTGCCTCGACCTCTTCCTTGGGGAAGCAGTCCGGCAGGAAGATGTAGCCGAGCTCGTCGAAGTCCTTCAGCTGTTGCGGGGTGAGTTTCATGCCTATCTCCGTATTCGTTGACGATATAAGAGGAATGCGCGGCCCACCGCGTCAACAGCATCTCAGGCCGCGAGAGAAATCCGTTTGGTCAGACGTGCGAACAGGTCGGCGCCGGCGCGCTGCAGGTGCTCGTGCATCAGGCGGTTCGCGGTGCTGACGTCACCCGCCAGCACGCTGTGGGTAATGCGAATGTGTTCATCCCAGGCGCGCTGCGGCACGCCGGGTTCGTCCAGCACACCTACCATCGCGCGTGTCAGGTGGGGCCACTGATCCTTCAGCATTTCGCCGATCACCGGGTTGGCGGCGAAGCGATACATGGCCACGTGGAAGCTGGCGTCGGCCTGCACCAGGCCGGCCAGGTCGGTTGCCTGCAAGGCCAAGGCACGGCCGCTTTCCAGCGCGTCAGACAAGGCCTGCCGTTCTTCGGTGCTGGCCGTGCCATTGGCGGCGCGCTCGGCAGCCAGGGTGGCGGCCAGGGCTTCGAGCGACTGGCGCGCCTGATACAGCTGGCGCACGTGGTGCGGGTCGATCGGACTGACCTCCATGCCTTGCCTGCCGGTATCGCGCACCAATCCCTGTTTCTTCAGCAACTGCAAGGCGTGGCTGACCGGCTGGCGCGAGACGCCCAGGCTGGCCGACAAGGCGCTTTGCCGGATGCGCGACCCCGGTGCGAGCACGCCATGCGCGATGGCATTGAGCAAGTGCTCGTAGACCTGATCGATGTACAGCGGATTGGATTTGATGTCGTTCATAATTGAATTCTGCATTCGGAATTCCGTTTTAAGAAGTGTGGGCGATGCGGAAGTCCCTGTCAAAGGAGATTTCTTAGGGGATTTCCCAGGATGAGCAGTGTGCCCCCGTCTGCCGATTGGCACGTGTTCGCAGGCTTGGCGCAACCAGCGACGGCACGGTCCGGCCACCGATTGCCTGACACAGGCACGCCGTGTGCTTGAGCAACCCCATCATTCACGTTTCAGGAATTCTCATGAACAAGGCAACTATCCCCACTGCCCAGAAGCTCTCCATCAGCCTGCTGCTGGACGACCATCGCAAGGTGAAGAAGCTGTTCCGCGAATTCGAATCGGTCAAGAACGACACGCGCAAGGAAGAAATCGTGCGCGAGGCCTGTATGGAGCTCACGGTGCACACGCGGATCGAAGAAGAGCTGTTCTACCCCGCGCTGCGCGATGCCGACAACGAAGCCTTCGGCGACCTGGTCGACGAGGCTGTCGTGGAACATGCTGGCGCAAAGAACCTGATCGCCGAGCTGGAAAGCATGAAGCCGGGCGACGATCTGTATGACGCCAAGTTCACGGTGTTGGCCGAGTACATCGAGCACCACGTGAAGGAAGAAGAGGAAGACCTGTTCCCCAAGGTGATCCGCAAGAAGATCGAGCTTCAGGACGTCGGCGCGGCCATGGTCGAGCGCAAGGAAGCGCTGATGGCCGAAGCCATGGCGTAATGGTTTGGGCGCTCCGCACGGCAGGGCGCTACAGATTCGGCACGCGTTCGTACAAACGCCCCGGGGCCTTGGATCGAGATCCGAGGCCCCGGGGCGTTTTCGATCTGCCAAACAGGACTGCGCGCGGTCTCAGTCGAACATGTCCGGCTGGGTCGCAACCAGTTGGTCGTAGATAGGCTGGAAGTGCAGCCAGCCGATGAACTCGTTGCCCACGTTTTCGCGGCTGTAACGGGCGCGTTCAGGCGGCACCAACTGCGGCGTGATGCCGCTGGCTTCGATCAGCAACTGCACCTGGCAGCAGCGTTCCAGCGCAATGAACCAGAAGGCCGCTTCGTCGATGCTGTGGCGGCTGGCGGTCAGCAGGCCGTGGTTCTGGTGAATGGCTGCGCGGTTCTTGCCGAAGGCAGTCGCCACCGAATGGCCGGCCTTGGTCTCGACGGCCACCGCGCCCGCTTCCGCCGTGATCACCACATGGTCTTCGAAGAACACCGCAGCATCTTGCGAGACCGGCGGCAGCGATCGCCCGGTCGACGCCCACGCCGTGCCATACACCGTGTGCGCATGGCACATCGCCACGATGTCCGGGTGTTCCTCGTGCACGGCCGCATGCAGCACAAAGCCTGCACGGTTGATGGCGTATTTGCCTTCCACCACCCGTCCGTCGTGGTCCGCCAGGATCAGGTTGGACAGCTTGACTTGAGAGAAGTGGACCGCCATCGGGTTGGTCCAGTACAGGTGGGGATGCTCCGGGTCGCGCACCGTCAGGTGGCCGGCAAAGCCGTAGTCCAGCCCATGCTGGGCGAAGGCGCGACAGGCCGCCACCAAGTGCTTTTGCCGATACAGGCGTTCTTCCGCATGCGTGGCAAAGCTGGGCATCTCGGGGAAGATCAGGCCCGCCTGTTCCGGCTGATAGACCGATACGCGCGGCTTGCCGTCGGGGGTGGCGGGTTCCAGCAGCGGATTCTTCTGTTCGGCAGGACGGTCGAGGGTGTCGAGCATGGGGATCTCCAGATGGCTGTTTTTATGCAGCCATCATCGAAGCCGTGCCCTGCGTTGACAAGCGATGCGTCTTCACAATAGAGTGAATTGAATTCATGTGAGGCGCTGTATGAGGCTTCATGTGAGGCGTCCTGCAGCGTGTCCTGGCCTGTTGCGCTGTCCGTTTCCGTTCCCCGGCACCTCTCTCGGCTTTCCATGCGCAAACTGCCCAGTTTCTTCGCCTTGCGTGCGTTCGAAGCGGCCGCCCGGCTGGAAAGCTTCGCGCTTGCTGCCGACGAATTGCATCTGACCCCATCGGCCATCAGCCATCAGATCCGGGGGCTCGAGGACTACTTCGGCTTGCCGCTGTTCCTGCGCCGTCATCGTGGGGTGGCCCTGACCGCCGACGGCACGCGCCTGGCCGCACAGTTGTTCGATGCCTTCGACGCGATCGAAAGCGCCTGTGCAGACCTGCGACCGGCCGACAGCGCACGCACCCTGGCCGTCCACAGTTCACCCAGCTTTGCCACCCAGTGGCTGGGTCCGCGACTGCCCCGTTTCATGGCGGCGCATCCGGACATCGACTTGTCGATGTCCTCGTCGGCCGACCCGGTCGACTTGCTGCGCCATGCCGACATCGACATCGTCATTGCTTATGGTGCGCCGCTGCGCAGCCAGGGTGTGAGCACCGAAGCCCTGGGCATGGAAGAGATCGCGCCGCTGTGCGCGCCGCATTGGTTCGAGGGCGAGCCCGACATAGAGACGCTTGCGCAATCGGTATTGATCGACTCGCGCTTGAATCCGGTGCGCTGGCGCGATTGGCTTGCGTTGAACGGCGCCGCGCGCGCATCGAAGCGCAGTCGCCCTTCCTTCGACCGTGCATCGCTGGCGATTGCCGCAGCGGTCGACGGTTTGGGGGTGGCCTTGGAAAGTACGCGTCTGGCAGAGCAGGAATTGCAACGGGGCACCCTTATTGTGCCGAGCTTTGCAAGCTACGTGTCAGTGCTGCGCGAGACGCACTTTCTGTCCTATCGGACGGCCGATCGCCGCGTGCCGAACGTCGTGCAGTTCCGCGAATGGCTGTTTGCCGAAGCTGGCGTAGCAGGCTGACGAACAGGCGCGAACATCAGTTCAACAGCTACCGCGCGGTACGGTCGAGCGGGAACGTGGATTGCGAATTTGCCTTCGTATCGCTAACCAACGCATTCGAGGAAATCCATGTTCGCGCACAACAAACGATTGCAATACACCGTCCGTGTGTCGGGTTCGAATCCCGGCTTGGCAAACTTGATGCTGGAGCAGTTCGGCGGCCCCCAGGGCGAGCTCGCTGCGGCCTGTCGTTATTTCACGCAAGGCCTGGCCGAGGATGATCCTGGCCGCAAAGACATGCTGATGGACATCGCCACCGAAGAGCTCAGTCACCTGGAAATCATCGGCAGCATGGTCGTGATGCTCAACAAGGGCGCCAAGGGCGAACTGGCTGAAGTCGTCGACGAAGAAGCCGAGATGTACCGCAAGATTCACGGCGCCGGCAACTCGTCCCATGTCACGCAGATTCTGTATGGCGGCGGACCGGCACTGATCAATTCCGGCGGTCAGCTGTGGAACGCTGGCTACATCGATTCCATCGGTGATCCGACTGCCGATCTGCGCTCGAACATCGCCGCCGAGGCACGCGCCAAGATCGTCTACGAACGACTGATCAATGTCACCGACGACCCGGGTGTGAAGGACACGCTGAAGTTCCTGATGTCGCGTGAGATCTCGCATCTGCAGTCGTTCGAGAAGGCGCTGCATACGATCCAGCCCAATTTCCCGCCGGGCAAGGCGCCGGGCGAACCGCGCTTCAATTCCATGTATGTGAATACCTCCCGCGGCGAAGGCGACATGCGTGGTCCCTGGAACTCGGACGAGAACTTCGATTTCGTGGATCAACCCGAAACGGTCATTCCGCTGGATGGCGGCGAAGGCGTACCGACTGCCTTGCTGACCGACGAAGAAGCCGTGGTGGTCGACGCCATGAATGCACGCCTGGCTTCCGACCTGGAAACCGATCCGGTAACGGGTGCCGACCTGGGCTCGGGCGAAGCGGGCAGCGCCGCCGCTGCTGCACGCGGCGCCACGCCGCCTGCTGTCACGCCGAAGAAGGGCGCCTCGAAATCCAAGGCGGGCGCTGCGATGGGCAATTCCTTCACGGAAGGGGTGGATCTGACCGGTGTGCCGCTGCCCTCGGGTGGCGCCACGGCGACGGCCACCACGCCCAAGAAAACGCCTTCGCGCAAGAAGTGATGAAGCAAGCGGGCAGCTGATCTGTGAGACCTGGGGCAAGTGCAAGGTCGAGAGACAGATCACAGCCCGGCAGTGCACGACAATGAAAAAGCGCGCTTGGCCATCATCGGCCGAGCGCGCTTTTTTTGCGCAGACGGCGGCGCTTCAGCCAGCTAGCTGCGCCATCCAGGTGCGGTTTCGCGGAAGTCTTTGATCAGTTTTTCCGACAAGGCATCTGCCAGGCGACGGGCGGCTGCCGGTCGGCGCGGCGACGGCGGCAGGATGACTTCCAGGTGATAGGCCACGGCAGGACGGAAGGGGCGCACCACCATCTTGTCGCTGGCCAGCGAAAACGCGGTCAAGGGATCGATGATGCCGATGCCCATGCCCGCCTGCACCATGGCGCACACCGTTGCCGACATGGTCGTGTGAATGCGCCGATGCAGATGGATGCCGTCGGCAGCCAGCACGCGATCGATATGGATCTGCAAGGCGGCATTGCGAGACAGTGCGACATACGGTTCGCCCGCCAGGTCGGCTGGCGATACCCACGCTCTTTCGGCCAATGCATGGCCTGTCGGCAACACGCAGACCGCTTCCAGCGGCGGCAGGTGGATCAGCCCGACGCCCTGTTGTGAATTGTTGACCACTGCGATCGCAACATCGACTTCACCGGCGGCGGCGCGTGCAATCATCTCCAGGGAGGTGCCGGTTTCGAGCACGATGCCTACCGGCGCGATCTCTGACGAAATCGAGGCCAGCAAGTCGGGCAGATAGTGCAAGGCCAGCGCAGGGGTGACCCCGACACGCAATTCGCCTTCGAGACGGGCGGCGATATCGTCAGCACGTTCCCGGATCGCAGTCAGCCCCACGTAGTGCTTGTGCACCACTTCGACCAGTTCGCTGGCCTCGCGGGTAGCCGAGATGACCGGGCCCTTGCGCTCGAACAAAGGGAAGCCCAGGGCGGCTTCCATGTCGTGGATCAGTCTGCTGATCGCAGGTTGCGAAACATGCATCAACTCGGCGGCTTCGGTCATGCTGCGCGTGACCATGACGGTCTGAAACGCCTCTACCTGCCGTGCGCTCAGCACGCGTGCGCCAACTTCGTCAGCCATGAAATGTGCGCTCCATCGGTAGGATATATCCTCAGGTTACTAAATGTAATTTAATCATAACATCGGGGCTGATTTTCCCCATGCTACCTGATGGTAGATTAATCCTGTTTGCTCTGGGCAGGGCTATGGAAAAATGAGGGTTCCCCCTCGCACAGCCCCCTTGGAGAAAAGCTTGTCACGTATTTCGGATGTTCCGCCCGAGCGCTTGGTCGGAGAGATCGAACAAACCCTTGCCGCGCAGAAAATCCAGTTCACTTCGCTGACGTGGCAACTCGTCATGGCGCACTTGCCTGCCCAGTTGAAAGCCATGGGCAAACTGATGGGCAGTTTTGCCACCGACACGCTGTTGCCGGTGCGCCTGGTCGAAATTGCGATCGTGGCGGTTTCCAATTTGAACGGCTGTAGGCACTGTGCCGGACGCCACAGCGTGCGACTGGTGCAATTGGGTCTGTCGGTCGACACGGTTACCTGCATGCTGGATGTCGATGTGCCGGAATTGTCGGACCTGGAACGCCTGGTGCGCGACTATGCCGTGGCCGTCAGCGAATATTCCGCGCAGATCGACGACGCGATGATCGATCGCCTGCGCGTGCATTTTTCCGAGCCGCAGATCGTTGAACTCACCATGCGCATTGCGCTGGCGGGTTTTTTCAATCGATTCAATAATGCACTCGGCATTCCGCTGGACGACACGCATGTCGTCGCTGCCGAGAAGCTTGGCTTGACGCTCTGATCCCCACGACCCTGGAATATTGTCCATGTTCAAAAAAACTCTGCTGCTGGCATCGATGTGTGTTGGCGTTTACGCGGGTGCAGCCAACGCGCAGGCACTGGTATTCGCCGGCCCCGGTGGCGCCTGGCAAAAGCTGATGGAAGCCGAGGTGATTGCACCCTTCCGCCAGCAATGCGCCTGCGAGGTGCAGTATCTTGCATCGACCTCCAACGAATCCCTGGCGCGCATCGTCGCCACCAAGGCCAATCCCGAAATCGACGTGATGTATTCGGGTGACCTGCAGCAGGTCGAGGGCTCGCTGATGAACTTGTTCGAGCCCTTGGACACCAGCCGCGTGCCCAACCTTGCCAAGCTTTATCCTAATCTGCGCGCGCCGGTGGCCACCAGTGCCTATACGGGCCTGATTGGCGGCGGCTTGATCTACAACAAGAAATTGTTCGCAGACAAGGGCCTGACGCCGCCGACCTCGGTAAAGGATTTGCTCAAACCCGAGTTCAAGAACCGGGTGGTCGTAGAAGGTGCGTCCAGCAACTACGGCATGGGCATGCTGGTGCTGATGGCCAGGGCCAACGGCGGCGGCGCCGACAACATCGAGCCGGGTTTTGAGCTGGCCAAGCAGCTGCGTGAAAACGTGGTGGTGTTCGCGCGCAATCCCGCCGACACCACGCGCGCGCTGCAGCAGGAAACCGCCTGGCTGGGCTGGTGGGGCGATTCGCGCGCCTACACCTTGGCCGATACGGGCTTTCCGGTGGGCTACGTGAATGCAGTGGAAGGCATCCCGCCGATCATCATGGGTGCGTCGGTGGTGAAGGGGTCCAAAGTTGCGCCGAACGCCTACAAGCTGGTCGACTACCTGCTGTCGCCTGCCGTGCAAGTGAAGATGGCCGAGATCCTCAGCCTGGGCCCCACGGTGCAGGGCATCACCTTGCCGCCCAAGGTGTCCGATCGGGTGATCGACGGTCCCGAAGTGGCGCAGGTGATGACCATTGACTGGACCAAGGTGGCCGACAAGAAAGACGGCTGGATCGAGCGCTGGAATCGCGAAATTCAACGTTGAACAGTCTGACTGAAAAAGGCGTTGCAGCGACGACCCGTCCTGCTGCCGTCGATATTGAGAACCTGGTCAAGCGATTTGATGCGCAACTGGCGGTGGATCGGGTGTCGCTGTCGGTGGCGCCCGGGGAAATCGTCTGTCTGCTGGGGCCGTCGGGCTGCGGCAAGACGACCACACTGAACCTGGTTGCGGGCTTTCTGCGCCCGGACAGTGGGCAGGTGCGCCTGTCCGGGCGTGTGGTCGACGACCTGCCGCCGCACCGCCGCCAGATCGGCATGGTGTTCCAGAGCTACGCCTTGTTCCCGCACATGACTGTGCTGGACAACGCCGCCTTCGGCCTGACCGTGCGCGGCGTGCCGCGTCGCCAGGCGCGCGCACAGGCGCTTGAGACCTTGGCGCTGGTGCAGCTTGCCGAGTACGCGCAGCGCATGCCGCAGCAGTTGTCGGGCGGCCAGCAGCAACGGGTGTCGATTGCGCGGGCGCTGGCCTACCAACCTGATTTGCTGCTGCTCGACGAGCCCTTCAGCAGCCTGGATGCGCGCTTGCGCATCAGCCTGCGCGACGAGTTGAAACAGATCCAGCGACGCTTGGGGCTCTCGGCCTTGTTTGTCACGCACGACCAGGAAGAAGCCTTGCAGCTTGCCGACCGGGTGGTGGTGATGCAGGCCGGCCGCATTGCCCAGCAGGGCACGCCGCACGACGTTTATTTCCGGCCGAACACCCGCTTTGTGGCCGAGTTTCTGGGCGAGGCCAATTTCCTGCCGGTGACGGCGCAGGCGGATCATCAGGTCGCGGGCAATGCCGGCACCTGGCAGGTGTCGCTGCCAGCCGGGGCCGCGCGCGGAACCTTGATGCTCAGGCCCGAGCGCATTGCGCTTTGTCTGAACCTGGATGCAGCCGGTGGCCGAAACCGCGTGGCTGGCCGTGTGCTGGGCAGCCATTTTCGGGGCGCCAGCCAGAGCGTCGACGTGCAGGTGGGCGATGCGGTGTGGCGGGTCACACAGGCTGGTTTCAATGTGGTGCAGGTCGAGCCTGGGCAGGCGGTGGTGCTGGCCTGGCTGCCGGAAGATGGGCGGTGGTTGGGCGATGCGTAGCTGGATAGAAGGTCGACCTCGCGCCTGGCCGCCAGCGATCCTGGTGCCTGTGGTCGTGGCCATGCTGGCCTTGCTCGCCGGTCCCTTGATGCTGATCGCGCTCACCAGCGTGTCTTCCGGCCCGGCCGGTGAACTGGGCCGGGGCTGGACGCTGGCGCACTTCGGCCGCTTCCTGGGCGACCCGTATTACCGCTCGGTGATGCTGACGACCTTGCGCATCGGCGCCATCGTCACGCTGTGTTCGCTGCTGCTTGCCTACCCCTTTGCGTGGTGGACCTTGCGTCAGCGTGGCTGGCTGCGCGCGGCCTTGTTGTTCGCTGCGTTGGCGCCGCTGATGGTGACCGTATCGATCCGCACACTGGGCTGGATCGTGCTGCTGGCCGACAACGGGCCGCTCAATGCGCTGCTGTCGCTCAGCGGCATCGTGACCGGTCCGGTGCGCATGATCTATACGGAATTCGCGGTGGTGCTGGGGCTGATCGAGGCCTTGCTGCCCTTCATGATCCTGGCGGTCTTCACGGCCTTGCAGTCGATCCCGCGCGACGTGTTGCGTGCGGCAGAAATCGCTGGCGCCACACCGCGCCAGCGCTTCTTCAAGGTCGTATTGCCGTTGAGCCTGCCCGGTGTGGCGGCCGGTTCCGTGCTGGTGTTCACGCTGGCGGCAAGCTCGTTCGTCACGCCGCGCATCCTGGGCGGCGGGCGCACGACGACGGTGGCGAACCTGGTGGTGGATCAATTCCTGGTGACCTTGAACTGGCCTTTCGGTGCGGCCATTGGCGTGCTGCTGTTCGTGGTGATCGGGGCCGTGATGGCGCTTGAACGCGCCGTGTCGCGCCGCTTGCCTGGGGGCGCGCAATGACGCGCGCAATGCAGGACAAGCCGGCACGCAGCCATCCCTTGATCGTCCTGGCGGCGATCGCTGCCTTGCTCATCCTGCTGGCGCCGCTGGCCGTGGTCGTGGCGATCAGTTTCACCTCGAACGCCATGCTGACGTTTCCGCCGCAGGGCTTCTCGCTGCGCTGGTATCTGGCCTTGGCCGACAACCTGGAATTCAGCCGCGCAATCGTCACCAGCCTGCAACTGGCGGTCGCCACCGCCATCGCCAGCATGCTGCTGGGTGCAAGCGCTGCGGTCGGCCTGCGGGCACACCGCTTCCCCGGCCGTGACGCGCTGGAATCCTTTCTGTTGTCGCCGCTGATGCTGCCGCAACTGGTGCTGGCGATTGCGCTCTTGATGTACTTCTCGCGGCTTGGTTTGCGTGCCAGTTTTCTCGGCATCTGGCTGGGACACGTGGTGGTGACCGTGCCCTACGTGATCCGCATGGTGCTGGTCAGCCTGGCGCGGGTCGATCCGAACATCGAGCGCGCGGCGCGCATTGCAGGCGCCGGGCCAGTGCGCGTGTTTTTCCAGATCACGCTGCGGCTGTTGATGCCGGGCGTGGCGGCTGGAACCTGCTTTGCCTTCATCATGTCTTTCGACAATCTGGTGGTGTCGCTGTTTCTGTCCGGTCCGCGGATGAAGACCTTGCCGGTCGAGATATACGGCTACCTGGAATATGCCGACGACCCGCTGCTGGCGGCAGTGTCCAGCGTGGTGATCGTCGGCATCGTGCTCTTGCTGATCGTGATGGAAAAGACGGTGGGTTTCACCCGCGCGCTGGTGCAGCAAGGCGCCTGATTTCCGGGGTGGAGATCAGGCGCTGCGCCTTTACGGCTTCAGGTGCTGGGCAAGGAAGCGTTCCATCGCGGCGTAGAACGCAAACTTGTTCTCGTCGTTGTGGAAGCCGTGACCTTCGTTGTCGCGCACCATGTACTCGATGTCCACGCCACGCGCCTTCAAGGCCTCGACCATCTGATCGCTTTCGGCCTTGTTGACACGCGGGTCGCGTGCACCCTGGGCGACGAACAGCGGGGTCTTGATCTTGTCCGCATGCAGGGCGGGCGAGGTCGCGGTCAGACGTTCCTTGTCGCGCTCCGGGTGGCCCACCATGTCGTACATCTTTTCCAGCATGGGCTTCCAGTACGGCGGAATGGTGTTCAGGAAGGTGAACAGGTTCGATACGCCCACGTAGTCCACCGCTGCCGCATACAGGTCGGGCGTGAAGGCCACGCCGGCCAGCGTGGCGTAACCACCGTAGCTGCCGCCATAGATGCCCACGCGCTTGGGGTCGGCAATGCCTTGCTCGACCAGCCATTTCACGCCATCGCTGACGTCGTCCTGCATCTTCAGGCCCCACTGGCCGAAGCTGGCTTTCCAGAACTCGCGGCCGTAGCCGGTCGAGCCGCGGTAGTTCATCTGCAGCACGCAGAACCCGCGATTGGCCAGGAACTGGATCTCCGGGTTGTAGCCCCAGCTGTCGCGCACCCACGGACCACCGTGCGGATTGACGATGCAGGCCAGGTTCTTCGGGTCGCGGCCCAGCGGCACGGTCAGGTAGCCGTGGATGGTCAGGCCGTCGCGGCTGCGATAGCTGACAGGCACCGTGGGCGCCATCTGGTCTTCCGGCAACAGCGGGTTGATGTCGGCCAGCTTGGACAATTCCTTGGTGCCGGCATCGAACAGATAACGCGAGCCCGGCGTGCGTTCGTTGTAGGCAGCGACGATGAACTTGTCTTCGTTTCGCGTGGCCCCTTGCAGCAGTACCTCGTAGCCGGGCAGTGCGCTGTGCAGATGCTGGTACAGGGCTTCGGTCTGCGGGTCGAAGTACTTGCGCTGCGGTTTGTCGGTCTCGAAACCGGCCACCGTCAGCACCTTGCGCAGGCGCGAATACGACACGCCGCCCAGGTCGACCTCGCTGGGTTCGAAGACCAGCTCTTCCTTGCCGGGCGTTGCCGGGTCGATGATCACCAGCGCCAGCTTGTCGCGCCCGCGATTGCTCAGCGCATACAGCTTGCGATCGTCGAAGGTGAAGAAGGCCGGGCTGACCGAGGTCTGGTAGTCGGTGGTCAGCAGTTCGCGGAAGGGCTGCGATTCGTCGTCGCGATACAGCAGGGTGTTGTTCAGGCCGTCGCTGGATACCGCGGCGCGCACGCGGCCCGCGTGGTCGGTCTGCCAGCCGACGATATTGCCGGGGTTTTCTGCCACCTGCACCGATTCGCCGGTGTGCACGTTCACGCGGAAGACGTCGAAGACTTCCGGGTTGCGCTGGTTGTGGCTGATCAGCACGTGGTCGGGATCGTCTTCCAGGTCGTCTTCGATGGACGCACGCGCGCCGTCGAAGGGCGTCAGGTCGGTGACGCGGCCGGTGGTGGTGTCGACGGCCAGCACGTGGAAGTTCTCGTCGCCACCGAAGTCCTTCTGGAACAGCACGGTGCGGCCGCCTTTCCAGAAGAAGTTGCTGATGTCGCGTTCGGTTTCACCGGTCAGGCGGCGCGGGGTGCCGACGGGTGTGGAACCCTCGAGCGCCTGCACGAAGATGTTCAGGCGGGCAGGGTGACCGTCGACCGCAACCGGCTGCATGAATCCCAGCGTCTTGCCGTCGTCGGCCAGGCGGAAGAATCCGCGCTCGGGATTGCGGAAGAAGTGCTCGACCGGGTATTGCGGCGGGGTCTGGGCGGCGGCCGTGGCCAGCAGCAGGCCGGACAGGCCTGCGGTGGCAAGGACCTGCGCAAAGGCAGCCGTTGTGGAAGTCGTCGAAGTGGTCACCGGAGTAGTCACGTGGTCTGCATCCTCTGTAAGCGGTAGTCGATGGTAGCGCGGCGCGATGTGGGACAAGCGTCGGCTTTTAATGCAATCAAGTTGCAATAAGGCTATGATTGCTGCTTGAACATTGCCTCGCGATCGGGGCAAGGCTATCCAGGCGTTTGCATGAATATCTTCCACATTGCTCGTGGCGCCGTTTGCCGCGCTATCCCCTGTTGATCCGACAGGAGTAGATCCATGAAAGTTCTCGCCTCACTCAAGGACGCCAAGACGCGTCATCGTGACTGCAAGGTCGTGCGCCGTCGCGGCCGCGTCTACGTCATCTGCAAGTCCAACCCGCGTTTCAAGGCCCGCCAGGGCTGACGCAAGGGTGGCCGGCGCGCGATGCCGGTCACCTGTTTTATGTCTTGGTCCCCAGCCTGTCCCGCGCGCGCCTGCAGCGCCACGCCGGTCATGTAAGAATTCTCCCCTTCACATCAATATTGGCGGCTTGCCCGGATGCCATCCGCGCAGGCACGCCTGGTCGCATCCCGTCTGTGGGCGCCCACCTCCGCTTTGCGGCTGTTTCCGCTGGCGTGGCGTCTTCGCAGCGGGATGCTTTGCGAGGGATTACCGTGACAGCGGTTCTGGGATGGTTGCGCGCGCTCAAGCCCGCGCCGGTGCATGCAAGCTGGCGCGAGCGCCTGTATGGCAGCCTGGGTGCGTGGATCGGCCTGATGTTCACCGAATGGGTAGGGCGCCAGGCGCTGGGTGGGTTCAACCCCTGGTTCATCGCGCCGATGGGCGCGTCTGCGGTGTTGCTGTTTGCCGCGCCCGCCAGTCCGCTTGCGCAACCCTGGTCGATCGTCGGCGGCAACATCGTGTCGGCCATCGTCGGTGTGTGCTGCTTCAAGTTTCTGCCTGCAGGGTATGCCGCACCTGTGGCGGTCGCGGTGGCCATCGGCATGATGTTCGCGCTGCGCTGCCTGCATCCGCCGGGCGGTGCGGTGGCCTTGACGGCGGTGCTGGGCGGGCCGGCGGTAACCAGCCTGGGCTTTGGGTTCGTGGCGTCGCCGGTGGCGGTGAATTCCATCGTGCTGGTGCTGGTGGCGATCCTGTTCAACGGCATCTTGCGGCGCAACTACCTGCGCAGGCAGGATGCCCCGGCCAATGTGCACCTGACGCGCGACCCACCACCGAGCGCCCGCGTCGGACTGAGCCCGGATGATGTGCGCCAGGCGCTGGACGAGCAGGGCGATTTCCTGGACATCGACGAAGACGACCTGACGCACATTGCCGAGCAGGCGCAGCGGCATGCCAGCGAACGGCGGTTTGCCGACCTGCGTTGCGGCGACATCATGTCGCGCGACATGGTCTGCATCGGCCAGCAGGAAGCGCTGGAACAGGCTTGGCGCCTGCTGGGCCGGCATCGCCTGCAGGCCTTGCCTGTGCTCGATGCGAAGGGCGCGCTGGCCGGTGTGATCTCTTTGCGCGATGTCATCACCCACCAAGGAGGGCGCGAAGCCGGCATTCAGTGGCGCGATCTGCGCGTGGCCGAGTGCATGACCACGGAGGTCGTGACGGTCACTGAATCGACGCCGCTCAGCAGCTTGATCCGCCCCTTGTCAGACGGTGGCCTGCACCAGATTCCGGTGCTGGACGATGCACGCCGCGTGGTGGGCACAGTGACGCAGTCCGATCTGGTGGCGGCGCTGTATGGGGTGGTGGCAGCGCCGGTCGCCGCCACATCTGCTTCTACGTCAGCATCCACGGCTTCGTCGGCATCCCCGCCCTGATTTCCAACTGCAGTGCCACCGCATTTCCAGCGTTTACGCCGGTTCCGTCTCCGCCTGACGGGCCATTGCCGCCTCGGCTTCCGCCTTCCAGTACGTCGTGAACGGGTCGTCGGCGTCGAAGTCACCGCGCAGCAGATCAGAGACCTCGCTGTCGCTCAGCAGGCAGGCATCAAGCCGCGCGCGCAATTGCGCTTCGTCCATGTCGATGCCGATCAGCACCAGTTCCTGACGGCAGTCGCCCACGTCGTCCTGCCATACCTGCCTGATGGACGCGAGGTAGTCCGGATCGGTCGGCCACTGCGCCTTCGGCACCGACACCCACCAGTGGCCTGAGGCCGCATGGCGGCTGATGGCGCCCGCCTGCGACCAGCTGCAGGCCACCTGCGGCTGACTGGCCAGCCAGAAGTAACCTTTGGAGCGCACGACGCCCGGCCATTCCGATTGCGCGAAGTCCCAGAAGCGCTGCGGGTGGAAAGGCTTGCGGGCACGGTACACAAAACTCGTGATGCCGTATTCCTCGGTCTCCGGGACATGCTGGCCGCGCAATTCTTTCAGCCAGCCCGGGGCGGCCGACGCTGCCTCGAAATCGAACAAGCCGGTGTTCAGCACCCGATCGAGCGGCACGCGCCCGAAGTTCGCAAACTCGATCTTCGCGCGCGGGTTGAGCCGCGTCAGCATTCCCACCAATCGGCTGCGGGCCGCCTCGTCGATGGTGTCGATCTTGTTCAGCACGATCACGTCGCAGAACTCCACCTGTTCCACCAGCAGGTCAACGACGTTGCGCTGGTCGTCTTCGCCCATCGATTCACCACGTTGCTGCAGACTGTCGAGCGAGCCGTAGTCGCGCAGGAAGTTGAAGGCATCGACCACCGTTACCATGGTGTCCAGCCGCGCTACCTGGGACAGGCTCTGCCCGTGTTCGTCCTCGAAGGTGAAGGTCTCGGCCACCGGCAGCGGCTCCGAGATACCGGTGGATTCGATCACCAGGTGATCGAAACGCCCATCGCGCGCCAGGCGGCCGACTTCCAGCAGCAGGTCTTCGCGCAGGGTGCAGCAGATACAGCCATTGCTCATCTCGACCAGTTTTTCGTCGGTGCGCGACAGCTCGGCGCCGCCTTCGCGCACCAGCGCTGCATCGATGTTGACCTCGGACATGTCATTGACGATGACCGCCACGCGCAGGCCGTCGCGGTTGTTCAGAATGTGATTGAGCAATGTCGTCTTGCCCGCGCCCAGAAAACCGGACAGGACCGTGACGGGAAGCTTGTGGAGCTGTGGCTGTTTCATGCGGGCCTCGACAAAAAGCGCAGGCGCGATGGCGTGGCGAAGTGCCAGCCAGCGGGGATGCAGGAAGATGTTCACCGGTCCGCAGTATAATGCAACCGTGTTGCGTTAAGTCAGCGAGCATGCATTCCTGTTTCGATTGCGCTTCGTCAGCGGCTTTCACAGCTGTTTTCCCATCACGCTTTCATTTCACTTTTCACCGATCAGGCAACACCCGATGACCTTGTCCTTACCCGACGTCGCCACCACCGATTCCCCCGCCGTTGCGCTGCCCTTGGACTGGGTGGGCATGGACGGCATCGACCTGCCCATCAAGCTGGGCGGGCTGCGTGTGCCGGTGTCGGTCGACGTGGCGGTGGACCTGCCGCGCGCAGCGGTGAAAGGCATTCACATGTCGCGCCTGCATCGCTTGCTCAACGAAGTTGCCGAGCATCGCGAACTCACGCCGGGCATCCTCAGCATGCTGCTGCAGGAGATGGTCGACAGCCATGCCGACTGCGGTACGACCGCTGCGCGCACGGTGTGGCGCTTCAAGCTGTTGCGTGCGCGCCCGGCGCTGGTGACGCCAGGCTTGAGCGGCTGGCAGGCCTATCCGGTCACGCTGCACGCGCAATGGCGTGATGGCAGCCTGTCCTTGCGACTGATGGTAGACGTGACCTATTCGTCCACCTGCCCTTGCTCGGCAGCGCTGTCGCGGCAGGTGCTGAAAGATGCTTTCCTGCGTGATTTCACCGATGTGGAAAACGTGGCGCCGCAAGCGGTGGCAGCATGGCTGGAAACGAACGGCAGCCTGGCCACCCCGCACAGCCAGCGCAGCGTGGCGCAGGTGTCGGTGGATGTTGCGCTTGCTGGCGGCCCGTCGCAGGCGGGTTGCGACACGGATGTCGGTGAGCCTGAGTCTGTCGATACGCTCGGCATCGGGGCCTTGATTGCCCGTATCGAAAAATCACTGGGTACGGCGGTGCAAACCGCCGTCAAGCGTGCCGACGAGCAGGCCTTTGCACAGCGCAATGGCCAGAACCTGATGTATGTGGAGGATGCCACGCGGCGCATTCTGGCCAGCTTGGCGGGGGACTATCGAAACGTGCACGTGGCGGTGCGGCATCTCGAAAGCCTGCACCCGCACGATGCGGTGGCCAGTGCCGGGGCCGCCCATCCAGCGCGCTGACGCCTGCCTGAAGTCGCGCGAATACGTAGACTGTCTCCCACATGATGACCAGTCGGCGCCGACATCCTCCGTCCGCGCCTCGACCGCGACAGAGGTGACCCGATGCAAGGCAATTCATCAATGCAAGACATGCGCGACGTGTGCGCGGTGACGGTAGGGAAGCCGCTGACGCGAGCCACGAGCGCAGCACTGCTGGCGCTGGCATCGCTATCTGTCCACGCCGCTGCGCCGGTCTTGCGCGACATCGCCGATGCCTATGCCCTGCCGCTGGACGGCCAGGCGGGCACCTTGAATTACTTCGTGGCGCACCGCCAATCGGCACCGGCAGACGATGCGGCCACGTCTGCACTGGTCGCCTTGCACGGTCACCCGCGAGATGCGAACAAGACCCTGGCAGCAGGCGAGCTTGCCGCCAGGCAGGCCGGCCGCGCTGCCGACACGCTCATCGTTGCTCCGCTGTTCCAGGTGGCCAGCCCCGCCGACGAACGCTGTCATTCCGCAGGCGTCCCCGCTGCGCAGGCCGGCGACGCCTTGTGGACCTGCGGTTCCTGGATGGAAGGCGGTGCAGCCAAGGGCAGCAAGGTGAGTTCGTTTGCGGCACTCGACCAGCTGCTGGCAGACCTGAAACGACGCTGGCCACGACTTCAGAAAGTGACCGTCACCGGCTTTTCGGCGGGCGGGCAATTTGTGCAGCACTACATCGGCTTTGCCCATCCGCCTGCAGGACTGTCGGTGCGATACGTGGTGGCCGATCCCGGCACCTGGCTGTACTTCGACACCGTTCGCCCGACCCCGCAGCGCAGCGGCCAGTCCGTGGACTGGCGCAGCTGCACCCAGGCAAGCGGCGAGGGCGCGTGTGACTATGCTTTTGCGCCACCGCCGACCGCGCAGCAGTGCCCGGACTTCTCGCGCTGGAAGTACGGCATCGACCAGGTGCCCGCTGCGCTTGGCAAGACCGGCGCAGCGGCACGCGCGCAGTACGCGCAGTCTGATGTCTCGTATCTGGAAGGCGCGCTGGATACGGGTGAGGGGCCGGGTACGGTCTACCGGCTGCTGGACAAGTCTTGCGGCGCACAGACGCAAGGTCCGTATCGCTTGCAACGCGGCTTGGCGTATCAGGCTTACGACCGGCAGGTTCTGTCGCCGCAGCAGCAGCGCACGTTGACCGTTGTGCCAGGCTGCGCGCACGATGTGTCGTGTGTGTTCCCCTCGGCTGCGGCGGCCGGGGTGTTGTTCCCGGCGGCAATCAACTAGGCGGACCTCCGCCTGGCAAGGCCGGCGCCCGGGCTTTTTCCACCACCCAATCCCCTACCTGCTGCGCCAACGCGTCGCTGTTGTCGTCCATCATCAGCATGTGCGAATTGCCGTGCACGCCTTGCTCGCCCAACACGCACCAGTCCACCTGCGCACCCAGTTCGCGCAAGCGGTCACGGACGGCTGCGCCGCGTGTCACCAGCGTTGACCATAGCGGCGTAGCGTCCAGGTAATCGCCATACAGGAACAAATACGGCTTGCCCGCGACTTGCTGCGCCGTCGGTGCATCGTCGAATCCCGAGGCTTCCACCGCCACCACGCCGTGCACCAGTTGCGGCCTGCGCGCAGCCGCCCGGAACGCCACCTCGCCGCCCTGGCTGTGGGCCAGCAGCATGCACGGGCCGACGCGGTCCAGCACCGCACACAAGGTATCCACGGCCACGCCGTTGTTGCCCAGCCAACGCGGCACCGCACCCATGATGAAGGTATCGAACGCCGCAACTGGAAAACGCTGGCCTGCGAACGCTTGGCGGGTAGAAAAGTCGGCGGCAGCGCCGATGCGGAACAGGCTCCATGCCTCTTCGGCGCTGCGCACGATCGGCGCGTCCGGCCACACCCCCGGGAATGGCGCCCAGCCGGCCCGGCCGCGCTCCACGTTATCCACCACGTAAACGGGAATGCCCTGACGCACGAAGGCTTGTACCCAGCCATCCCGACCGTCGGGCGTCTGTTCCCACATCGTGCCGCACATGCCCCCGCCATGCAGCAAGACCAGCGGGGCGCTGCGCACCTGCGCCGGGATGAAATACTGCACGTAGGCCTGCTCGACGTGGAACAGTCCATTCGGGTCATAGTCCAGCGATGCGGTGGCGGTGAAGGCAATGCGCCGCGTCGGCTCGCCGTCGATGCGGATCTGGCGACCGCCCACATAGAAGCTGCCAAAGCGGGCAAGCGTGATGGGCGCGCTCATGCGTGGCGACCTTGCACCGCGGCGATGTCATACGCCCGGTGTTGTCGTCGCGTGGCAAGCTCAGCAAATGCCCAAGCCTTGTCGATCATTTTTGTCACCGTCCTACGAAGCCTTGGGCGGATTCACCATCGGGCACTTGCTTGCCGACAGCGGCCACACCAGCTGGTCGCCCGGGATCTTGGCGACGATGTTGTAGTAGTCCCAGGGCGTCTTCGATTCGCCCGGCTTCTTCACCTGAGCAAGCAGCATGTCGCGCACCACCAGGCCATCTGCCCGAATATGCGCGTTGGTGCTGAAGGCATCATCGATGGGCAGGGCGCGCATCTGCGCCATCACTGGTTCGGCCTGGCTGTTGCCCGCCGCCTTGACCGACTTCAGGTAATGCCGCACCGAGCCATACACGCTGGTCTGCAGGAAGGTGGGCGCCTTGCCTAGGCGGTCGATGAACTTGCGGGTGAAGGCGCGCGTGTTCTCGTCGGTGTTCCAGTAGGACGGCACCGTCAGGAAAGTACCCTGCGCCACGGGCAGGCCAAGGCTGTGCACGTCGGTTTCCAGCAGCAGCATGGCGGCCAGCTTCTGCTTGTCCTGGCCGATGCCGAACTCGGCCGCCTGGCGAATGGCCGCGATCGTGTCGCCGCCCGCGTTGGCGATCGCAATGATCTGCGCATTCGAGGCCTGCGCCTGCAACAGGAAGGACCCGAAGTCCGACGCGTTCAGAGGGTGGTAGATGGTGCCCAGCATCTTGCCGCCATTGGCTTCCACGACTTGCGTCACGTCATTGGCCAGCTGCTTGCCGAAGGCGTAGTCGGTGGCAATGGTGAACCAGGTCTTGTTGCCGCTCTTGACCACCGCACTGGCCGTGCCGCGCGCCAGGGCATAAGTTGTGTAGGCCCATTGCACGCCATAAGGCGAACATTGTTCCTCGCTGAGCGCCGTGGTGCCGGCGCTGGTGACCAGCACCAGCTTCTTCTTTTCGCGCGCCAGGTTCTGGATGGCCAGCGCCACCGACGAGTTCGGCACGTCGACGATCACCTCGACCCCGTCCACGTCATACCAGCGCCGCGCAATCGACGCGCCCAAGTCGGCCTTGTGCTGATGGTCGGCGCTCAACACCTCGATCTTGCGGCCCAGTACCTCACCGCCGGCTTCTTCGACCGCAATGCGGGCGGCCTCGACCGAGCCCTTGCCGGTGGCGTCCGACACCACGCCCGACAAGTCGGTCAGCACACCGATGCGCAAGGGCGGGGCCGCCTGCTGCGCCGCGGCGGGCAGCGCAAGGGAAAGCAGGGCGGCGGCAACGGCAGCCATCAGGCTGCGGGGAGTGCGTGACATCGAGATCTCCTTGCCGGTCATGCGCCGGCGTGTTTTTTATGTCGTCCGCAGCGCGTCCTGCAAGCAGGGCGGCAACCGCCGGACGAATTTCATGATACGCAAGCCATGCCCCAACGACGGATCGGCGCGACGGTGTGTGCCGCAGCATGGCCGCAACGGCGCCGAACGTCTAAAATGCCGCATGAAAATCGCAATCGATCTACAAGCGGCCCAGACGCCCAGCAGCCGCCAGCGCGGCATCGGCCGTGCATCCCTTGCCCTGGTGCAGTCCATGGTGCGTCATCCCAGGTCGCACGATATCCATCTGGTGCTCAACGAAGCGTTCTTCGACGCCGATACGCCGCTGCGCATGGCGATGCCGTCCTTGCCCGACGATCGTTTCCACTGGTTTTCGGCGCCGCCCGTCGCTTCCATGGTCGAGCCCTTCCTGACCGTGGTGGGCGAACAGATGCGCGAACGCTTCGTGCGCCGCCTGAATCCAGATCTGATCCATATCGCCAGCCTGTTCGAAGGACTGGGCGATGCCGCGCGCGGCTCGATCGACACGATTCCGGGCGGACCGCTGTCGTCGGCCACCTTGTATGACTTGATTCCCTACTTGCGCCCCGACCCTTATCTGGTCAATCCGGTGGTGCGCAGCTGGTACTACCAAAAGCTGCATTGGCTCAAGCGAGCCGATGTGCTGCTGGCGATCTCGGATTACGCACGCCAGGAAGCGATCGACGCCCTCGGCCTCGACCCGGAACGTGTGGTGGCAATCAGCTGCGGTGCCGACCCGCTGTTCCGCACCGTCGACTGGGCGCCGGGCGAGGCCGACGCATTGCGGGCACGCTACGGGCTGACGCGGCCTTTTGTGATGTATACCGGCGGCGACGACGACCGCAAGAATCTCGTCGGTCTGATCGAGGGCTGGGCGCGTGTGCCAGCCGAATTGCGCGACGCGCATCAACTGATGATCGTCTGTCGCCTGACCGACGCCCGGCGCGAGACCTTGCAGCAAGTGGCAGCCAGCCATGGCCTGCCGCCCGGCGGTCTGGTGCTGCCCGGCGCATTCGTGCCCGATGAAGACTTGCGCGCCTTGTACGCGGCGTGCGCCCTGTTCGTGTTCCCGTCCCTGCACGAGGGCTTTGGGCTGCCGCTGCTGGAGGCCATGCACTGCGGCGCCCCGGTGCTTGCCGGCAACAACAGCAGTCTGCCCGAAGTAGTCGGACGCCAGGATGCCTTGTTCGATCCGCGCACGCCCGAAGGCATTGCCGAAGCGATTGCCACCACCTTGGGCAACCCTGCCAAGCTTGCCGCGTTGCGTGCGCACGCACCCTTGCAGGCGGCCAAGTTCTCGTGGGATATCTCGGCTTCGCGTGCGCTTGACGGTTTCGAAGGCGCCCATGCTCGCGCCCAGCATGCAGCGACGGCCCGCATTGCGCTGCCTGCACGCGAGCGCCTGGCGGTGGTGTTGGGCAAGGGCGCTGCATTTGACAGCGAGCACCTTCTGCTGCGGTTTGCGCAGCATTACGATCTTGAGTTGATCGCCGACGATGGCCGTGATGGTTGGGCGGGCGCACGTTATGCCCGGCGCAGTCTGGCTTGGTTCGATGCCAATCACGATCGTTATGCGCGGGTGTTGTATGTGCCCGGGGCGGATGACGTCGATGCGGCATGGCTGGCTCGTATGGAACAAAAGCCCGGTGTGCTGGTGCTGCCTGCCTTGCACGCAGGCGAAGCTGCGCTGCGCGCGCGCCATCAGGCGGCCGTAGCGGCCGTTAGTCACGCCCCGGATGCAATGCTGGCCGAGTTGGTCGACATCCATGGTTGGCGAGTGGTGCTCGACGCCAAGCAGACTGACGCCGCCACCCTTGCCACCCGTTTGCCCTGGACGCGCGATTTGCTGGCGCTGGCCACGCAGGTGCTGGTGACCGATCCGGTGGTTCGCCAGGAAGCCCGTAGTTGGTATGGCGACGAACTCGCCCAGACGCTGCAGGTGGTCGATGCCGCAGATCATGGTGCCTTCATCGCGGCGCTCGAGGCCGCCCCCCAGGCCTTGCCGGCTCCGCACGTCCTCTATGTCGACGTGACCATGCTGGCGTCGCAAGACTTGCGCACCGGTATCGAGCGCGTGGTGCGCAGCGTATTGGCCGCGCTGCCCGCACAAACGCCGCCGGGCTGGGTGCTGGCACCGGTGCGTGCGACCGACGAGGGCTACATCCATGCCAGTCGGCTGGTGTCGGAATGGCTGGATCTGCCGGTGCCGCTGACCCGTGACGGGCAGACGGCGTTGCCAGGCGCTGGCGACGTATTCCTGGCTCTCGACTGGGCACCGGCGCGTATTGCCGAGCACCGGCCGCATCTGCAGGCGATGCGTGCACGCGGCGTGCGCATCAACGTCGTGGTCTACGACATGCTGCCGCTGCAGTTCCCGCAGTTCTTCCCCGACTTCGTGCAGCCGCTGTATCGCGCCTGGCTCGACACCATCATCGACAGCGCCGACGGACTGGTGGCGATTTCACAGGCGGTGGCCGATGAGTTGTCGACCTGGATCGACGCGCATCCGCCGTCGCCCGGCATTCGCCGCCCGGCCATCGGCTGGTTCCACCTGGGGGCCGACATCGAGGCCAGCCTGCCCACGGCAGGTGACGACGAACGCGCAGCAGCGGCGCTTGCTGGCCTGAACTCGGCTGCGCGGACGGTGTTGTCGGTGGGCACGGTCGAACCCCGCAAGGGACATGCGGCCGTGCTCGATGCATTCGAGGCGCTGTGGGCCGCAGGCCGTCAGGTCAACTGGCTGATCATCGGCAAGCAGGGATGGGACGTGGCCGCGTTGGGAGATCGCATGCGCAATCATCCCCAGGCGGGTCGTCATCTGCTTTGGCTTGACCAGGCAAGCGACGCAGCCCTGGCCCTGGCGTACGCGCGCGCCGACCTGCTGCTGTTCGCATCCTATGGTGAAGGCTTCGGGCTGCCGCTTATCGAGGCGGCGCAACACAATGTGCCGATTCTCACGCGCGACGTGCCGGTGCTGCGTGAAGTCGCTGGCGTCCACGCTGCGTATTTCGGCACCGACACCGCGACGGCGAACGGCAGTCTGGATGCCATCTCGCTGACCGATGCGCTTGCCGCCTGGCTGGATGGTGAGGCGGTGCCGCCCTCGGCCGCGCTGCCACGTCAGACATGGGCCGGCAGTACGCGTCAGTTGCTTGGGGTGGTGTTGGGCCAGCGCTGGCATCAGCCGCCAGCCGCCTGATAAACAAAAAACGCCGGCATCAGGCCGGCGTTTTTTTGACTGTTGCCCGCAAGCTGCAGGCAACGGTGGTCGTTCAGCTCGTCGGATCACTGGCTGTGCCGGTCGTGGCCGGGGTGGCAACTCCCGCACCGATAGCAACGGGATCCACCACCACTTTCAGCGGCAGCGCTGCCGTGCCGATGAAGTGAGTGGCGACGCTTGGCAACACCACGGTGAAGATCGCGGCGCGCTCCCACCAGTCGTAGTTCTCGGCCAGGTGGTTCATGTCTCGGTGCAGCGCCACCGCAATGCTGTAGCTGCCCGGGCCGAGGTTCAACTGCTCGAACTGGAACTCGATGACACGCTGAACACCGGCTTGCTCGCCGATCTCCTTGATGCCCAGGAACCAGGTGTTGGTGCCGAAAGCATCGGCACCAACACGGTTCTTGATCAGTACGCCCGCCACCAGGTCCGGCAATGCTTCATGCGCCGTGTAGGTCAGCCGTACCGTCATCGGCTCGCCTACCCGGAAGATGCCCTGGTTGACCACGCCGGTGCGTGGCGCCACCAAGTCAACTGCGTCGTAACGCGCCTTGCCGTTGCCCGATCGGCCATCGAAGCTTTCTGGTGTGGCGGCTTTTTCGTGCGCCAGCGTGCGCTCGGCGATCATCGCGTTGTAGTAATCAAGCACGTCGTCGGGCGAGGCATCCATCAACAACTCGCCGCTGCCCATCAAGAGCGCTCGATTGCACAGGCTCTTGATCGCGCTGGGGTCGTGCGACACGAACAGCAGCGTGGTGCCTTCATCCAGGAACTGGCGAATGCGCGCGAAGGACTTGTGCTGGAAATACGCGTCGCCCACGGCAAGTGCCTCGTCGACCACCAGAATGTCCGGACGGAACGCCGTCGCTACAGAGAAGGCCAGGCGCACCCCCATGCCGCTGGAGTAAGTGCGCAGCGGCAAGTCGAAGTAGTCGCCAATCTCGGCAAACTCGCGGATAGCGTCGATGACGCTATCGATCTGCGCGCGTGTGCGGCCTTGCGTCTGACCTGACAGATAGGCGTTTTGCCGGCCGGTGAAGTCCGGGTGGAAGCCCATGCCGAGTTCGAGCAGCGCCGCGATCTCGCCGGTGCATTCGACGCTGCCCTCGGTGGGCATGGCGGTGGCGGTCAGCAGCTTCAGCAAGGTGCTTTTGCCGGCACCGTTGATGCCGATGATGCCGATTGCTTCGCCGCGCGCGATGTCGAACGAGACATTGCGAAACACCCAGCGCAGGTCGGTCTTGTCTTCGGCTTTGGTGCTGAACAGGCGGCGCATCGCTACTTGTCGGCCGCGGCCCGGTGCATAGGCCTTGCCGAGATTGATGGCCCGCAGGATCGGGGCGACGCGAGGCGCCGCCGGCTGCGTGTCGGTGGTGTCGTGCAACAGGTTCAATGCGGTCATGGCTTACAGCTCGTCCAGAATCGCGCCGTACAGGCGGCGGTACACATACACAGCGACGATGCCGACGACGGCGGCGACGGCCAGCGGGTAGCCCAGCGGCGCGAGGGCAGGGACCTGGTGCTCGAGGAAGATGGTGTGCAGGCTGCGGATCGGCGCCATGATCGGGTTCCATTCCAGCCAGCGCTGCGCATGTTCCGGCAGGATGGTGATCGGGTAGACGATCGGCGTGCCCCAGAACACCAACTGCAGCACGATGTCGACGACTTGTCCGATATCGCGGAAAAACACCTGCAGTGCCGACAGCATCACGCCGATGGCCAATGCCATCAGCACCAGCACACCCAGCGGCGCGATTGCCGCAAAGATTGCCCAGCCTGGGAACAGGCCGGTCAGCAGCAGGAAGATGATGAACAGCGCGGCCATCACCAGGAAATTGAAGGCGGCTACGGCAACCACTGGTACGAACAGCACCAGGCGGGGGAAAGACACCTTCTTGATGAGGTTGCCATGCTCGACCAGGATGCCTTTGCTGCGCTGAACGATCTCCTGGAACATGCCCCACGAAATCACGCCGGTCAGCAAATACACGCTGTAGGCAAAGCTCGAATCAATGCCTGGCAGGCGAGCGCGCATCAGTTGCGAGAACACCAGTGTGTAGACCAGCACCATGGAAAGCGGTTGCAGCAGCAGCCACAGCGGGCCCAGTACGGAACCGGTGTAGCGCATCCGCAGATCGCGTTCGGCAATCGCGCGGGCAAGCCCGCGGAATCGCCACATATCGACGAGGGTCTTCATGAAGCAAGGGCCTCGGACGAAGGAATGGATTGGGGAATCGGCGCCGGCCACACTTCACCGCCAAGCGGGTCAGCGAGCTGGGCCGAGATTTTCTCGAGATCGATCGGGCTGGTGCGAATACGCAATACGCCAGGGCGGGTGAGGCCCGTCTCGACCAGGGCAGCGGTCAGCGCGGCAGTCCGGACGACGTCGGGTGCAATCACGCTGTCGGCGCGCAGAGGTACGTAGCGCAGCAGCTTGAAGAACATCTCGCGCGGGTCGACGGGGGCCGGCGGTGGCATGGGTACGGACGTTTCGCCAGTGGGGGCCGCTGCCGGAGTCGCCGCGGAAGAAAGCGCAGCGACAGGCATCACAGGCGAGGGTGCTTCCGCCACAGCGCCGACCGCCGGCACTTCCGCAATCAACCAGTGCAGGCGAACCTGGCGCCGTTGCAGCGCCTGGAGTTCGTCGCGGGCGGCTTCATGCTGCAGGCTGACCAGTCCGAGGCCCAGGAAGCGGTCGCCCGGGTAGGTGTCCAGGCGGGTGTCATCCATTGCTTCCTGCGAAATGCCGAGCTTGCGCAGCATCAGGCGGTGGGCGTGACGATACACATGGCCGTCGAAGTACACCGGCTGAATACGCCAGACATCAGGAGCGATACGCAGGATCTGATCCAGCACCGGCCCGAAACTTTGCTGTGCATTGGCGCCCGCGCCAGCAGCCAGGTCGGCGATCGGCGGAGGCGGTTCCAGCGGCGGGGGCGGCGGTGCGTGCGGATCTTCCGGCGGTGGTGGTGGTGGCATCACCTGAGGCACCGGCGGCAGCAGGGCCGAAACATCGATGAACCAGCTCGGGCGGTCGAAGTTATCGGCGTTCTGGGCCAGGCTGCGGGCGATCAGTTCAAGCGCGTCGTCGCCAACCTGGGCTGCACCCGCAGCGTAGCTACGCAGCTCGCGCAGCGGTTCGCCGTAGGTGGCATACAGGTTTTCGATCGCATCGCGGTAGGCTGGCGTGGACACGGTCGGCAAGTGATAGCGATGCACATGCGCCAGTCCGGCGGCAGCCATCTGCGCGGTCCAGGCCGGGTCGCGCCAGGCGCGGTCCAGCGCAGCTTGCAGATCGGCAGGCGCAAAACGATCGGCCAATCGAATGACCACGTGCTCTGGCAGTTCGGCAGCCGAGCCGTGCGCATTGATGATGACCGGCAGGCCGTGCGCCATGCAGTCGAATACGGCTGCCGACGTTTCGCCACGCGATTCGGTGCGCAACTGCACCGCCACATCGGCTGCCGACAGCCAGGCGGCGTAATCTTCTGCCGAGTTGAAGCCGGTGATGCGGATACGCTCGCCCAATCCAGCTGCTTCAATGCGGGCCAGCAATGCCTGACCGAATTCAGCGCCTTCGTTCTGGCCGACAAAAATCAGGTGGGCACGCGGATCTTTTGCCTGCTCGCTGGCCAGCCAGGCCTCGAGCAGCGCGTCGTTGCGCTTGACCGCATGCAGGTGCCCGAAGGAGCACACCAGCCAGGCGTCCTCGGCCACATCCAGACGACGACGTGCCGCAACGCGATCGCCAACCGGTGCGCGTTTTTTCAGGAAGGGCACTTGGCGGAAACGATCGGCTTGGGCAAGACCGTAATGTTGCTCGGCCATCGTCAGCGCGTGATTTGAATGCACGATCACGCCAAGTGCCGTGTCCAGCACTTCTTTGTTGGCGGGGTAACGGTAAGCCGTCGGGTCATCGCCGTTGGCCACCAGGAAGTCCAGCGCTGGATAGCCGTGCGAGCGCAGCAGCGCGTGAATCCAGCCGGCTGGATCGGTCTTCGTGCGATACAGCCACAGGCGCAGGCCGCTGAGGTAGAAATCGTGCAGCACGACCACGCCCGGGACCTTGGCAAGCAGGTCCAGCATGTAGGCGTGATAGTGAGAATTGCCGAAGTGGTACAGCACGCGGTCGAAGGACGCGCCGTGGCGCACCAGCCAGGTAGGGTCGCGCATGGTGAAATTGGAAGCCAGCCAGCCGTCACTGGTTTCGGCCGGCTGATTCACCAGCGTGATGTCGTAGTGGCGCGACAACTCGTCGAGCAATTCCACGCTGTAGTCGGCAATGCCGCTTTGCTGCGGCGGGAAAGGTGACACGAAGGCAAGACGGGGACGCGCTGGCGTATCCACATGCAGGGTCGGAGCGCCATGTTCGCCGCCCTCGCGTGCCTGATCGCGCGCCAGGCGCAAGCGCGTGTAGGTCAGCTGTGTGGCGCGGGTCAATTCTGCGCGGCTGGGCGGAATCTCGACCAGCGAGACCACGGGCTGCGGGTAGTTGCGCGTGACCATGCGGCGCAGTCGCGCCTCGATGGGGGGCACCGCCTTGAGCAGAAACACCACGCTTGCGCGGACCCGAGGATAGGCTTCCGCATGGGAAGCGGCCGCAATAATCAGTTTCTTCAGTCTTGTTCTGGGCCTGAGTCGTGCTCTGAGCGCCTGCAACGCCATACTTGGCTCCGTACCGCTTGGGCAATCGCGCATTGTACGGGCTATTGGATAGCAGCCCGCCCCCTGCTTATCGCCAGTTGCCGTGCGCGAAGAGCGCCGCTTGCAGCGAATCAGATTCGTGCTTCCAGCGGGGCAGACACGCCGCCTGAATCCACGCCGCTACCCAACCGCTACTTTTCATCCGCCAACGCAGCAGAAATCACATATAACTGAAGATCGCCCTTGGCGAGGAAGTAAGTGCGGACTTCAAGACGGCCGGCAGGGCGGTCGGCGAGCGAAATCACGTGTTCGACCGTCTGTTTGACGCCGTCGGTGCCGACAAGCTTTCCTTCGGCAAGCATGGTGCCGCCCAGCATCACGTCCCAGCGCCCGACTTCCTGGCCTGCAGGGGCATCACTGGCGTAGTAGAGCTCGATGCGCACCTTGGTGGGCGGGATCTCGGTTGGCACGGCGGCATAGGGGCCGTAACTCAATATGCCTGGCGTGGCAGGGTCGCGTGGCACCAAGGCATCTTCTTTCATGACGCCGACCAGCGTGGGCAGATCACGCGCCCGCCAGTTCAAGCGTTCTGATACGGGCAGCACCGGAGCGGTGCGGGCGCCGGGGATCAGCTTGGTCTGGTCGATGGCCGGGCCGCACGCCACGATCTTGTCCATCTGCACGCACTGACTGCGTTGTGCTGCCGCGACGAAGCCCTTGGGCATGTCGAAGACGCGGTCGGCTGCGGTCACATACAGGGTGCGGTCCGTGGGCGGTACATCGAATTCGTGGGCGCGCAGGCGGCAGGCAGTGCTGGGACGCGAGATGTACCCGGTGTCGATGCGCTTGCCGTAGAAGCCTGCCAGGCGTTGCCAGTGCAGGTAGATGGCCGGGTCAGTCCGGTCACAGTCATAGGGCGGATACAGGCGAATATCGTCGATGCCGGCCATCACCGGTGCCCAGGCGCTCAGGTCGTCCACCGGCGGTACCGAGGCCATTTGCTGGATGCGGGCGCGCAAGGGGCCGGTATCGGTCCATTGCAACAGCAGCGCCACCGCCACCACGCCCAGCGCCCACAGGGCGCGCCGCCGCAGCAAGGCCACCAGGCCCAGGAACAGCAGGGCATAGCCCGCCGGCCAGAAGAAGCGTCCGCTGGCCCGGAAGGTGTCGGTGGCGCGGCGCAGCCAGGCGGGCAGATCGACGTTGAGCAACTCGGTCTGTTGCCAGAACACCCGGTTCGACAGCGCATAGACCGCCATCACCAGCAATATCGTGAACAGCGCGGCATGGCGGCTCAGCAGGCGGGGCAAGGTGCGGGCGTGCAGAACGAGGGCAATCAGCAGCATTACCCACAGACCCAGGCCCAGGTAGTTGAAACCTTCGTACTGGCCGGTGGTGGCATCGACGAAGTGGTAGGCGGCCAGGGGTTGGTTGGCCAGGGCCTGCGGCACGCAGTCGATGAAGCGCCCGCCGCACAGCGGGGCGGTCAGGTTCATGGAATAAATGCCGTAGCCGACCGCGGCGGTGGAGCCGCCGCCGTAGCCGGTGCCCACTGCCGCGGCCACGATCAGCGCGGCCGACAAGACCAGGGTGACCAGGGCGGTGATCAGCCTGCGTGGCCACGGCGTGCTGGCAGGGGCGCCCTGCGAAATGGCTTCATCCAGCAGCCAGGCCGTGAAAATGCCGAAGGCCATGGTCAGCAGGTAGGGGTGAACCAATAGCGCAGCGAGGTTCAGGACCAGAAAGGCGCCCAGCGTCGCGCGGCGAGACCAGCCGCCCGCGTCACCGACTCGCCCGCTGCGACCGCGCACATACAGCGCCAGTGCCGTCAGCACGATGGCGTGGGTCATCAGCGAGGTATGGCCAAGCCGGAACAGCAGCGCCGGCCAGGTCAGCGCAAAGATGGCGGCGACCACTGCACCCCAGGCATGGCGCACGCCAAAGCTGCGGATCAGGAAGACCGCCGCCAGCGCCTGGGTCACGAACGCGACCGCATGCCACACGCCGATATAGTGAAAATGGGCCGGGAGCCAGGCCGCAAAGGGTTTGAACAGCAGCGCCGCAAGCGGAATGCTGTCGGTGAACGCAATGCTGACGCCTTCCGGCGCGCCCAGGCGGTAGGTGTGCAGCAGTGGCAGATGCCAGCTGTCCTGCACGTAGAACCACCAGCCCGAGACGTGTTGCGCGGCATCGCCAGTGTCGAACATCTGCCCGTGACCCGCCAGGAACGCGGCTGGGAACAGTCGCCAGACCATGGCAAACCCCGCCAGCAGGGCCAAGGTGTAGGCGATGGCTGGCGAACAGTCGGCCAGCAGCGGCTGGACCAGGCGGGGAAGGCGAGGCGAGTGGGTGGATGAAGGCATGCTGTCGAAGGCTGCGGACGCCCGGGGGCGACCTGATCGGGGCTCGGGAAAGCGCAAGCCGGCCCGGAAGAAGTGGGCGTATGTTAATGGCAGAAGGGGCCGCAGATGCACGGCAGAAGCGGTGGCGGGTGGATTTGGCAAAGGCATTTGGCAGACGCATGTGGCTGACGCGTCACCAGACGCGTCAGCAGGCATCGCCGCAGAGGTCCGCCAGTGATTTGTGGCCAATATTGTGTTGCTGCGAACGAGTTCGTGCGGTCTTTCGCAGCCGCAGCCGCTCATGCGTGACCCGGCCGAGCGCAGATGTGGGCCTCTTGAATACCGCCTGATCGCCGCCATTTACAAGGGGTTGCGAGATATCGGCCGCGCTGGTTCGACCTGCTTGGCGAAGGTCTGCGGTCGTCGCCCCCACCCAACGCGCCGTTCCAGTACCATTGACGGTTCAACAGAGAGTGGACTATGGCTGGTCTGGACAAGAATACGCCGCTGCCCACCGGCATCGTGGTGCACACCCAGTCGCGGGTGCTGGAAGTGTCGTTCGCCAATGGCCGCAACTTCCGGCTGCCGTTCGAGTTGCTGCGCGTGTACAGCCCCTCGGCCGAGGTCAAGGGCCATGGGCCGGGGCAGGAAACGCTGCAGGTCGGCAAGCGCGACGTGACGGTGACGGCGCTGGAACAGGTCGGCAACTATGCGGTGCAGCCGATCTTTTCCGATGGCCACAGCAGCGGGATCTACTCCTGGGATTACCTGTACCACCTGGGCGACCGTCAGGACGCCTTGTGGGCCGATTATCTGAAGGCGCTGGCTGATGCCGGCGCTTCGCGTGACGCGACGGTGTCCGGCGCGCCTGCCTTGCAGGCGACCGAAATCCAGCGCAAAGGCTGTCATTGATGAGCGAACTTCCTCCGCCGGCGCCTGAAAGCGCGGCTTCCTCGGCAGCCGGTGCCGCCGACCAGACCCATTTCGGCTTCCAGACGGTGGCTGAACGCGACAAGTCGCGCAAGGTTGCCGAGGTGTTCCACTCGGTCGCCAGCCGCTACGACGTGATGAACGACTTGATGTCGGTCGGGCTGCATCGCGCCTGGAAGGCCTTCACCGTGGGGCGTGCGAACATCCGCCCCGGCATGAAGGTGTTGGATATCGCAGGCGGCACGGGCGATCTGGCCAGGGCGTTTGCGCGAAAAGTGGGCCCGACTGGTGAAGTCTGGCTGACCGACATCAATGATTCGATGCTGCGCGTAGGGCGTGATCGCCTGACCGACGAGGGCATTCTGAACCCGGTGGCGGTGTGCGACGCCGAGAAGCTTCCCTTCCCGGATCGGTACTTCGATCGGGTGTCGGTGGCCTTCGGCCTGCGCAACATGACGCACAAGGATCGGGCGCTGGCCGAGATGAAGCGGGTGCTGAAACCGGGCGGCAAGTTGCTGGTGCTGGAGTTTTCCCAGGTCGCAAAGCCCCTGAAGCCCGCCTATGATTGGTATTCTTTCAAGATCCTGCCGTGGCTGGGTGCGAAAGTTGCGGGAGACGAGGCGAGTTATCGTTATCTGGCTGAATCGATACGCATGCATCCCGACCAGGACACCTTGGCCGGTATGCTGGAACAAGCGGGATTTTCCCGTGTCCAATATTTCAATATGAGCGCAGGCGTCGTGGCACTTCACGAAGGCGTGCGACTCTGACAAAACGGGCACTGCATACTGTGCAGTGCTCGCCAAGAAGCGCCTGGCATGTGCCGGGTGTGTGCAAGGCGGGCAGGTCAGGCCGCCGGTGACGTCTGCGGGGGCGAATCCGGATCACGGCATGAGATTGCTCGACAGGGTTACGTCAAATCAAAGGAGATACCCCTTTATGTCACGCGGATTCTTTTCTCGCGTCTTGCCGGCGGTGCTGATCGTGGTCAGCACGTTCGCAATGACCGCAGTGTCTTACGATGCTCAGGCCAAGCGCCTGGGCGGCGGCAGCAGCGCTGGCCGTCAATCCAGCAATGTGATGCAACGCCAGGCCACACCGCCCAGCGGCTCCACGGGCGCGGCAAGTTCCGCCGCCGCACCGGCAGCCGCCGGCGCGACCGCGGGTGCCGCAGCAGGCGCAGCACGTAGCGGCGCCTCGCGCTGGCTCGGTCCGATCGCCGGCATCGCCGCCGGTCTGGGTCTGGCCGCGCTGTTCTCGTCGATGGGCCTGGGTGGCGCATTGGCCGAGTTCATGAGCAGCTTCCTGCTGATTGGTCTGCTGGCCTTCGCCGCAATCTTCATCTTCCGCAAGCTGCGTGGCGCCAAGACCGCCAACGGCGCGCAACCCGCCTTCCAAGGTGCTGGTGCCGAGAAGACCGGTGGTTTCGACCCGATCGGTGACCGTCGCGCCGCGCAGGCCAATAACCTGCAGCGCGAGGCAGCTCCGGCTGCACCGGTCGCAGGCGCGAACTTCTCGCCGGCCGGCAACGGTTTGCCTGCGGGTACGTCGGAAGTGTCCGCTGGCGCCACCTGGGCGATCCCGGCTGGTTTCGACACGGCTGCGTTCCTGCAGCAGTCGAAGCGCCATTTCGTCGAGCTCCAGAAGATCTGGGACCGTGGCGATACCGCTGCGCTGCGTGACTATGTCACCGACGACATGCTGGCCGAACTGACCCAGCAGATGAGCCAGCGTACCGGCACCAACGTGACCGAAGTGGTCTTGTTGAATGCTGAACTGATGGGCATTGAAACCCTGTCGGACGGTTACCTGGCCAGCGTGCGCTTCTCGGGCATGGTCCGCGAAGAAGTGGGCGCCGAAGCCACGCGTCTGGAAGAGGTCTGGAACCTGTACAAGCCGACCAATGGCGGCGGCTGGTTGCTGGCCGGTCTGCAGCAGCTGTAAGCACGAAGGCAACCGGGCTCCGGCCCGGTTGTCGGCAGTCGATGTCGGTTCCTGGAATCGGCATCGCACTGCAGATAGCCCTCCGTCCTTCGGGACGCGAGGGCTTTTTTACGGCTGCGTTCTGTCGCGGTGTGGGGCTCTTGCGTTGACTGCGGGGTCAGGAGCCGGTGTGGTTCATGTAGGCAAGCGATCGAAGGACGACACACCGCCATATCCATGGCCCGCGACTGACCACCATCCCACCCCAAGGCTCACCCCTGGATACACCTCTCAAGCACCGCCGGCCGGCATCGCCCGTTCACCTGGCGTTCCTGCATCCCCGCACTGGTATTCTTGAGTCCTTCCGGCGGCGCGGCCTCCTGGCGCGCTGCTGCAGTTCCTGAATTCCTGTTCCCGAATTCCTGTTCGAGCAGCCCTCATGCCTTTGCCGATACCGACCCCTGCCGCTGCGGCGACACGGGCGTTCAATGCCTTGCTGGACCGAGAACCCTGGGCTCGTGATCGTCTGCAAGCCCATGCCGGAAAGACCGCCAAGCTGGTGCTGGGCGGCGTGCGCCTCACCTTCAGCATCACCGCGGCAGGCCATGTGGCGCCCGCACTGGAAGACGTGGCGCCCGACGTGGTGCTGACCGTCGCCACCGACAAGCTCAGCAGCCTGATGTCCGACGATCCCGCGCGCCGCATGAGCGCCGTGCGCATCGATGGTGACGCGGCACTTGCCCACACCATCAGCGACCTGGCGCGCGATCTGCGCTGGGATGTCGAGGAAGACTTGGCGGGCGTGGTGGGCGACGTGGCCGCATTGCGTCTGGTGCAGGGCGCGCGTGCGGTCAATGCCGGCGTGCGTGACGGTGCGTGGCGCCTGGCCGAGAACCTGTCGGAATACGTGACCGAGGAAGCCGGTCTGGTGGCGTCTGCCCCGGCGCTGGCCGCCTGGGGGGCCGAGGTGCGCCGCCTGCGCGATGCGACCGAGCGTGCGGACAAGCGTCTGGAGGCCTTGCGCCGTCGGATCGATGCGCTTGTGCCCGGGAAGGAGTAATCGCATGCTTACCTTGCTTCGCCTGATCCGAATCCTGACGGTGGTGTTCCGCTACGGCCTGGACGACCTGGTCCTGTCCGGTGTACGCACGCGCGGTTTCCCGCGCCTGATCAAACTGATGCGCTTCGGCCGCCGCTACACCTCGCCACGCGGCGTGCGCCTGCGCCTGGCGCTGGAATCGCTGGGCCCGATCTTCGTGAAGTTCGGCCAGGTCTTGTCGACCCGCCGCGATCTGATGCCCGAGGACATCGCCAACGAACTGGCCTTGCTGCAGGACCGGGTGCCGCCGTTCCCATCGGAACTGGCGGTGGCGATGATTCAGAAGGAACTGGGTCAGCATCCCGACACCTTGTTTGCGAAGTTCGACCACACGCCAGTGGCGTCTGCGTCGATTGCGCAGGTGCATTTCGCCGTGCTGCACGATGGCCGCGAAGTGGCGGTGAAGGTTTTGCGCCCGGGCATGCTGTCGGTGATCGACGAAGACTTGCGCCTGCTGGGCATCGTCGCCCGCTTGATCGAGCGCATGTCGCCCGATGGCAAGCGGCTCAAGCCGCGTGAGGTGGTGGCGGAGTTCAACGTCTACCTGCACGACGAACTGGACTTGCTGCGCGAAGCGGCCAATTGCAGCCAGCTGCGCCGCAACTTCGCGCCCGGCACGCCGCGTGGCGACATGCTGCGTGTGCCGGAAGTGATGTGGGACTACACCACTGCCGCCGTCTTCACGATGGAGCGCATGTACGGGGTGCCGGTCGGCCAGATCGAGCGCCTGCGCGCTGCCGGCGTGGATATTCCGAAGCTGGCGCGTGACGGTGTGGAGATCTTCTTCACGCAGGTGTTCTCGGACGGCTTCTTCCACGCCGACATGCACCCGGGCAACATTCTGGTGTCGGAAGACCCGGCCACGCTTGGCCGTTACGTGGCGCTGGACTTCGGCATCGTGGGCTCGCTGTCGGAGTTCGACAAGAACTACCTGGCGCAGAATTTCCTGGCCTTCTTCCAGCGTGATTATCGCCGGGTGGCTCAGCTGCACATCGAGTCGGGCTGGGTCCCGGCCGATACGCGTGAGGAAGCGCTGGAAGGCGCGATCCGCGCCTGCTGCGAACCCTACTTCGACAAGCCGCTGGTGGAAATCTCGCTGGGCCAGGTGTTGCTGCGCCTGTTCCAGACCTCGCGCCGCTTCAACGTGGAAATCCAGCCGCAACTGGTCTTGCTGCAGAAGACCTTGTTGAACGTCGAGGGTCTGGGACGGCAACTCGACCCCAACCTGGATTTGTGGAAGACCGCGCGCCCCTATCTGGAGCGCTGGATGCATGAGCGCGTCGGCTTCGTCGGTCTGAAGCGGCGCCTGAAGCAAGAAGCGCCCCAGTGGGCGCAACTGCTGCCGGAACTGCCTCGGCTGGTGCACAGCAAGCTGTCGCAGCCCGATTACGGCCCGGCGCTGGTAGTGGAACTGGCGCGCCTGCGCCAGGCCCAGGAGCAGGGCAACCGCTGGACGGCGGTGCTGATCGGCGTGTTGGCGATGGCGTTGGCCGTCGCACTCTGGGCCTTGATGGGCGGTTGATGGAGCCCTTGCTCAACCCCTGACCGCTGCTCGGTCGGGGGGCCGAGCAAATAGCGGTCAAGCAAGGATCGACGACAGATCAACGACAAACCAACGACGGATCAAGCCAGTTGGAAACGCGACACGGCGCCGCGCAGGTCGTTGGCCAGGCTGTCCAGCGAGGTGACGTTGGCGTTGGCCGCACGTGTGGCGGCCACGGACGCTTCGACCATACCGGCGATACGTTCCACATTGGCGGCGATGCTGGCGCTGGCCGAGCTTTGTTCCGACGTGGCATTGGCCACGTCGTGAATGTGGCCCAGGACCGCTGCCGACGCCGCGCTGATCTTCTTCAGCGACCCTGCGGCTTCTTCCGCCTTGGACACGCTCCGGCTGACTTGCGGCGTAATCGCCTCCATGCTGGTCACTACCGATCCGGTATCGCGCTGGATGTGGTCGAGCATGTCGTTGATCTCCGCAGTGGCACGGGCGGTGCGTTCGGCAAGATTGCGGACTTCATCGGCAACCACGGCAAACCCGCGTCCCTGGTCACCTGCACGTGCGGCCTCGATCGAGGCATTGAGCGCCAGCAGGTTGGTCTGGCCAGCGATACCCTTGATCACATTGGCGATGCTGCTGATGTCGCGGGTACGCTTTGCCAGTTCCGCAATCAGCCCCGACGACGTGGCGATCTGGGACGAGACGCCCTGGATTTCCCGGGACACGTCGGTGATCAGGTGTTCGCCCTCGTTGGCGGCTGCGGCAGAAGCGCTTGCGCTGTCGCGCGTCTCGCGTGCATTGCTCGAAATCTGGTCGACGCTGACCGACATTTCTTCAATCGCCGCTGCGGTGGACGAGGTCGCATCCGACGACTGTACCGAGGCATCACTGATATGCGCGATCTGGCCGGCAAGCTGACGACTTGCGTCGGCAATCGAGGTGGCGCCGTGCTGGATCGTGTGGATCATGTCGCGCAGGCTGCCCTGCATCTGTGCCATTACCCCCAACAAGCTGTCCGGGCTACCGCGCACGGTCGGCGTTCGGCGCAGGTCGCCGTTGGCAATCTCACGGGCAACCTCCACGGCATACGCCGGTTCGCCGCCCAGTTGCCGGATGATGCTGCGTGCCATTGCAAAAGCGATCCCTGCAACCAGCAGCACGGCGATCACGCCGGTGATGCCAAACAGTGCCGCGTGGTCCCAGAAGGACGCCGTCACGTCGTCGACGTTCAAGCCCATGCCGACTACCCAGTTCCACTCGGGAATCTGCTGAAGGCCGATGATGCGGGGGTCTTGTTTGCCGGTCACGACATTGCGCGTCACGGTCCGGGTGAGGGTGAATTTGCCACCGCTGAGCTTGAGCGCGTCTATGTAGATCTGTGCGTTGGTGCGTCCGTCAGGCTGTACATTGCCCACATCAACCTTGCCCTGGCGGTTCGGGTCACCATGCGCCCACAGCATGTTGTCGTCGATGCCGCGCACGAAAATGAAATCGGCGCCATTGCGCAGGCCGCGTACGGCATTGACGGCGCGGGCCTGTGCATCGGCACGGCTCAGCTCACCTTTCTTTTCGCGTTCGCGGAAGGATTCGATCTGGTTTGACGCCAGCACGACCGCCAGTTGGATGGCATTTTGCCTTTCATCGAGCATCGCTGCGCGTAGCGAAAACAGTGCGGCGGCAACCAGCGCCGCCAAGCCAAGTGCTGCAGCCAGGACCATGATGGTCAGCCGGGTGGAAATTTTCATGGGATGGATCGTCAGTGTGGGGAGGTCAGACCCACAGTTACGGCGGGCTCGGGTCAACGGATGCAGTCGGCTCGGTTGCCCTGGTGCCATCTGAACGCGTGGTATGCGGCGCTAGTGGTGGAACCTGGGTCGTCGTGGATGATTCATCGCCAGTGACGTGACGCGCCAATGGCGCGGTCGCCACGTCCAATGACCCGGCAGAAATGAAACGTCCGCCACATGGCGGACGTCTGGATGGGGCGGGCACTGCGCGCATGCACCCGCATGCAGCACACCGTTTTGTTGCCCGGAGGAATTACCGGCGTGGTTTCATCAGGGCAGCTTGAAGCGCGACACGGCGTTGTGCAGCTCGCTGGCCAGCGTGTCCAGTGCCACCACGTTGTCATTGGCGGCGCGGGTGGCGGCCACCGAGGCTTCCACCATGCCGGCGATGCGTTCCACGTTCGCTGCAATGTTGGCGCTGGCCAGGCTTTGCTCGGAGGTTGCGTTGGCCACGTCATGAATGTGGGCCAGCGCCTCGGCAGACGCGGCGTTGATCCGCTTCAGCGCATCGGCGGCAGCGCCGGCCTTGTTCACGCTGCGACCCACCTGCGGCGTGACGGCATCCATGCTTTGCACCACCGATCCGGTGTCTTGCTGGATGCGACCCAGCATCTCGTTGATCTCGGCCGTGGCGCTGGCCGTGCGTTCGGCCAGGTTGCGCACTTCATCGGCCACCACGGCAAAGCCGCGACCATGTTCGCCCGCGCGGGCAGCTTCGATCGAGGCATTCAGCGCCAGCAGGTTGGTCTGGCCCGCGATGTCCTTGATGACGTTGGCAATGCTGCCGATCTCGTGCGTGCGCTTGGCCAGTTGTGCGATCAGTGTCGACGAGCTGGCGATCTGGGTGGCCACGCCTTCGATTTCCTGCGACACATCATGGATCAGATGCTCGCCTTCGGTCGCCGCCGAGGCCGATGACATGGCGCTCTCGCGGGTTTCGCGGGCATTGGTCGAAATCTGGTCGACGCTGACCGTCATCTGTTCGATGGCGGCGGCGGTGGACGCCGTGGCCTCTGACGACTGCACCGACGCATCGTTGATCTGCGCCATCTGTGCGCTCAGTTGGCCGCTGGCGGCCGTCAGCGAGGTCGATCCCTGTTGAATGGTGGCGATCATCTGACGCAGGTTGGCCTGCATCTGTGCCATCACGCCAAGCAGGCTGTCCGGCCGCACGCCCGGACGCGGCACGCGGCGCAGGTCGCCAGCGGCAATGTCACGCACCACCATCACGGCAAAGGCAGGCTCGCCACCCAGCTGGCGGCTGATGCTGCGCGCCATGGAGAACGCAATGCCGCCGACGGCCAGCAAGGCAATCAGGCCGGCCAGCGCGAATCCGGTGGCGTAACGCCAGAACTCGGCATCGACATCCGTGGTGGTCAGGCCAGTGCCCAACAGCCAATCCCACTCGGGCACCTGCTGGATGCCCACCAACTGCGGTATCGCCTCGCCGGTGGCGCTGTTGGTGCTCATCACGTGGGCGTAGGTGAACTTGCCGCCGTTGGCCTTCACGGCGTCGATGAAGATCTGGCCGGTGGTGCGGCCGTCGGGCTGCTTGCTGCCCGGGTCGAACGTACCTTCGCGTTTCGGGTCGAGGTGGACCAGGACCATGTTGTCCGACATTTGGCGGACGAACATGAAGTTGCGTCCTTCGCGCAGGGCGCGAACGGCATCTCTTGCACGGCGCTGCGCGGTCGCGCGGTCGAGTTCACCCGCTTTTTCACGCATGCGGTACGCGTCGATCAGGTTGCCCGCCATCTTCACGCTTTTTTCGACCGAGTCCTGGCGCTCATCGAGCATCGCGCTTCGCAGCGAAAACAGGGCCACTGCGGCGAAGGCCACCAGGCCGAGCGCGGCGGCCAACACCATGATGGCCAGGCGCGTAGAGATTTTCATTGAGGAACCGCTTTGTTGATACGGCAGTGCGCCGTATCAAAGCGCATCAGCCAAGGAATACTGCATGCGCAGTAAGGGAAAACCCGAGAGTTACCCCCTTAACGACCGCAATTCCTAAGACTGAATCTGTAGTACTACGTAGTGGTAGCTTTTTTGACGAATAAATAAGCTGCCGGGACGACGCACCGGCATTGCACCGGTGCGCCGATCAAACCGGCGCCAAGACCTCATCAAGCCAGCATCAAGCCAGCTTGAAGCGCGACACCGAGTCGCGCAGTCCGTTGGCCAGGTTTTCCAGCGCCGTGACGTTGTCGCTGGCGGCCCGCGTGGCGGTGACGGAGGCGTCGACCATGCTGGCGATGCGCTCCACATTGGCGGCGATGCTGGCGCCCGCCGAACTTTGTTCGGAGGTGGCGTGGGCAACATCGTGGATGTGGCCCAGCACCGCGTTCGACGCCGCATTGATGCGCTTCATCGATGCAGCCGCTTCGCCGGCCTTGGACACGCTGCGGCTGACCTGCGGCGTGATCGACGCCATGCTGTTCACCACCGAGCCGGTGTCCCCCTGGATGCGATCCAGCATCTCGTTGATCTCGGAGGTGGCGCGCGCCGTGCGTTCGGCCAGATTGCGCACTTCATCGGCCACCACGGCAAAGCCACGACCATGTTCGCCGGCACGGGCAGCCTCGATCGAGGCGTTCAGCGCCAGCAAGTTGGTCTGGCCGGCGATTTCCTTGATGACGTTGGCAATGCTGCCGATTTCACGTGTGCGATTGGCCAGTTCGCCGATCAGTGCCGAGGAGGCGCCGATCTGGCGCGACACGCCTTCGATTTCCTGGGACACGTCGTTGATCAGCAGTTCGCCTTCCTGGGCGACCGTGGCGGATTCCGTTGCGCTGTCACGGGTTTCGCGGGCATTGGCGGAAATCTGGTCGATGCTGACCGACATCTGCTCGATGGCGGCCGCGGTCGACGAGGTGGCATCCGAGGACTGCACCGAAGCGTCGCTGATCTGGCCGATCTGGGCAATCAGCTGGGTGCTGGCCTGCGCCAGCGACTGGGCGCTGTGCTGAATGGTCTCGATCATCTGGCGCAGGCTGAGTTGCATCTGCGCCATCACGCCCAGCAGGCTGTCAGGCCGGCCCTTCAATTGCGGGACGTGACGCAAGTCGCCGTTGGCGATTTCCCGGGCGACCTGCACGGCGTAGGCCGGTTCGCCGCCAAGCTGGCGGGTGATGCTGCGCGCCATGGCGAAGGCGATGCCGGCCACCAGCAGCACGGCGACCAGGCCGGCCGCACCGAAGATTGCCGCATAGGTCCAGAACGCCGTTTCGATGTCATCGACGTACAGGCCGAAGCCGACCACCCATTCCCATTCGGGGATGCGTCGCAAGCCATTGATCTTGTCTTCCATCTCCCCAGTCAAAGGGTGCTTGACCAGGACCTTGACCATGGCGGACTCGCCGCCGGCGGCCTTCAGTGCGTCCACATACACCTGGCCGGTGGTGCGGCCGTCAGGCTGCTTGCTGCCTGGATCGATGGTGCCTTCGCGCTTGGGGTCGCGATGGACCATCAGCATGTTGTCGGCGATGTTGCGCACGAAGACGAAGTTGTCGCCGTCGCGCAAGCCGCGCACGGCTTCGCGGGCGCGCTTTTGCGCATCGTCCCGGCTCAGTTGGCCGGACTTTTCCAGCGCACGGAAGCTGTCGATCTGCTGGGCGGCGAGTTTCACCAACAGGCTGATGGACGCCTGGCGTTCGTTCATCATGGCTTGGCGCAGCGAGACCAGGGCAACGGTGGCGAATGCGGCAAGCCCGAGCGTGGCGACCAGGACCATGATGGTCAGGCGGACAGAGATTTTCATGACGATGTCTTTTTGGATGATGCAGTCGACTGGGGGACCCGGCAGGGCGGTGCGGGCTGGTGATCCCGAGCGTGGTTTGCCGCCGCACGACAGCGTGACCGGGTACCGGGATTAACGGCATTCCTGAGTCGAGATGAAGAATTCGCCGCCGAACGGTTAGCCGCCTGACAGCTGGCTTACAAGGCTTTTTTCGGGTGGGTAGATTCACCCCCGGTCAAGCGAAAAAAAAGCGGTTCGGTCACGAGCATGGCTGTGCCATACTCGCGCCGTTTTTGGCACAAAAATACATAGGGAGGCGGCCGTTCACCATGGTCATCGGGTTTGTTGCGCTATATCTGCTGGTTTCGGTCGCCGTCGGTCTTTATGCCACCAAGTGGGTGAAAAACTCGTCTGACTACGCGATGGCCAGTCGCGCGCTGCCGTTGTACATGGTGGTCACGACGACCTTTGCCACCTGGTTCGGCTCCGAACTGGTGCTGGGCGTGTCCTCGGTGTTCATCCAGAAAGGCCTGGCCGGCGTGGTCGAAGACCCGTTCGGCGCATCGCTTTGCCTGGTGGTCGTGGGCCTGTTCTTCGCGGGGCGCCTGTACAAACTCAATCTGCTGACCATCGGTTCCTATTACCGCGAGCGCTACGGCACCGTGGTCGAAATCCTGATGAGCGTGGTGATCATCCTGTCCTATCTGGGCTGGGTGGCTGCGCAGGTCAAGGCGCTGGGGCTGGTGTTTCACATGCTGGCGCCCGAGCTGTTCTCGCAAGAACTGGGCATGATCGTCGGCATCATCATCGTGCTGGTGCACACCATGTTCGGTGGCATGTGGTCGGTGGCGGTCACCGACTTCCTGCAGATGATCGTCGTGGTGATCGGCCTGATCGTGATCGCCTGGATCGCCACCGGCATGGTCGGTGGCATCGACGTGGTGATGGCGCAGGCCAGCAGCCGCGACCTGCTCAAAGCACCGTCGCTGGCGACGCCGCACGATGCGTTGTTCTTCTTCGCCGCGTTGATGACGATGATGTTCGGATCGATTCCGCAGCAGGACGTCTACCAGCGGGTGATGTCTGCCAATAACGTGGATTCCGCCCGTCGCGGCCCGGTGATCGGCGGCATCTGCTATCTGCTGTTCGCCTTCGTGCCCATGTACATCGCGGTATCCGCCTTCAGCATCATGCCCGAGGAGGTCAAGACGCTGCTGGCTGACGATCCGCAGAAGGTGCTGCCCAACCTGATTCTTGGCCACATGCCGGTGGTTGCGCAGGTGTTCTTCTTTGGCGCCTTGCTGTCGGCCATCATGTCGACGGCATCGGCCACCTTACTGGCGCCGTCGACCACATTTGCAGAAAACATCCTGCGCCATATCCGCCCGAACATGAACGACAAGCAGTTCCTGTTCTCGCTGCGCGCCTCGATGGTGGCCTTCACGGCCTGCGTGCTGGTGTTCGCCTTGCATTCCACCGATAGCATCTACGAGATGGTGGCCGGTGCCTATACCGTCACCCTGGTGGGAGCCTTCATCCCGCTGGTCTTCGGCCTGTATTGGAAGCGTGCCACCACGCAGGGCGCCTTGCTGTCGGCCATTCTGGGCACTGCTGCCTGGCTGACCTGCAAGCTGCTGTGGGCGGAAGTGTTTCCGGCGGCACTGGCCGGTCTGGGTGTAGGACTGGTCGCCATGGTGTTGGGCAGCCTGTTGCCGCAGGTGCTGCGTTCCCGCGTCAAACCGTCGCTGCATCCCGTGATCTGAGCGTGGATTTTTTCAACGCCGTGTCTACGCCATCTTCAAGGCCTGCCATGTCTGCCCGTTTCGAATCCAAGATCCTGTCGCGCGAGGCCTTGCTGGCGCAGGCCGGCCAGTGGCCACGCCCGCTGGTGTTCACCAACGGGGTGTTCGACATTCTGCATCGCGGGCACGTGACCTATCTGGATGCGGCCGCGCAGCTGGGCGGGACGCTGGTGGTGGCGATCAATTCCGATGCGTCGGCACGCCGGCTGGGCAAGGGGCCGGATCGGCCCTTGAACAATCAGGACGATCGCGCCGCGCTGCTGGCGGCCATGGCCTGCGTGGGGGCGGTGTGTTTCTTCGAGGAAGACACACCGGAAGCCGTGATCGCGGCCTTGCGCCCCGACCTGATCGTCAAGGGCGGCGACTACGACATGGAACGCCTGCCGGAAACCGCGCTGGTGCGCAGCTGGGGTGGGGATGCGGTGGCGATTCCCTTCGAGCATGCGCGGTCGACGACCAAGCTGGTGCAGAAGATTCGCGGCACGGGCGAGTGATCAGACTAATGCTCGGCCGAATCTCAGGCGGCATCCCTCATTGGGTAACCGTCAGATAAAGCAGCCGGAGGGCAGACTGCGCCCAATCAGGCCTGGCATTCCCGCAGCGTGTGCGTCGGGAAGCTGGCCCGGCCCGCTTCCAGGCCGTCACGCACCGGGGCCGAGATCGGCCGCAGCGTGAGCCAGGTGCGTACGTTCGAGCGCGCCACGATCTGCGCACCGGCCACGCGCTTGGTGTTCAGCGATTCCATGAAGCGCCGTGCGGCGTCTTCCGAGCGGAACAGCCCCAGGGACAGCGCGTGCTGATTCGGGCCCGGGTCCTGGAACACGAATATTTCGTCGATACCTTGCTGGCGCAGTGCGGCGGCGCGCGCCTGGGCGGCTGCTGCGTTGCGCAGGGGCGGAATGCGCACCATCCAAGACTGGGCTTCCTCGCCGCGCCGGGTATTGACGGTCAACTGCGGGAAACGTGCCGACAGCCAGATCAGCGCCTGGGCCAGTTCGGTGTCGGCAAAGCTGCCCCATTCCACGCAAGATGCGTTCATGGGCGGCGAGATGGCGCCTGCAACCGCGGTCTGCAGCACGGGCGCATTGCTCGATGCGTGGCTTGCCGCCAGGGTGTCGGCAACCGGGGTGATGATCGGGGCGGGCTCGGGTGGCGCCGATGCACTCGCCGGCGCTGCGACCGCGACCGCCTGCGCCGCGCGGGGCGGGGGCGATGCGCTGGCGGGAGTGGATGCGGGTGCGGCTGGCGGGGCCTTGGGGCCGTCCACATCCACCGGGGTGCCCAGGCTGATGGCGTCCGGCCGAACCTGCTGCGTCACGCGCTCGGGATCGCGCCCGACCTGTTCAGGCGGGGCAATACCCAGCCACTGCCGCCCGAAGGCGAGCAACAGCACGTTGGCGATCAGGAACACCAGGAAAACAACACGCATAAGTCGCCACGCTGCGGGCCCGCACCCGCTTTCACGGTCGATTATAGGAGGCGTGCCGCAGGGCGTCAGTGATGATCTTGCCGGGTTTGTTGCACTCAGGCGTCGAGCGCGCGCCGACGCGGGGGCGGCCTTGCTGCGACGTAGCGCGATCGATCCGCCAGTGGGGCGTGCCTCAGGCGCCGGGCGCCGTCGCGGCGCGCTGCCGCAACACTGCGCGCAGGCCATCGAGCACCGGGTGGGCGATGCGCTCGAGCGGGGCGGTGACGCCGCTGAGCGCCAGCAGTTGGGCAATCTCGTTGACCACCGCGTCCGACGCGCCTCCCGTTATATAGAGTGCGGGCGCCGTGCCGAAGCGGGCGCGCGCAATCATCCATTGGCGCAGCACTGCGCCAGCCTGGGCGGCGGCAATGCCCGAGGTAATGGCGTCATGGGTGTCGGCCGGGAAGTCCAGCACCACGCCGGCAGCGGTGGGCAACTGCGCGGTGCGTTGCGCCAGCGCGTCGCGCATCAGGTTCCAGCCAGGCACGATCAGCCCGCCCACGAAGACGCCATCGGGAGAAATGGTGTCCACCGTGGTGGCCGTGCCGAAGCTCACCAGCTGCCGCGGCTGTGGGCCGGGCGCGGGGGCGGTCTGCACGGCCACCGAGGTCCAGATGCCGACCAGCCCCATCCAGCGGTCCGCGCCAAGCTGGGTGGGCGTGCGGTAGCCGTTGCGCAGGCCGAGGGTGGCGTCGCCCGGGGTCTGCCAGTCGATGGTGTCGATGCCATGGGCAAGCAGCACCGCTGCAATGCGCTCGGCGGCCAGCACGCCGGCCACGTTGACACCGATGGCGCCTTGCAAGGGCTGGCGGGGCAACGACGCCAGCCATGCCGGCAATGCCGTGACCACCGTGTTGTGCGCGAGCGCCACCGGTTCGCCGGCGTATTGCCAGAGGCCCGCCGCATCGCGCGTCACCAGGGTCGCCTTGAGCCGGCTGTTGCCGCTATCGAGCAACAGCATCATTGCGCGGCTCCGACAAGCTTGGCCTCTGGGCGGGGTGCCTGCGCCCGTACCGACACGTCGCCCACGGTGACCAGCTGTTCGCCGCTGTCGGTTGCCACGCGCAGGCGGCCGCTGGCATCGAGCCCGGAGGCTTGGCCTTCGAACAGCACACGATCCCCTTCGATCACTCGTACGGGGCGACCTAGCAAGGCATCGTGGCGGGCAAAGTCATCCAGGAAGGCGGCGAGACCGTCCCGCGCAAAGCGATGAATCGCGCTGTGCCAAGCCAGCGCGATGGCGCAGACCAGGTCACAGGCATCCTTGCCATCGTGGTTGCCGCTGCTTGCGGCGCCCGTCTGTTGCCAGTCGGCAATCGCCCGGCCCAGGTGGGCCGACATGGCCTCGGCACCGCGCAGGTTGGTGCCCATGCCGATCACCACGCCGACTTCCGCGTAACCCGCCACCACCGGGCCCAGCAGGTTGGTTTCGACCAGCACGCCCGACAGCTTGGCGTCTTGCCACAGCAGGTCGTTCGGCCATTTCAGCTTCAGGCCTGCCGGGTCCGGCAGGCGCGCCGCCATCGCCATGCAGGCAGCCAGACCGCTGACGATGGACAAGGCGGGCAGGGTGGCCAGCGGCAGTTGCAGCCGGAATCCTGCCGACATCAACAAAGCGTCGCCCGGCGCCGTCTGCCACACGCGGCCCGCGCGTCCCCGGCCGGCGTGCTGCAGGTGCGCCCCGTGCAAGACCAGCTCGGTGTCGGCCGGCAGATCGCGCGCGCGCAGCCGCGCCTGCACGTCGGCATTGGTCGAGCCGGTCTCGTCCGACCAGACCACCTCGGCGCGCAAGGGCAGGGCGGCGCGAACCTGGCGGGCAAGTTCGGCTGGCGGTGGCAGGACGAGGGGGGCAGAAGAGGCGGGCATGGGTCGGAAAGTGAAAATAGCGAAGGGGCGGGCAAGTGCGTCGCCGGGAGCGGGCAAGTCGAGCAGGGTGCGGGGCGGACTGGCAGGATAGCGGACTGGCAAGGACCGCCACTGCAAGCCCTGCTATCGAAAACCCCATTACCCCGCGCCGTGCGACCCCGAGCCCGACAATCCCGCCGAACGATGACGCGCGCCGGTATGGTGCCCGGGTTTCGCGTCACCGATGCCGGTCGTGCCGCCTGCTTGGTGTCCAATTGATGCGATTGTAGGCAGGCTGTTGCCGTCACGGCAAAGTGGCCCCCGGCTCGTCATACACTTGAACCATGGACGCATGCCTGTTTTTTGCGCATCCGGTGCCCCATTGATGGCGCCGTCGATGTCGCCACCGCCCACAGCGATTCGCTGGCAATCAGACACTGACCGTCGGACCTGCATCCTTGCCGGTGACTGGACGGTGCATGCGCTCGCCCGTCGCGGCGAGGTCGCTGCGCGGCGTCGCGCCCTGGGAGAATTGAAGGATGATACGGGCTGGGACCTGTCCGGTGTCACCACGCTGGACGCCCTGGGGGCGCTATTGCTGTGGCGTCACTGGGGCCAGCGCCTGCCGGCGCACCTCACCGCGCCGCCGATCTGGCTGGCGGTCTTCGACATCCTGGCCAGCCAGCCCATCGCCCCCGCACCGGCGGTCGAGCGCGACTGGCTGGCGCCGGTCCGTCAATTGGGCGACGGCATGTTCGCCGCCATGTCCCACGGGCGCGATCTGCTGTTGCTGCTGGGGCAACTGGTGCTCGATCTGGGCGGCTTGCTGGCGCGTCCGCATCGTGGCCCCTGGCGTGAAATCTCGGCGCAGTTGTATCAGGCGGGGGCGCGTGCGCTGCTGATCACTGCCATGGTGGGCTTTCTGATCGGCGTGGTCCTGTCCTTTCTGTCGGCACAGCAGCTGCGCATGTTCGGCGCCGACCTGTTGATCGTGAAGTTGCTGGGCGTATCCATCGTGCGCGAGCTGGGGCCCTTGCTGGCGGCCATCCTGGTGGCGGGTCGATCCGGCTCGGCGATCACCGCGCAGATCGGCGTGATGCGGCTGACCCAGGAATTGGACGCCTTGCAGGTCATGGGCATTTCACATGGGCAGCGCCTGATCCTGCCGCGGGTGGTGGCGCTGGCGATCGCCATGCCCCTGCTGGTGGTGTGGACCGATGCCATGGCCTTGTTGGGCGGCGCACTGGCCGCCTACGTGCAGTTGAACCTGCAACCTGCTTACTTCTTCCAGGCCTTGCCGCGCGCGGTATCTGCCGCCAATTACTGGCTGGGCGTGGGCAAGGGCGTGGCCTTCGGCGGCTTGATTGCGCTGGTGGCCTGCCACTTCGGCCTGCGCATCCAGCCCAATACCGACAGCCTGGGACGCGGCACGACCGCGTCGGTGGTGACCGCGATCACCGGGGTGATCCTGGCCGACGCGGTGTTCGCCATCCTGTTCCGCTCGGTGGGGCTGTTATGAACCGCACCCGAATGATTGCCCCCATGGCCCGCAGCCTATGACCCACGTCATCGACGCCCGCCCGCAGGAAGACGTCATCCAGATCCAGGATCTGCGGACGGCCTTCGGCTCGCACGTGGTGCACGAAAAACTGAATCTGAACGTCAAGCGCGGCGAAATCCTGTCGCTGGTCGGCGGCTCGGGCTCGGGCAAGACCACCTTGCTGCGCCAGATGATTGCGCTCGATCGCCCGGTGTCCGGCGTGGTGAAGGTCTTCGGCCAGCCGGTGCACGGCGGCTCGCCGGGCCGGCGCCGGGCCTTGCGGCGTCGCTGGGGCGTGATGTTCCAGGCGGGCGCGCTGTTTTCCGCGCTCAGCGTCTACGACAACGTGGCCTTGCCGCTGCGCGAACTGCGCACGCTGCCCGAAGACCTGATCCACGATGCCGCCATGACCCGCCTGGCGCTGGTCGGGCTGGACGCGCGCGATGCCGCCAAGCGGCCGTCCGATCTGTCGGGCGGCATGGTCAAACGCGTGGCGCTGGCGCGTGCGCTGGCGCTCGATCCCGAATTGCTGTTCCTGGACGAGCCCACCGCCGGGCTCGACCCCGACCGTTCCGATGCCTTCGTCGACCTGCTGAAAGACCTTCATCGGCAGCTCGGCTTCACCGTCATCATGGTCACCCACGACCTCGACACCTTGTTCGCACTGTCCGACCGCGTGGCGGTGCTGGCCGAGCGTCGGGTGATCGTATGCGCCCCGGTTGCGCAGGTGCTGGCGGTCGATCATCCTTTCATTCAGGGGTTCTTCCTTGGCGAGCGCGGCCGACGCGCCCAGGCCGAGCTGACCCCGTCCCGGAGTGTGTAGATGGAAAATCGCAGCCATGCGCTGATCGCAGGACTGTTCACGCTCGCATTGCTGATTGCTGCGGTGATGGCCGGTCTCTGGTTTGGACGCGATCGCGTCGAGCGGGTACCGCTGGTGCTGGTGGCCGAAGGCGGCGTGGGCGGCCTGCTGCCCCAGGCAGCCGTGCGCTTTCGCGGCATGGCAGTCGGGCGCGTGGCCACGATCGGCTTCGATCCCAAGGACACCGGGCGCATCCTGGTGAATGTGCAGGTGCTGCCCACCACGCCGATCACCGGCGCCACCTGGGCGCGCCTGGCCCAGCAAGGCGTGACAGGCCTGGCCTTCATCGAGCTGGACGACGATGGAAGCAAACCGGGCCGGCTGACCAGCACCGCCGAGGCGCCGGTATACGTGCCGCTGCGGCCGGGCCCGATCGAAGAAATCATGAAACGCGGCACCAACATCCTGGCCGGCCTGGAAAAGACACTGGGTCAGGTCAACCAGGTGCTGGACGGCGACAATCGCGACGCCATCCGCCGCACACTGGATGACGTATCGCTGGCCGCGCGCAGCCTGCGCCAGACCAGCGAGCAGCTTGGCCCGGTGGTGGCCGAGATCGCACCGACCATGCGTGAAGTGCGCAAGACCGTGGTCCAGGCAGGTCAGGCTGCCGCCAACGCTGGCCAGACGGCCAATGAGGTGTCAGCGCTGGCGCGCAGCGTCAAGACCGTCACCGACAGCCTGGCCCAGCCCGGTGGCCCGTTGGACCAGGCCACCCGCACCATGGCCGAACTCAGCTGGGCGGCGTCCCGCCTGGCGGGCGACACACTGCCGCGCATCAACAATCTGGCTACCGAAGGCGCGCGCGCCGCCACCACCGTCGAACGCGCGGCCCGTGCCGTGGGCGATTCGCCGCGCTCGGTGCTGTTTGGCAATACCCCGCAGCCGGGGCCGGGCGAGCCTGGCTTCCCTGGTTTTGGCGCTACTCCTGCTCCGCGAGGCACCCGATGATCCGTTCTGTCTTTCTTCGTCTGTCTGCAGCCTCGCTGCTGGCCCTGGGCCTGAGCGCATGCGGCGTGACCAAGCAGGTGTCCGCGCCCGAGTTGCTGGACTTGGGCACGGCACCGGCCGTCACCGCAAGCGCACCGCGTGCCCCGGTACTGCTCGACGAGCTGGACGTATCGCCGCTGCTCGAAGGACCGTCGGTGATCTGGCGTGACGGCGAACTTGGCCAGCCGCAGCGTTATGCCTACTTCCGCTGGGTGGCCGCGCCCGGCCAGCTGATCGAGCAGCGCCTGCGTGAAGTGCTGTCGCGCAATGGCCCGGTGCTGTCGCGGGTGGCGACGGCGCAAAGCCTGCAGCTGCATGTGTCGGTGGATCGCTTCGAACAGGTCTTCGTGGCTGGCCGCAGCCACGCGCAACTCAGCATGCGCGCCTTGCTGACGCGCAGCGGCCAGGTGATCGACCAGTTGCGCATCGACGAACAGGTAGCCGCCCCGTCGGATGACGCCCCGGGCGGCGCCAGCGCCTTGCGCCAGGCAACCGACCAGGCTGTGATCCGCATGAACGACTGGCTGGCGAGCCGAGCCGAGACGGATCCCGCCAATCCCGCCAACCAGGGCCGCAATCCTTCCACGCCCACCTCCGGCAGTCTGCGTCGCTGACTGCGGTGAACATGCAAAGCATGCCCTCGGCGGATCCGCCGCTGCGCCCGCGGGCAATCATCGGCCAGCACGCCTCGCCGCTGGCGCGGCTGGCGGTGTTCCTGGTGGGCGCCCTGATTGTCTACGCCAGCCTGTACCCGTTCACCGGCTGGACCGACACGGGCGTGCCGGCCTTCGCCTACCTGACCGCGCCCTTGCCGCGCTACTGGCTGGGTGGCGAGGTGTTTGCCAACGTATTTGTGTACGCCCCCTTCGGCGCGCTGATTGTCTGGGCGGTGTATCCGGTGGTGCGCGGCTGGCGCGCGCTGCTGCTGGCCAGTCTGATCGGCGGCGTCTTGTCCGCCGCCATCGAAGCCCTGCAGACCTTCCTGCCTTCGCGGATCGCGTCCAACGTCGACCTCGGCGCCAACCTGGGCGGCACCGTGCTGGGCGCAACCATCGGTGTATTGACCGCGCATGCGCTGATCGACGCCAGTGCCCTGGTGCAGTGGCGGGTGCGCTGGTTCTCGCGCGATGCGCGCACCGCCTTGCTGCTGGCAGGCCTGTGGGTCTTGCTGCAGGTGCCTCGCCAACCCATGCTGTTTGCCACCGGTGACATGAGCATCCTGGTGGGGGACTGGTTTGCGCCGGCCGTCGAGATGATGCGCAGCCTCTGGACGCCGACGCTCAGTCAGCGCGTGGTGGCCGAACACCTGTGCACGGGTGCGGCGGTCACGGCCGTGGGCCTGCTGATCACGCACCGTGCCCGCCCGGTCAATCCGCGCGGTCTGCTGGTGTGGGTGCTGGTGATGGCGGCGCTTGCCTGCAAGGCCGTGCTGCAGCCGCTGGCCAATCCGGGCACCTGGCCCTTTGCGTGGGTGACGGCCGGCGCGGTCAGCGGGCTGTTGCTGGGCGGCGCGATGGCCACCTTGCTGGCCTACACCCCGCGCAACTGGCAGCGGGCCGTCGCCATGCTGGCGCTGGTGGTGCAATTGCTGATCATCAACCTGGTGCCGGCCGAGGAGTACTTCGATGCCTCGCGCAGCATCGGCCGCACCGGCTGGCTGCATCTGGAATCCCTGATCCTGGGCCTGTCCGCCATCTGGCCGCTGGCCGCCTTGTGGCTGCTGTCCCGGCCACTGCGACCCGGGCGCACCTCGTCATAATGACGGGGTGCGCGGTCGGTTTGCGCACCTATATATATCTTCCCGTTTTCTCGAAAGGCTGATGAGTCCATGGCTGGCTACGCAAAAAACCTGCAGTTCGACGGCCCCGCAGGCGTGATCGATTGCATCTTCGACTGGCCTGAAGGCACGCCCACCGGCTGGGCGCTGGTGCTGCATCCCCATCCGCTGTTTGCCGGCACCCGCGACAACAAGGTAGTCACCACCTTGTCGCGTGCCTTCGTGCAGTCAGGCCTGGTGGCCGTGCGCCCGAACTTTCGCGGCGTGGGCGCGTCTGGCGGCGAACATGCCAACGGCGTGGGCGAAGTCGACGACATGGTGTGGCTGGTCGATCGCATCCGCGCCGACTACCCGGACCTGGCGCAAGGGCGCTTCGCACTGGCCGGCTTTTCCTTCGGCAGCGCGGTCGCCAGCCAGGTGTTCGTGCAGCGCGGCCCGGACAGCGCGGCGCGTCTGGCGGTCAGTCCGCTGGTGCTGGTGGGCGCGGCCGTCACGCGCTTCAAGGTGGCTGAAGTGCCCGGCGACACCTTGGTGATCCACGGCGAACTGGACGAAACCGTGCCCCTGCTGCCGGTGATGGAATGGGCGCGGCCGCAATCCGTGCCGGTGGTGGTGATTCCGGGCGCCGACCATTTCTTCGGCGGAAAGTTGCCCATGCTCAAGCACTTATTGCTGTCGCGGCTGGCATTGCCCTGAACAGCGCGGTGTCGCGATCGCCGCCGATCTTGCTCGTAGCATCCGGTTTCATTCGCTATTTGTCATCGGGCGCAGCTTTGCGCCGATGGCTGCGAATGCCCGGCCTATAATCGTTGCGTCAATCATCGTCCCCCAGGGAACGACACGCACGTGACACGGCCTGCCGGGGCCGCGATACGTAGCTGTGTGTCCCTCGTCTTGCTCCCATGATCTCTCGCTCCGCTCTGGCCGCCGCAGTCTGCGCCGCCATGTTCAGCCTCAGCATTCCCGCTGTCGCCCAGACGCCGACACCGGCTGTGGTGCCCGCAACCGGCGCCGCCGCTGGCGCCCCCAACACGGCGGCTGCCAACACCATTGCCCAGTTGTCGAGTGTTCCCGCCCCCGCGATCGCGGCGCGTGCCTGGATCACCATCGACGTCACCAGCAACCAGGTCCTGGCCGAAGACAACCCCGATCAGCGCGTGGAACCGGCGTCGCTGACCAAGATCATGACGGCGTATCTGGTGTTCAACGCGCTGGACGAAAAGCGCCTGACCCTGGACCAGCAGATCCCTGTGTCGCAGAAAGCCTGGAAGACGCCGGGCTCGCGCATGTTCATCGAGCCGCGCAAGCCGGTCACGGTCGAACAGCTGATTCGCGGCATGATCACCCAGTCGGGCAATGACGCATCGGTCGCACTGGCCGAAGCGGTGGCCGGCAGCGAAGACGCCTTCGCCGCGCTGATGAACCAGGAAGCCGCGCGCCTGGGCATGACCAATTCGCACTTCACCAACAGCACCGGCCTGCCGGACCCGCAGCACATCACCACCGTGCGCGACCTGGCCCTGCTGTCGACCCGCCTGATCCAGGACCATCCGACGCAGTACGCGTACTACAAGGAAAAGTCCTTCAACTACAACGGCATCACGCAGCCCAACCGCAACCGTCTGCTGTACATCGACCCCACGGTCGACGGCTTCAAGACCGGTCACACCGATTCCGCCGGCTTCTGCCTGGTGGCCTCGGCACTGCGTGGCGAGCGTCGTGTGCTGACCGTGGTCGTCGGCACCGCCAGCGACTCGGCCCGCTCGCAGGAAAGCCTGAAGCTGATGAACTGGAGCTTCCAGAACTTCGACTCGGTACAGGTCTACCAGGCCAAGCAGCCGGTGGTCGAACCGCAAGTCTGGAAGGGCGAAGTCGCCACCGCCAAGCTCGGTTCGCCGATGCCCGTGTGGGCCACCGTGCCGCGCGGCCAGGCCGGCAACCTGAAGTCGACTATCGAGCGTACCGATCCCTTGATCGCGCCGCTGACGGCCGGCCAGCAAGTCGGCAAGCTCAAGCTATCGCTCAACGACAAGCCAGTGCGTGAAGTGCCGCTGGTGGTGCTGGAAGCCGTGGCACCGTCGGGCTTCTTCGGACGCGCCTTCGACGCCGTCCGTCTCTGGTTCAAGTAAGTCGATCGCGGCGCGGCGGCCTGGCTGGTGACAGTACAGGCCGCCGCGCCGTTTTCATTTTGCGCAATCCAACGCACGTTCACACATAGACAGGCCAGGCAATGATCGCAGGGGTGGCGGGAGATCCGCTGGTGTATCTGAACGGGGCGTTCACGCCCCTGTCGGAAGCAAAAATTTCGGTGCTCGATCGCGGGTTCCTGTTCGGCGACGGCATCTACGAAGTGGTGCCGGTGTACCGGGGCAAGCCCTTCCGCATGGCGCAACACCTGGCGCGCCTGTCGCGCAGCCTGGCGTCAATCGAGATCGCCAATCCCAAGAGCAACGACGAATGGGAAACGCTGGTGCGCCGCCTGGTGGAACTGCAGGGCCCCATCGACCAGGCCGTGTACTTCCAGGTCACGCGTGGCGTGGCCAAGCGCGATCACGCCTTCCCGACGACGCCCGTGACCCCGACCGTGTTTGCGATGAGCAGCCCGTTCCAGCGCCTTGGCCCTGCCGATTGGGAAAAGGGCATCAGCGTGACCACCGCGGCCGACGAGCGCTGGCTGCACTGCGACATCAAGTCGGTCTCGCTGCTGGGCAACGTGCTGGCCCGGCAATCCGCCGTGGCACAAGGCGCCTATGAAGCCGTGTTGTTCCGCGACGGTTTCCTGACCGAAGGTGCTGCCGCCAACATCTGGATCGTGCGTGACGGCCGGCTTCTGGCCCCGCCGCGCAGCAACCTGCTGCTGGAAGGCATTCGCTACGGTCTGCTGGAAGAACTGGCGTCGGAATCGGGCGTGACACTGGAATTCCGCCAGATCACGCGCGAGGAAGTCGAAACCGCCGATGAAATCCTGCTGACCTCGGCCACCAAGGAAATCCTGCCGGTGCTGAAGATCGACGGTCGTCCTGTCGGTGCTGGCAAGCCTGGCCCCGTCTTCACCGCGCTGCGCGCTGCCTACGACAAGGTCCTGGCCGCGCTGTAATAGGAATGCCCCGCATGATGCGTACGCCGATCCGTCTGTCCAGATTCCTGATGCTTGCCATGGTCGCCTTGCTGGCGGGCTGCGCAACCGGCGGCCTGCGCATCAACACCGATTACTCGGCGCGCGGGCAGGATAGCCGCAGCCGCTACATCGTTGTGCACTACACGGCAGGCGAGTCGGCCCGCGCCCTGCAGGTGCTGACCACCGGCGAGGTCAGCGCCCATTACCTGATCGACAACAACGCCTCGGCCACCATCTACCAACTGGTCGATGAAAGCCGCCGCGCCTGGCATGCGGGCGACAGCGAGTGGGAAGGGCGCAACAATCTGAACGCCAGTTCGATCGGCATCGAGCTGGTCAACCGCGGCTTCCAGGACACCCCGGCAGGCCGCGTCTGGTACCCCTTCCCGCAGGCGCAGATCGATGCGCTGATCCTGCTGCTGAAAGACATCAAGCAGCGCCAGGGCATCACGGGCGACCACATTCTTGGCCACAGCGACATTGCCCCGCAGCGCAAGCTGGACCCGGGTCCGCTGTTCCCCTGGCATCAACTGGCTGCCGCCGGCGTGATCGACTGGCCGCCGCAGGCGCTGGTCGATCATCGCCTGAGCCAGCTCGGTGGCGTGGTGCCGCCGGTGAACTGGTTCCAGGAGCAACTGGCGCGCGTCGGTTATTCCATCGAACAGACCGGCGTGTTCGACGAGCAGACCAAGAACGTAATCGCCGCCTTCCAGATGCGTTATCGGCAAAGCCTGTACGACGGCCAGCCGGATCTGGAAACGGCGGCTTGGTTGATGAGTTTGCCGGCGCCGCGCTGATGACCTGCGCGGGTGCTGGGTGGCCTGCGCCTAGCGGTCGTCATTTGTTTGACTTGGATCGGTGTGGTTGCTGTGTAGCCAGTCGCGGGTGGCGGGGGCGGGTCGCCTGTCCCGCCGGACTTACGCGTTGGGGCTCCCGCCCCCACGTCGTCCAGAGGGCCGGACCTATCCGTAATTTCGTGGGCGAGGCATATTCCAAGGATCGATGATCATGGATATGTCGATGAAAAAGAAACTCACAGCTAAAGCTCAGGCAGCGGCCCGCGGGCCGCTGCCTGAGCTGCCCGAAGGGCTGCTCGATGAATTGGTCAAGGGACCGATGTCGCCAGACGCTGTTCAGGACCTGATGCTCGCTTTCAACAAGGCCATCATCGAGCGAGCCGTGAAGGCCGAGATGAATCTGCACTTGGGCTATAGGCCTGGCGAGCCCAGGCCGGCCGAGCAGGACAACGAGCGAAACGGCGGCAGCGACAAGACCTTGCTGACCGAGCGCGGCCCGGTCAAGGTGACGCTGCCACGCGACCGTGACGGCAGCTTCGAACCGATCTTGATCCCGAAGCACGAGCGTCGGTTCAGGGGCTTCGACGAACGGATTATCGCGATGTACGGCCGAGGTATGAGCGTGCGCGAGATTCAGGCGTTTTTGGCCGAGCACTACGGCACCGCGGTGTCCCCGGACTTCATCAGCTCGGTCACCGACGAGGTCATGGCCGAGGCCGTGGCCTGGCAAAACCGGCCGCTGGAGACGATGTACCCTGTGGTGTTCTTCGACGCGCTACGAGTCAAAATCCGCAGCGACGGCCTGGTCAGCAACAAGGCGGTTTACTTGGCGCTGGGCGTCCAAGCCGACGGTCAACGCGATGTGTTAGGCCTATGGATCGAGCAAACTGAAGGCGCAAAATTCTGGCTCAAGGTCTTCAACGATCTCAAGACTCGAGGCTGCCGTGACATCCTGATCGCCGTCGTCGATGGCTTGAAAGGACTGACTGAGGCGATTGCCGTGGTTTACCCGGAAACGGCTGTGCAGACCTGCATCGTGCACCTGATCCGCAGCAGCCTGAACTACGCCAACTGGAAGGACCGCAAGGTCATCGCCACCGCGCTACGGCCGATCTACGGAGCCGCGAGCGAGCTCGAAGCCCAACAGGCCTTGGACGACTTCGCCGATGGGCCCTGGGGTACGAAGTATCCAACCATCGCCCCGACGTGGCGCCGGGCCTGGGAGGACGTCATCCCGTTCTTCGTGTTCCCACCAGAAATTCGACGCGTGATCTACACGACCAACGCCATCGAAAGCCTGAACATGCAACTGCGCAAAATCATCAAGACGCGCGGCCACTTCCCGTCGGATGAGGCAGCGATCAAGCTGCTGTGGCTTGCGCTTCGAAACGTGCTCGCCAAAGAAATACGAGCGGCTTACGATTGGAAGTCGGCCATGAGCCAGTTCGCCATTCTCTTCGGTGAACGCTTTACGGTCGGTCGTGGATGACCAACTTCTAACCTGCTTCGCACACAAAAATGCGGACAGGTCCAGAGGGCCATTCGCCCCGCCCCCGCCACCCACGCCTTCAGACCGTCTTTGGTTAAGAGCCAATCCCGCCTTTGGGTGGATCCAACACCTCTCACTGCTCGGCTGCTGCACATGGCTCCCCCTTCCTGGCGTGTGAAGTCCTTGACTGCAAGTCGGCTGTAGCCGGGGACTTGGCTGCCCCGGTCGCCACGAAGACCATCAGCGGCTCACGCCTCAGCGCGTTTTTCAGCGGCCTTTTACGCACCGACACTCGACGAGAACAGCGCTCGTCTTGGCGGTGTGGTGACTGGGAAGCGGGTGGCCGCACGTCAGTGGCTGGCCGAAGATTTCAGGCTCGGGTCAGTCTCGATGCATTTTTTCAGCGCCGAAGGACTCAAACCGGAAAAGCTTGGCATCACCCGTTTTCTCGCCAATAGACGCTCAGGTTGGAAGTGGTTTCTTGCATGCAGAAACTCCAGCTGGAAGTGATTCCTAGCCTACGAACTCGAGCAGCAAGAGTTTTCTTGCCGCTAGATGCCCGAGCTCCAAGTGGCTTCTCGTTAGCAGACACGCGAACTGCACGCGCCTTCTAGCTGGCAAAAGTCCAAGCCGAAGCGTCTCTCAATCAGGCCCATTGCTGTCGTCTTGGACAAGACCGTCACGCAACCGAGCCCACGACGGCGCAACGCATCACCTTCGCCATTCGCGAACGACGGCGAGAAAACTGTTGGCGCTTATATCTTCTGGCTTGAACTCTTCGGAACCGGAAAACCGTATCGAGACTAAGCCGAGCCCGAACTCTTCGGCCAGCCGCTGGTGCGCGGCCACCCGCTTCCAAGTCACCACACCCGTTAGACGAGCACTGCTCTCGTTGAGTGTCGCAGCGTAAAAGGCCACTGAAAAACACGTTGAGGCGTGAGCCGCTGACGGTCTTCGTGGCGACCTGGGCAGCCAAGTCCCCGGCTACAGCCGCTTGGCAGTCAAGAATTTCACACGCCAGGAAACGGGAGCCGTGTACAGCACCCGAGCAGCCAGAGATGCCGTATCGCCCAAAGGCGGGATTGGCCTTTAACCAAGACAGTTTGAAGGCGTGGGTGGCGGGGGCGGGGCGAATGGCCCTCTGGACGACGTGGGGGCGGGAGCCCCAACGCGTAAGTCCGGCGGGACAGGCGACCCGCCCCCGCCACCCGCGACTGGCTACACAGCAACCACACCGATCCACAAACCTAAGACTGATTCAAGAACGACACATCGATACGCATTCACACGACTGGCTCATATCGGCACAAGCCCGCGACCCAATAAAAAACGGCGACCCATCGGGCCGCCGTTTCTCATCGCCAACCTCTGATCATCTCAGATATGCAGCGCATGTCCCAAGGCCCGCAGCGCCGCTTCCTGCACCGCTTCACCCAATGTCGGATGCGCGTGGATGGTCCCCGCGATATCTTCCAGGCGCGCGCCCATTTCCAGCGACTGCGAGAACGCTGTCGACAGTTCCGACACGCCCTTGCCGACCGCCTGCCAGCCGACGATCAGGTGGTTGTCGCGACGCGCCACCACTCGCACGAAACCGTCGGTGGATTCGATCGTCATCGCCCGGCCGTTCGCCGCGAACGGGAACAGCGCCGTCACGCAATCCAGGCCAGCCTGGCGCGCTTCCGGCGGCGTCTTGCCGACCACCACCACTTCCGGGTCGGTGAAGCACACCGCCGGGATCGCCGCCGGCGTGAAGTGTCGCGTCTTGCCCGCGATCAGCTCGGCCACCATCTCGCCTTGCGCCATCGCACGGTGCGCCAGCATCGGCTCGCCGGTGATGTCGCCGATTGCCCAGACATTGCTCATCGACGTGCGGCACTGGTCGTCGATCTTCACCGCGCGACCCACCATGTCGACCGGAATCGTGTCCAGCTTCCAGCCTTCCGTACGCGGGCGGCGGCCTACGGCCACCAGGATGCGATCGGCGGCGATCTCGGATTCCGCACCATCTGCATCGCGCACGCGCACGGCATTGCCGCCTGCGCTCAGGCCTTGCACCGAGTGACTCAGCATCAGCTTCACGCCCAGCTTGCGCAAGGCCGTGTCCACCGGCTTGGTCAGTTCGGCGTCGTAGGCAGGCAGTACACGGTCCTGCGCTTCGACCACCGTCACGTCCACACCGAGCTTGCGGTAGGCCGTGCCGAGCTCCAGGCCGATGTAGCCGCCACCGACCACCACCATGCGTTCCGGCAGCTCGGTGGGTGACAGGGCTTCGGTTGCGGAGATGACCTTGCCGCCGAAGGGCAGCGAGGGCAGCGCGGTGGCTTGCGAGCCGGTGGCCAGCAGCAGGTGTTCGCAGCTGATGCGCAGCGGCGGGCCGCCTTCGACATCCACCGCGACCGTCTTGCCGTCGACGATGCTGGCCCAGCCGCGTACCACGGTCACGCCGTGTTTCTTCAATAGTGCGCCTACGCCACCGGTCAGGCGGCCGACGATGCCGTCCTTCCACTGCACGGTTTTCAGGATGTCGATGCTGGGCGATTCCACCTTGATGCCCAGCGGCGAGGTGCCGGCGTAGTGACGCGACTTCTCGAATTCTTCGGCGGCGTGGATCAGCGCCTTGGACGGAATGCAGCCGATGTTCAGGCAGGTGCCGCCTAGCGACGCGCCTTCGATCAGCGTGGTCTGCACGCCCAGTTGGGCGGCGCGAATCGCCGCCACGTATCCGCCGGGACCGCCGCCGATGATCAGCAGGCGAGTGTGGTCCGGGGCGGCATTGGCTTGAATTGAACTCATGCTTACTCCACGAACAGCAGGGCGGGATGTTCCAGCAGCGCACGGATCGACTGGATGAATTCCGCTGCGTCAGCGCCGTCGACCACACGATGGTCGAAGGACGAGGACAGGTTCATCATCTTGCGGATCACGATTGCGCCATCGCGTACCGCCGGTCGTTCGACCATGCGGTTGACGCCGACGATGCCGACTTCGGGATGGTTGATCACCGGGGTGCTGACGATGCCGCCCAGCGCGCCCAGGCTGGTGATGGTGATGGTCGAGCCAGACAGCTCGTCACGACCGGCCTTGCCCGTGCGTGCAGCATCTGCCAGGCGCGCGATCTCGGCGGCATTGCCCCACGGGTCGCGCGATTCTGCATTGCGCACCACCGGCACCATCAGGCCGCTGCCGGTTTGCGTTGCAATGCCCACGTGCACCGCGCCATAACGGGTGACCACGCCTGCTTCATCGTCATAACGTGCATTGATCTGCGGGAAGTCGCGCAAGGCGACTACCACCGCGCGTACCAGCAGCGGCAGCACGGTCAGCTTGCCGCGTTCCTTGCCCCACTTGCTGTTCAGCTGCGCGCGCAGCGATTCCAGTTCCGTGACGTCGATCTCTTCCACATAAGTGAAGTGGGGGATGCGACGCTTGGCTTCCTGCATCTTTTGCGCGATCTTGCGGCGCAAACCGATCACCGGCACCTGCTCTTCGTCGGCACGCGTTGCATAACGCGTATCAGTGCCCGTGGGCGGCGCGTTCTTGCCGGCCAGGAAGGCATCGATGTCGTCATAGGTCACGCGGCCAGCCGGGCCGGTGCCATGTACGAACTGGATGTCGATGCCCAGGTCCCAGGCGCGCTGACGCACCGCAGGCGATGCCAGCGCACGCTCGCCTTCGGGGCGGGCTGCGCTGGTGTTGCGCACGGCGCCCGATGCCGACTTGGCAGCAGGTTTTGACGCGGCAGCAGCCGGGCTTGCCGGCGCTTTCTTCGTTTCCGCCTGGGCAGGTTCAACGCCCATGGTCTTCGGAATGTCGGCCGGTGCGCTTTGTCCGCTGGCAGTCGCCATGTCCGGGCCGACTGCCGTGCCGGCGGTGTTCGCCGCCGCTGCAGCTGGCGCAGGCTTGGCAGCCGTCGCGCCTTCCTTCACATTGCCCGCGCCTTCGACCTCGATGCGAATCAGCTCGCCGCCGACCGCCATCACTTCGCCGACCACGCCGCCGAGTGCGAGCACCTTGCCCACCACCGGCGACGGAATTTCCACGGTGGCCTTGTCGGTCATCACGTCAGCCAGAATCTGGTCTTCCGAGACGACGTCGCCCACCTTCACGTGCCACGCAGCCAGTTCGACTTCGGCAATGCCTTCGCCGATGTCCGGCATCTTGATTACATGAATGCCCATGTCATCCCTCCATCGCACGCTTGAATGCCGCGCCCACACGTGCAGGGCCGGGGAAGTACGCCCACTCCTGCGCATGCGGATACGGCGTGTCCCAACCTGTCACGCGCTCGATCGGCGCTTCAAGCCAATGGAAGCAGTGCTCTTGAATCAAGGACACCAGTTCGGCGCCGAAACCGCAGGTGCGCGTGGCCTCGTGCACCACCACGCAGCGGCGGGTCTTCTTGACGGAATTGACGATGGTTTCCAGATCCAGCGGCCACAGGCTGCGCAGGTCGATCACCTCGGCGTCGATGCCGGCTTCCTCAGCCGCGGTCAGCGACACATACACCGTCGTGCCGTAGGTGATGATGGTCAGGTCCTTGCCCGGGCGCACGATCTCGGCGGTATCCAGCGGCACGGTGTAGTAACCGGTGGGCACCTGGCTCTTCGGATGCTTGGACCACGGCACCACCGGGCGGTCGTGGTGACCATCGAAGGGGCCGTTGTACAGGCGCTTGGGTTCCAGGAAGATCACCGGATCGTCGTTCTCGATGGACGCGATCAGCAAGCCTTTGGCGTCATACGGATTCGACGGCATCACGGTGCGCAGGCCGCACACGTGGGTGAACATCGCTTCCGGGCTCTGGCTGTGCGTCTGGCCGCCGTAGATGCCGCCGCCGCAAGGCATGCGGATGGTCATCGGTGCGGTGAACTGGCCCACCGAGCGGTAACGCAGGCGCGCGGCTTCAGACACGATCTGGTCGGAAGCGGGGTAGAAGTAATCGGCGAACTGGATTTCCACCACCGGCCGCAGCCCGTAGGCGCCCATGCCGACGGCGGCACCCACGATGCCGCCTTCCGAGATCGGCGTGTCGAACACGCGCGAGCTGCCGTATTTGGTCTGCAGGCCTTCGGTGCAGCGGAACACGCCACCGAAGTAGCCTACGTCCTGGCCGAACACCACGACGTTGTCGTCGCGGCCCAGCATCACGTCCATCGCCGACCGCAGCGCCTGGATCATGCTCATCGCGACCACGTCGCGACCGGTGTCCTGCACCGTGTCTTTCATCACTGCGCTCATTTCAGACCCCGAGTTGCTGACGCTGCGCGCGCAGGTGCGCGGGCATGTCCTTGTACACGTCGTCGAACATCTCCGCCGCGCTGGGCGCGTAGCCGCTGGACAGCGTGCCGAAGGCCTCTGCTTCCTTTTGCGCGGTGGTGATTTCGACTTCGAGCGCCTTCCTGGTGGCCTCATGTTCCTCGTCGGACCAGATGCCCTTCAAGACCATGTGCTGCTTCAGGCGGCCGATCGGATCGCCGAGCGGGAAGTGATTCCAGTCATCGGCGGGACGGTACTTTGACGGATCGTCCGAGGTGGAGTGCGGACCGGCACGGTAGGTGACCCATTCGATCAAGGTCGGCCCGAGGTTGCGGCGGGCGCGTTCGGCAGCCCAGCGCGAGGCGGAATACACCGCCAGGAAATCGTTGCCATCCACACGCAGCGACGCAATGCCACAGCCCACGCCGCGGCCTGCGAAGGTGGCGGCTTCACCGCCCGCAATCGCCTGGAAAGTCGAGATCGCCCACTGGTTGTTCACCACGTTGAGGATCACTGGAGCGCGGTACACGTGGGCAAAGGTCAGTGCCGTGTGGAAGTCGGATTCGGCAGTCGCGCCGTCCCCGATCCAGGCCGACGCAATGCGCGTGTCGCCCTTGATGGCAGACGCCATGCCCCAGCCTACCGCCTGGATGAACTGCGTGGCCAGGTTGCCCGAGATCGTGAAGAAACCCGATTCTTTCACCGAGTACATCACCGGCAACTGGCGGCCTTTCAGCGGGTCGCGTTCGTTGGAGAACAGCTGGCACATCATGTCGACCAGCGACACCTCGCGCGCCATCAGGATGCCCTGCTGGCGGTAGGTGGGGAAGCACATGTCGTCCATGTTCAGGGCCAGCGTCTGGGCTGTGGCAATCGCCTCTTCGCCCAGGCACTGCATGTAGAAGGACATTTTCTTCTGGCGCTGCGCGATCAGCATGCGCGAGTCGAACACGCGCGTCTTCAGCATGGCGCGCATGCCGGCGCGCAGCAATTCGGGGGTGGCTTCGGGGTCCCAGGGGCCAACCGCCTGGCCGTCTTCATCAAGCACGCGAATCAGGCTATAGGCCAGATCGGCAGTATCGATGGGGGCAGCGTCGATGGGGGGCTTGCGGACATCGCCGGCCTTGGCCAGGCGAAGATAGGAAAAATCGGTCTGGCAGCCCGGGCGGCCTGTCGGCTCCGGTACATGCAGACGCAGTGGGCCGTACTCGCTCATGCGCTTGTCTCCACGCTAGATTTTGTCTCGCGCTGGGTGTCAAGAAAAGGCACGTCGCGCGCGGGGTGGGCGGGCTCGTGCCATGCCGCGACCAACACGCGGCAAGGGTCGTGCCACGCCAGTCGCATAGCGAATGTAGCAGTGAAGCAGGGGGGATTTCGCCCCCCGGTTTTCCCCTAGAGGCCGCGGGAACAGCCTGGGGGCGCAGTATTCCCAGGGAAGGGGGCTGTCGGACAGCGCTGGCTTACTTCAACTTGAATCCCAGGCTCTTCAGGACCTCGCTCAGGCGGTCCCGGCCTTTCAGCGCGGCGGCCGTGCCGATGCGCTGGCTGAGCTGCTGGGTCCAGTCGACGGCCGGCATGGATTGTTCGGCCTGGAAGTCGCGCAGCGCGCTGTCGTAACGCGCCAGGTCGTCCGGGCGCACCGACTGTTCATATTGTTCGCGGTGCAGCACGCTGCTTTGCGGCAGGCGCGGTTTCACGTCCGTGGCGCGCGCCGGGTCGGGCACGCCCACCGTCAGGCCGAACACCGGAAATACTTCCGGCGGCAGGCCAAGTTCAGCCGCAACGGTGGCGGGGTCATTGCGGATCGCACCGATGTAGCAAGACCCCAGGCCCAGCGAACTGAAGGCCGTCACGGCATTCTGCGCCGCCAGCGCTGCATCGATCACCGCCAGCAGGAAGGTTTCCAGGTAATCCAGGCCGTCGGCGGTGTGATTGCGGGAGTCCGCAATGCCGCGCAGGCGCGACAGGTCGGCCAGCCAGACCAGCAGCAAGGGCGCTTCCGCAATCTGCCGCTGTGCGCCAGATACCGCGTTGATGCGTGCCTTGCGTTCTGCGTCGGTGACGGCGATCACGCTCCAGGCCTGCAGATTGGATGAGCTGGGCGCCGACTGGGCAGCGGCGATGGCGGTTTCGAGCGCGCCTGCGGGCAGCGACTGGGGCAGGTAGCTGCGCACCGAGCGATGCGCCAGCAAGGTGTCGAGTGTGTGGTTCCAGTTGGCGGGCAACTGGCCCGGCAGTTCGCGGTAGCGGCGCTGCAGGTGCGCGCGGGCGTCCGAGAACAGGGAGTCAGAACCAGAGAACAGAGAGTCGGACAGATCGACGTCGAGTGCGCGGTCGGTGTCGGGCAAGGAAGACATGCGGGCTCCGGGGACAGGACGAGGGAACAGAATCAAGGCAAGGCAATCTGGCTGGTATTTGGCCAGGACTAAGAAAAATTGCAGCTGAATCGGCGGGAAAGCCGGCGATCACCGGATCGACATCATGCCGCCAAGCCAAAAGCCTGTAAAAGGGCGAAAATTCATTAATACAAGAATTCACTAGCCTGGATCACGCCAGTGCTACCTCCTACGGCCAGCCGGCTTGCAGTCGTCCGGTTCGCCCCCACTTATTTGTTTTGCGCGGACGCATACCCATGACATCGCCTACCGGTTCCGAAGAATTCGATCCCGCCGACTCACTGATCGAATACCCCAGCGCCTTCCCGATCAAGGTGATGGGCAAGCAAAACCCTGAACTCACCTCGACCCTGCTGGCGGTCGTCAAGCAATTCGACCCGACGTTCGATGAGTCGACCATCGAGACGCGTTCCAGCAAGGGCGGCAACTACGTCGGCCTGACCTTCACCATCACCGCCACCTCGCGCGAACAGCTCGACGACCTGTACCGCGCGCTGTCGGCGCATCCCATGGTCTCGATGGTGCTGTGATGAACGCGCAGATCGCCGATCCGGTGCTGGTTGCGGCTGAGCGCGAGCCTGGTCTGGTGCAGCCGCCCATGCCGCTGCACTGGCTCACGCCGCCGGTCGACTATCACAGCACCTGGCAGGCGATGCGCGACTTCACCGACGCGCGCGACGCCCACACGCCCGACCAGATGTGGGCGGCCGAGCACGCGCCGGTCTACACCCAGGGCTTGGCGGGCAAGCCGGAGCACCTGCTGAACGCCGCCGGCATCCCAGTAGTGCAGACCGACCGCGGCGGCCAGATCACCTATCACGGCCCCGGCCAGATCGTGATCTATGTACTGCGCGACCTGCATCGCGCCGGCTACTTCGTGCGCGAATACGTCAAGCGCCTGGAACAGGCGGTCATCGACACGCTGGGCGAGCTCGGCGTGCCCGACGCCCAGCGCAAGGACGGCGCCCCGGGCGTCTACGTGCCCTGGCAGGGCACGCAGGAACTCGCCAAGATCGCCGCACTCGGCATCAAGGTGCGCAAGGGTTGCACCTATCACGGCGTGTCCCTGAACGTGGACATGGACCTGTCGCCCTTTCTGGGCATCAATCCATGCGGGTATGCAGGGCTGCGCACGGTCGACATCGCCAGCTGCGGCGTGCGTGTCAGCGTGCAGCAGGCGGGCGAGACGCTGGCTGCAAACCTGCGCAAGTGTCTCTAAAATCCCTTGCGACCCGGTTGCGGGCATGGGTAAACCCGGTCGATCTGTCATCCGGCGGTAGAATGGCCGTCTCTTTACCTCTCACAGCCACCGGCTCATCCCGGACCCGCTGTACAGGAATCCCAGCATGAGCTCTGTGCCTGAAAACATCACGACGCCGGCAAGTTCTACTGCCGACGTCGCGCTCGATGTCACCGCCGCTACCTACGACGCCACTGCCAAGCAGAAGTCGCAGGCCAAGACGATGCGCATCCCGATCAAGATCGTGCAGGCCGAACGCCTGAAGAAACCTGACTGGATCCGCGTGAAAGCAGCGTCGCCCAGCTCGCGCTTCTACGAAATCAAGCAGATCCTGCGTGAGCACAAGCTGCACACCGTCTGCGAAGAGGCGTCCTGCCCGAACATCGGCGAGTGCTTCGGCAAGGGCACGGCCACCTTCATGATCATGGGTGACAAGTGCACGCGCCGCTGCCCGTTCTGTGACGTGGGGCACGGCCGTCCCGACCCCCTCGACACCGACGAACCGCTGAACCTGGCAAAGACCATTGCCGCCCTGAAACTCAAGTACGTGGTGATCACGTCCGTCGACCGCGACGACTTGCGCGACGGCGGTGCGGCTCACTATGTCGAGTGCATCACGCGCACCCGCGAACTGTCGCCGGCCACCCGCATCGAAGTGCTGGTGCCCGACTTCCGCGGCCGGCTGGACAAGGCGCTGGCCGTGCTGGATGCCGGTCCCCCGGACGTGATGAACCACAACCTGGAAACCGTGCCGCGTCTGTACAAGCAGGCTCGCCCCGGGTCGGATTACGCGCACTCGCTCAAACTCCTGTCCGAGTTCAAGCTGCGCCACCCGGAAGTCCCGACCAAGTCCGGCTTGATGCTGGGCCTGGGCGAGACCGACGAGGAAATCCTGCAGGTGATGCGCGACATGCGTGCGCACAATGTGGACATGCTGACCATCGGCCAGTATCTGCAACCGTCGGAACACCACCTGCCGGTGCTGCGCTACGTGCACCCGGACACCTTCAAGATGTTCGAGCGCGAAGCCTATGCAATGGGCTTCTCGCACGCTGCGGTTGGTGCAATGGTGCGTTCGTCGTATCACGCCGATGAGCAGGCTCATGCTGCTGACGTGGCAATGAGCGCCTGAGTCTTCGACGCAGGCAGCAAGACAGACGGGGCGCTCAGGCGCCCCGTTTTCATTGGTAGATCGAAGTGGGTCCCGCAGGCGTCACGGTGACGTTCCAATGACGGCAAGACGGCGGCCGACGCGGCGTTCATGCGCCACATGCGTCATGGCCGCCACCATCAATCCGCCACCATCAATCCGCCACCATCAATCCGCCGTCAGCAGCTTCACCAGCCGCGTCACTTCCGCGCGCGACATCGGTTCCCGGTCTGCCGCGTTGTGGATGCCCACGCCTTCGATGAAGGCATCCAGCGCCCGCGCAGTGCGGGCGTCGAAGTGGCGGCCGAGCGATGCCCGGCTGCGGTCCATCCAGGTCTGCATCACCGGCCGCAAGGACGGCTGGCGCGACGCGTAGGCATACAGTTCGTAGCTCAGCAACAAGGTGCGCGGGTTGCTCCACACCTTGCCCAATATGATTTCCACCACCGCCGCCCGTGCCTGCGCCTTGGTCGCCGCCGCAGCCAGCATCGCGTCGAAGCGCTCGCTTACCGTGTCCATCAGCCGGATGAACGCCGCCTGCAGCAAGTCATCCATGCCCTGGAAGTGATACGTCATCGACCCCAGCGACACGTCAGCCGCCTCGGCCACGCGACGGTGCGTGGTACCGGCGATGCCGTGCTCTGCGATCACATCGAGTGCCGTGTCGATGAGGCGGCTGCGCCGGTCTGGATCGGTACGGCGCGGGCGGCGTGCCGACTGGGTGTCTGGATCGATAGCCATCGTCGTGTGGTCTGGACAGGGAATATGTACAATCGTACCAATAAATGTGTACGGGTGTACTTATTTAGCCGTACGCGATGCATGCAATCTATCGCGGAGAACATCCATGAACGAATCAGAGAAAGCCGCTGCAGCGCTGCTGTACGACGCCAACTACAACGTGGAATTGCAGCAGCAGCGCACCCACGCCAAAGGCTTGCTGTTCGACTTCAATCACACGCATCCGGCGCAGGCCGATCGCCGCCGCGAGATCCTGACATCACTGCTGGGAAAGACCGGCAAGCAGTTCACGATCGAGGCCCCGTTCAATTGCGACTACGGTTTCAATATCAGCCTGGGCGAGAACTTCTACGCCAACGTCGGCCTGGTGATCCTCGACTGCGCCAAGGTCACCATCGGCAATGACGTGTTTATTGCGCCGAACGTGGGCATCCACACGGCCGGGCATCCGATGGACGTGGGCCGTCGCAACCAGGGACTGGAATACGCGCTGCCCGTCGTGATCGAGGACAACGTGTGGATCGGGGCGGGGGTGAACATCCTGCCCGGCGTGCGCATCGGCGCGGGCAGTGTGGTTGGGGCAGGCGCGGTGGTGAACCGCGACGTGCCGCCTGGGGTGCTGGTGGCCGGCAACCCGGCGCGGGTGATCCGGCCGATTGTCGATGCGGATGAGATTGCGCGTCGGCCGCGTTGATCAGCCTTTCAAAAAGCCATTGAAGAATCGCTGCGCATTGTCGTTCAGCGTCTCGATGTCATAACCGCCTTCCTGCACCACCACGGTGGGCAGATTCAGCGCTTTGATGATCTGGCCCATGCGGCCGAAACCCTCGGCCGAGAAGTCGATCATCGACTGCGGATCGCCCTTGTAGATGTCGAAGCCGATCGAGAACACCAGCGCATCCGCACCGAAGTCCTTGATGGCGGCCACGGCGCGATCCAACTGCTCGAAGAATACGGCTTCCGAACTGCCGTGCGGCATCGGCAGGTTCAGGTTGTAGCCTTTGCCCGCACCTTCACCCGTCTCGTCCTCGAAGCCCGCCACGCCCGGATAGAAGTTGGTCGGGTCGCCGTGGATCGAGATGTACAGCACATCGTCGCGTTCGTAGAAGATGTCCTGCACGCCCTGGCCGTGGTGCATGTCCGGGTCCAGCACGACGACCTTCGCGTGCTGCTTGCGCAAGACTTGGGCAGCGACCGCCGCGTTGTTCAAGTAGCAGAAGCCGCCGGCCGCATCGATACGCGCGTGGTGGCCGGGCGGGCGGCACAGGGCGTAGGTGGATTTCTCTCCTGCCAGCACGGCTTCGGCAGCGGCCGCAGCTGATTGCGCCGACCAGTAGGCCGAGCGCCACGTGGACGCGCCCACCGGGCAGCTGCCGTCAGCCAGGTACTTGGCCGCTTCGGCCAGAATGCCGCGCAGCGCGTTCGGCTCGCGCACGAAGATGTTCGACATCACCTCTTCGCCCCAGTCGGCCGGCACTTCCTTCCAGCGCCTGTGGGCGTGTTCCAGGAAGGCCAGGTATTCCTTGGTGTGCACGGCGGCGATCGGGTCCAGACCGGCGTCTTCAGGTTGCTCCACCGTGAAGCCCAGCGCGTTGACGGCTTGCAGCAGGCGCTGCACGCGTTCCGGCACCTCTTGCGGCGTGCGCATCTGCCCGCGAGAAAAGTAGCTGCGCGGATGGTGAAGCAGTTGCTCGGGGTGGAAGAACGTCAACATGGGCAGGCATCCTGGAATGCCGCAGGAGCGCGGCGTCCTGTGTTTATCGCGCCTGGGGTGCCCATTCGTCAAATTTCAAATAGTTATCCGTCACATAAGGCCGGCGAATGGGGCCGCATATTACTCCGCTGGTTGGTCGTACTTGCGGGATGAACCTGAGAACTGCGGGGCCGGGTACTTCCTGGCGTTCAGTTCCATCTTCTCGGCCACCGCCTGCGCCACATCGATGTCCAGCTTGTCGGCCAGCATCAGCAGGTACATCTGCACGTCTGCGATCTCTTCGCGAATGGCCTGGTGGGTAGCGGCGTCCGGCGTGGCGGACTGGGCCTCGGTCATCCACTGGAAGATCGACACCAGTTCCCCGGTCTCGCCCGCCAGTGCCATGGCCAGGTTCTTGGGCGCGTGGAATTGCGCCCAGTCGCGTTCGTCCGCGAAGCGGCGCAGGGCGTGCTGGATGGTCTGGAAGTCGGACATGGCGGTGGCTGTGAAAATTGGCGGTGGCAGCAGCCTACCGCGTTCGGCGACTTGCTTGGTCACGCCGCCCGTGGATGCGCAAACTGTGGGGCAGAAATGCGCTGCTCATCAAAGCAGCAGGCAAATGCCGCAGATAAAAAAACGGCGACCGGTTTCCCGATCGCCGTTCCTCTTCCATGGCTTACAGATTGCGCTGGATTACTTGTCCAACCCGCCCATCGCCAAATACTTGATCACCACGTAATCATCGATGCCGTAGTGCGAACCTTCACGTCCCAATCCCGACTGCTTCACGCCACCGAACGGCGCGACTTCGTTAGAGATCAGGCCGGTGTTGATGCCCACCATGCCGTATTCCAGCTGCTCCGCCACGCGCCAGATGCGGCCGATGTCGCGGCTGTAGAAATAGCTGGCCAAACCGAATTCGGTGTCGTTGGCCTGGGCCACGACTTCCTCGTCCGACTTGAAGCGAAAGAGCGGCGCCAGCGGGCCGAAGGTCTCTTCCTTGGCGACCTTCATGGCCGGGGTCACGTCCGCCATCACGGTGGGCTGGAAGTAGGTGCCGCCCAGGTCGTGGGGCTTGCCGCCTGCCACGATGCGGGCGCCGCCGGCCAGTGCATCGGCAATGTGTTCTTCGATCTTCTCCACCGCCTTCTTGTCGATCAGGGGGCCGAGTTGCACGCCGTCTTCGGTACCGGGGCCGACCTTCAGCTTGTTGACGGCCACCACCAGTTTTTCGGCGAAGGCGTCATACACCTTGTCGTGCACGTACAGGCGGTTGGCGCATACGCAGGTCTGGCCGGCGTTGCGGAATTTCGAGGCGATGGCGCCTTCAACTGCTGCGTCCAGGTCTGCATCGTCGAAGACGATGAAGGGGGCGTTGCCGCCCAGTTCCAGCGACAGCTTTTTCAGCGTCGGGGCCGACTGTTCGTACAGCACACGGCCGATCTCGGTGGACCCGGTGAACGACAATTTGCGCACGATGGGGTTGGCGGTCAGCTCGCCGCCAATTGCACCCGAGTCACCGGTGATCACGTTGAACACACCTGCCGGAATACCGGCTTCTTCCGCCAGCGCGGCCAGGGCCAGCGCGGAGTAAGGCGTGGACGTGGCGGGCTTGACCACGATGGGGCAGCCTGCGGCCAGCGCGGGGCCGGCCTTGCGGGTAATCATCGCAGCCGGGAAGTTCCACGGCGTGATCGCGGCGCACACGCCGATGGGCTGCTTGATGACGACGATGCGGCGGTCGCCGGCGGGGCTGGGGATGGTGTCGCCGTAGACACGCTTGCCTTCTTCCGCGAACCATTCGATGAAGCTGGCGGCGTACAGCACTTCGCCTTTTGCTTCTGCCAGCGGCTTGCCTTGTTCGGCGGTCATCAGTGCGCCCAGCTCGTCGGCGTTGGCGACGATCAGGTCGAACCAGCGGCGCAGCAATTTGGCGCGCGCGGCAGCGGTCAGCGCGCGCCAGGCGGGCCATGCGGCGTTGGCGGCTTCGACGGCGCGGCGGGCGTCAGAAGCACCCATCTTCGGCACGGTGCCGATGGTCTTGCCGGTGGCCGGGTTGCTCACTTCAACCGTGGCGCCGTTGTCGGCGTCGATCCACTTGCCGTTCACATAGGCATGCTGGCGGAACCACTTGCTGTCTTGAATCGAGGTCATGAACACTCCCAAATATGAAGCGGCGCCTGAGCGCCGCTGTAAGTCCTGTTGAACGAAGCCGGGATGCAGGCCGGTCTTGTCCGGCCCGCCCCTTGGCGTCGATCAGTCGTTCTCAGCCCTTCGCTGCTTCGGTCAGCGCGACATCCAGGATGTCCAGCGCTTCCGCGAACACGGCGTCCGGCGTGGTCAGCGGGAACAGGAAACGAACCACGTTGCCATACACGCCGCAGCTCAGCAGCAGCAGGCCGCGCGACAGCGCTTCCTTCTGCACGCGGGTCACGAACGCCGCGTCGGGCTTGCCGCTGGTCGGGTCGATGAATTCCGCAGCAATCATTGCGCCCGGACCGCGCACATCCGCCAGCGCCTTGACCTTGCCTTGGGCCGCGGTCAGGCGGGCCTTCAACTGGTCGCCCAGGCGCACGGCGCGTTCGACCAGCTTTTCGTCGTCGATGATGTCCAGCACGGCGAGTGCAGAGGCCACGGCCAGCGGGTTGCCGGCGTAGGTGCCGCCCAGGCCGCCCGGTGCGGGGGCATCCATGACCTTGGCCTTGCCCACCACGCCCGACAGCGGCATGCCGCCGGCCAGGCTCTTGGCCATGGTGATGATGTCGGCTTCGACGTCGTAGTGTTCCATGGCGAAGAACTTGCCGGTGCGGGCAAAGCCGGTCTGCACTTCATCGGCAATCAGCAAGATGCCGTGCTCGTCGGCCAGCTTGCGCAGCGCGCGCACGAAGTCGGCAGGCGCCGGGTTGAAGCCGCCTTCGCCTTGCACGGGTTCGAAGATGAATGCCGCCACGCGGGCCGGGTCGATGTCGCTCTTGAACATCGCGGTGATCGCAGCCAGCGAGTCTTCGGTCGTCACGCCATGCAGCGCGTTGGGGAAGGGGGCGTGATAGATCTCGCCCGGGAAGGGGCCGAAGCCGACCTTGTAGGGCACGACCTTGCCGGTCAGGCCCATGCCCATCATGGTGCGGCCGTGGAAGGCGCCGGTAAACGCGATCACGCCCGGACGACCAGTCGATGCACGCGCGATCTTGATGGCGTTTTCAACGGCTTCGACACCGGTGGTGAAGAAGGCAGTCTTTTTGTCGCCCTTGATCGGCGTGCGTGCAGCCACCTTCTCGGCCAGCTCGATGTACGAGGCGTACGGGATCACCTGGAACGAGGTGTGGGTGAAGCGATCCAGCTGGCGGCTGATGGCTTCGATGATGCGCGGGTGGCGATGGCCGGTGTTCAGCACGGCGATGCCGGCGGCGAAGTCGATGTAGCGGTTGCCTTCCACATCCCACAGTTCCGCGTTGTTGGCGCGGGCAGCGTGGAAGTCGCACATGATGCCAACCCCGCGCGGCAGCGCTGCGGCACGGCGCGCCAGCAGGGATTGGTTGGTGCCGACAGGCGCCACTTCCAGGGCTGCTTCGTCGGTCATGGCGTGCGGAGTGTGGTCGGACATGGCTACTTCCTTGGCGAATGGGGATCCCTGTGGCGACGCGCCGACAGTGCAGCCACTATAAGAAGATATGGTTCTATAGTTAAGAGCCGCTTTTGATTATTTGATGGAGCCACTTTGCGACCTGCATCCTTGTCCGACTGGCTGGCCGCGTCGCTCGACAAACAGGGCGAGGAACCCGTGTATCGCCAGCTTCAGCGCCATTTGCATGAGGCCATTCTCTCGCACCGGCTGGCGGCGGGCAGCAAGCTGCCCTCGTCGCGGCTGCTGGCGCAGGAACTTGGCATTGCCCGCAATACGGTCACCGAGGTCTATGCCCACCTGACCGTGGCCGGTTACGTGACCTCGCGCAGCGGCAGTGGCACCTATGTCGCCGACACCGCACCGGAAACGCTGGCGGGCGAGGCGCCGGTGCCCGATGGCAACGCCCTCGCACCCGGACGCGCCTTGTCCACACGCGGACGTCGCCTGGTCGAGGGCGTGGGTTTTGCGCCCACGCAGTGGGGCGCCTTCATGCCCGGCGTGCCCGACGTGACGGAATTCCCGTCACGGGTCTGGAGCCGGCTCAGCAACCGCCATTGGCGCCGTCCGGCGCCGTCCTTGCTGACCTATGCGCCCAGCGGCGGCCACGGGCCTTTGCGCAAAGTCCTGGCGGAACATCTGCGCACCTCGCGCGGCGTCCGCTGCCAGCCCGAGCAGATCGTGATCACCACGGGTGCGCATCAGGCCATCGACCTGGCGGCGCGCTTGCTGGCCGATCCCGGTGAACGGGTGTGGATCGAAGAACCCAGCTACTGGGGCATCCGCAGCGTATTGCGCTCGCTGGGGCTGGAACTGGAGGCGCGGCCGGCGGACGGGGAGGGCATGACGCTGCCATCGTCCACCGGCGCGGGTGACACGCCGCCCGCGTTGATCCTGCTGACCCCATCCCACCAATATCCCCTTGGCATGGTGATGAGCCTGGCGCGCCGCCGCGCGTGGCTGGACTATGCGCGCCAGCACGGCAGCTGGATTGTCGAGGACGATTACGACAGCGAGTTCCGCTATGGCAGCCGCCCGCTGGAGTGCCTGCAAGGCCTGGATACGGCGGGCCGCGTGATCTACGTGGGCAGCTTCAGCAAGACCTTGTTCCCCGGCCTGCGCATCGGCTATGTGGTGGTGCCCGATGCCTTGGTCGACGCCTTTGCGAAAGGCGCGGCCGAGCTGTATCGCGAGGGGCAGTTGCAGCAGCAGGCGATCCTGGCGGACTTCATCTCGGAAGGGCACCTGGGCTCGCACATCCGTCGCATGCGCGGCCTGTACGGGCAGCGCCGCGAGTTGTTGAAAGATGCGGTGGCCCGTCGTTTTGGCGATCACCTGCCGGTCAGCGGCGACGATGCCGGGCTGCACCTGGTGGTCGACCTGCCGTCGGGCAGCGATGACGGCGCGGTCGCCCGCGCGTCACTTGCGCGCGGCATCGCGGTGCGGCCGCTGCGGCCGTATTACATGAACCCATCGGCGCGCACCGGCTTGTTGCTGGGGTACGCCTGCGTGCCGGACGCGCAGATCGGCCCGGCCTTCAATACGCTGTCCGAGGTGATCGAGCCGCTGATCGATCGCGTGCGGGATGATGCAGTGCTGGCTGTCGAATAAAAGATGTACCGGCGTGCACGGTTTCCCGGCGAATCGTGCTTGCCCGTCAGTGGCTCGTCAGCGCCACCAGCAGCCCCGACACCGTGAACAATGACACCACCGTCGACACCAGAATCGCACGCGACATGGCCGTTGCATCGCGCTTGTACAGCTCGGCCAGCATGAAGGGCCCGGTGCCGATGGGCAGAGCACTCATCAGCACCGCGCAGGCGGCCCAGACCGGCGGCTGCGGGATCACCCAGTAGACCAATACGCCGGTCACGGCTGGCTGCAGGATCAGCTTCAAGGCGACCAGCGGGGCAACCGCCCGCAGCGCGCCATCACGTGTGCCGGGCGCGGGCGCAGCACTTTGCGGTTCGGCCAGGAACAGGCCCAGCGACACCAGCGCACATGGCCCGGCCGCACCGCCCAGCAGGTTGAACAGCTGTCGCACGCCATCGGGCATCTGCCAGCCTGATGCGGCCAGCAAGCTGCCCAGTACTGGGCCAATCAGAATCGGATTGCGGATCAGCGAGGCGCCTACTTTCATCAGCGATCGCCAGACACTGGTGCCCGCATGCAAGCGGGTTTCGATCAGCACGATGGCGCCTGCGAACAGCACGCAGGCGGTCATCAAGGTGGTGAGCAGACCGGGCAGTAAACCAGGTTGGCCGAAGGCCAGCAGGCAGATCGGCAGGCCCATGAAACCGGCATTGGGGTAGGCCGCACCCAGGCCTTCGATGATCGCGTCGATGGTGTCGGCGCCGCGCCGGCGCGCAAGCATGCCCGCGATGAAAAAGGTCACCACCATGCCGATCGCAAAGGCCGCGATGAAGCTGCCATTGGCCAGGCTGGACGGCGCCAGCGACGAGGTCGCGTTGAACAGCAGCGCCGGCAGGCCCAGGTAGATCACGAAGCGGCTCAGTTCGCGCGAGGACTGCGGCCCCAGGATGCCGCGCCGTCGGCAGCCATAGCCGATGAAGATCAGCGCAAAAACCGGGAACGCAACGTTGAGCAGGGCGAACATGAATGGGGTCGGTGCGGGTGAAAAAACAGAGGGGCGACGCGAGTTCGCGAGCGCATGAAAAGCGGTAAAGCCGTTCAGCAAAAACCTGGAGCTGAAGCCTCATGCAGCGAGCTTTGATCGGCGTGCGTGCAATGCTTGGCGGCAATGGCGAGTGTCGGTGCCTGGGCACGACGCCGAGCGCGTCAGCCCTGTGCCGACAGCCTCGGCGATCGGGCCTGCGCCGCCGCATCCATCTCGGCTTGTCTGGCCAGACTGGCCACCAGCATCGCCGCCGCCCGTTCGGCATGACTGCGCGCGCGTTGTTCTGCCAGATCGGGCTGTCCTGCGATCACGGCATCCAGAATTCCCGCATGCTCGCGCCAGCTCTGCTCCGGCATGCCGGCATCGCTTTGCAGGTGCGCGCCCATGGCGCGGCGAATGTGTTGCCAGTGGATCGCCGTGGTGTCGGCGATCATCGGGTTGCCCGAGCGCTGGTAGATGAACTGATGGAAGGCCATATCGGCCGCAATCAGCTCGCTGGCCGAGCCGCTGGCAATCGCCGCCTGACCGGTCGCCAGATGCGCGTCGCCTGCCTCGCGCAGGTCACCCGCGCCATCACGCGCCACGATGCCGGCCGCTTCGCGCGCAGCCAGGCCGTCGAGCGCTGCACGGATCTGGTAAAGCTGAACCAGGCGAGCCGGATCGATGGCGCTGATCTCCACGCCTTTGCGACCGCTGTCCTCGATGAAGCCTTGGCGCTTGAGCAGGTGGATGGCCTGCAGAATGGGTTGGCGAGACACGCCCAGTTGCGCGGCCAGACCTTCCTGCGTCACCCGCTCGCCGGCTTTCAGCAAACCGGTGCAGATGGCGTCGAGGATGGCGTCGTAGACGCGTTCAAGCAATTGGCTGGGGGCATCGATCTTGTGCATGGCAGCAATCCTAGCATTCTGTGTTCTGTATGCAGAAAACAGATTTGCTCAATCTGCAGGAAGCGACGCATCCGCGCGACAGGCAGGGGGGACTTGCAGATATCCACAGCCGACGATGACGGAGATGTCCACAGCGAGACGCAACTGGTCAGGGTCTTGAATGCCCCACCCTGATCCAAGCCCGCCTGACCCGCTCAAACGCCCTCAGGCGCCCTTAAAGCGTCGGCAGCAGGTGCAGGGTGCAGCTGTCGCCGTTCGCCTCTCTCCAGACCCGTACCGTCGCCAAACCGGGATGGAAACCATCCAGGCCGCGCGCGATGAACGCGCACAGGTTTTCCAGCGTGGCGGGCCCCAGGTCGGGTACTTCATCCAGCAGATGGTGATCCAGACGGTCACGCACTTCGTGCAGGCGCGCCTTCAGCATGCCGCTGTCGACGACCATGCCGGTGACTGGGTCAGGGGTGCCGCGGACCGCGACTTCGGCCCAGTAGGTGTGGCCGTGGATCCGGCGGCTGCCGGCGGTCTCGATCTCGCGGTTGAGGGTGTGGGCAGCGTCGAAGAAAAAACGCTGGCTGACTTCGTACATCATCGAATACCTGTGATCTTGTGCGTCTGGAGGCTCAGGCGCCATGCGGGGCGCGCCATACAGGTGCGGATGCACAGTTCGGTATTGTCGGCGCGAAGGATATTGTCCATCGGTTGCAGGTAGCGATGGGTGAAATCCGCCGCTTCCAGTGCGTCGAAGTCCAATCCAGGTTGCGGCCACACCACTTTCAGTTCGTGGCCGCTGCGCTGAATCCATTCCGAGCCCGCCTTGGGGCTGACGCAAATCCAGTCGATACCTTCCGGCGCCAGCACGGTGCCGTTGGTTTCCACGGCGATCACGAAACCTTCGGCGTGCAAGGCGTCGATGAATGCCGTGTCGACCTGCATCAGCGGCTCGCCGCCGGTCAGCACCACAAAGCGGTTCGCATGGTCGGCATTCGGCCAGAAGCTGGCGACGGCTGCAGCCAGCTCCTGCGCATCCCGGAATTTGCCGCCGCCCGTGCCGTCGGTGCCGACGAAGTCGGTGTCGCAGAACTGGCAGATCGCCTTGGCCCGGTCCTTCTCGCGCCCGGTCCACAGGTTGCAGCCGGCAAAGCGGCAGAACACGGCCGGGCGGCCGGCCTGTGCGCCTTCGCCTTGCAGCGTGTAGAACATTTCTTTCACGGAGTAGGTCATTGCACCCGCTCCGACAGTGCGGCACGCCATTGCGCAAAGCCGTTCGCACGCAGCACGCAGGCCGGGCACTGGCCGCAGCCATACCCCCAGTCGTGGCGCACCGAGCGGTCGCCGGTGTAGCAGGTATGCGTGTGCTCGATCACCACGTCCACCAGCGCATCGCCGCCCAGGTCCTGGGCCATCTGCCAGGTCTCGTGCTTGTCGATCCACATCAGCGGCGTCTCGAAGGTGTAGCGCTTGCCCATGCCCAGCGACACGGCCACTTGCATGGCCTTGATGGTGTCGTCGCGGCAATCCGGGTAGCCCGAGAAATCCGTCTCGCACATGCCGCCCACCAGCACATCCAGCTCGCGCCGGTAGGCCAGCGCCGCAGCCAGCGTCAAGAACAGCAGGTTGCGGCCCGGCACGAAAGTATTCGGCAGGCCGTCGGCGTTCATGCGGATCTCGGCGTTCGAGGTCAGCGCGGTGTCGCTGATCTGGCCAAGCACGGCCAGGTCGATGAGATGGTCCTCGCCCAGGCGGTCTGCCCAGTCGGGAAATTGGGTGCGCACTTGCGCAAGCACCACCTGGCGCTGGTCGAGTTCGACCCGATGACGTTGTCCGTAGTCGAAGCCGATGGTTTCGACCCGGGCATAACGTTCAAGGGCCCAAGCTAGGCAAGTGGTGGAGTCCTGGCCGCCCGAGAAGAGCACCAGGGCGTGTCGATTGAGTTCAGCCATTGATTCATGCCTCGCGGGGCGTGGCCGCGCGCAAGGCTTCGTAATTGTTCCGCAGAATGATGCCGGCATAGTACACATGCTCGCGCATCAGGCTCTCCGCACGGGGAGCATCGCGCGCAATCACGGCGTCCACCACCCGGTGGTGATCGCCATGCGAGCGCAGGATCACGTCGTGCGCGACGTCCCACAACACGATGCGATCCGACGCATACGGGATGGCCTGCGCCTGGGCCGCAAAGCGTTGCACCCACGGGTTGCCGGCGGCTTCCAGCAAGGTGTTGTGCAGGCACATGTTCATTTCCTGATAGGGCTCGTGGTCCTCGGGCAGCAGCACGCCCTTGCCCAGGATCTCGTCGCCCCGCGCCAGGCAGGTGCGCAAGGTGGCGATCGCCGTATCACTGAGTCCGCGCTGCGCCGCCAGCCGTGCGCCCAGGCCTTCCAGCGCTGCGCGCACATCGTAGGCAGCAATGATTTCGTCCAGCTCGTAGGTGCGCACCTGGTAGCCGCGTTTGGGCTGATATTCCAGCAGGCCTTCGTTGCCCAGCGTGGCCAGCGCGGCGCGTACCGGCGTGCGGGATACGCCCAGACTGGCCGCCAGCGGGATCTCTTCAAGCCGGGCGCCAGGGCTGAGCCGGCCGTGCAACACCCAGTCGCGCAAGGTGTCGGTGACGTGCTGGGAAAGCGTATCCATAGGCCACGATTGTAGGCGGGCGGGCGCGTTTTCCGGCAGATGGCAGCTTGCCGGATACGGCTTTCCAACCCTGGTGTTAGGAATATTGCCGAAGGGATAACCCGACTGTTTAAAAACGGTCCATGTATACACAATTCGGCATCGACGGCTTTTATACGCCGTAAAACCGAATTTCTGCGAGGGTTTTCATGGTCGATGTATCCAGGGTGGCGTCGCAAGCGGAAGATACGGCGTCTCGGCGCATTGCCTTGGTGACCGGCGCAGGCGGGGGCATTGGCGAAGCCATCTGTCGCCACCTGGCAGAAGCAGGGTGCCGCGTCATCGTGGCCGACATCGATGCCGACCGGGCCGCAGCGGTCGCCGCCCGCCTGGGCGAAGACCACACCTCGATTGCCTTCGACGTCAGCCACGAACACGCGGTGCAAGCCGCCTTCGATCAGGTCGAAGCCACCGTCGGGCCGATCTCGGTACTGGTGTGCGCGGCAGGCTTGCTGCTGTTCCAGCCCAACGGCGACCGGCCGATGTTGAAGGACACCTCGATCGAACTGTGGGACCGCACCTTCGACGTGAACGCACGCGGCGTCTTCCTGTGCGGCCGTGAATACATCCGTCGCCGCGAGGCGCAGCCGCTGCCCCACGGACGTGTCGTCACCTTCAGCTCGGTCGCCGCGCAACTCGGCGGATATCGCTCCAGCGCGTCCTACATTGCGGCGAAATCTGCCGTGCTTGGGTTGACCAAGGCCATGGCGCGCGAAGTGGCGCACCTGGGCGTGACCGTCAACGGCATCGCACCCGGCCTGATCGACACCGACATGTTGCGCAACACCGTCACCAGCGCCGGCGCCCTGACGGCCGCGGCGGCGGCGATTCCGCTGGGCCGCATCGGCACTGTGGACGACGTGGCGGCTGCCGTCGGCTTTCTGGTGTCGGTGCAGGGCGGTTATGTGACCGGCAGCGTGATCGACGTGAACGGCGGCTACCGCATGCAGTAAGACCTGCGAACGCGCGAGCGCTGCAAGCACGACTGCGCTCGCGAAACCACTACGCGCTGTCACCGATTGCGGCAACAGACCGCCCGGCAGTGCAATCGACGATCAACACCTGAACACCCTGAACCTCGACACCCCTTCCGCACCACAAGCGCCACGACAGATGGCAACCCTCGGAGAGACACCCCCATGACCTTGCGCCTTCGCCTGACCGTACTGGCCGCCAGTCTTTGCACCCTTGCCCACGCCGCGCCGGCGCTGGCGCAACAAGAGCCTGGCATCACCGATAAAACCATCCGCATCGGCATGTTCGCGCCCCTGTCGGGCAGCAGCATGGCCTACGGCTTCGACCCGATGAACGGCGCGAAGATGTGGTACGCCAAGATCAACAAGGAAGGCGGTATTCACGGTCGCCAGATCGAGCTGGTGATCGAGGACGATCGCTGCAATGCCAACGACCTGGTGGCCGCGGCCAAGAAGCTGACGGAACAGGACAAGGTCTTCCTGCTCAACGGCGGATCGTGTTCGGCCGCTACCGTGGCCGCACGTGAATATGTGGAACGCGAGAAGATTCCGCTGGTGATGCTGAACGCCTCGGGCGACGGCGCACTGTACCCGGTGTCCAAGTACATCTACGGTGCGTTCTCGATCTCGCAGTACGCGGTCGGCGGCTCGATGGTGCAGTTCGCTTCCGAAGCCCTGAAGGCCAAGAAGATCGGCTACATCAACCACGACGATGCCTATGGCGCCTGGAACGTGGCCGCTGCCAAGGTCCAGGCCAAGCACCTGGGCGACCTGCCGCTGCAGGTGCAGTCGGTCAATCCGAACATCAACGACGTGACCGCGCCCATGTTGCGCATACGTGCGTCCAACCCCGACGTGCTGTTGCTGACCACCTATGCACGCCCGGCCGCACTGATCATCAAGAAGGCGCACGAGCTGGGCTTCGACAAGCCCATCGTGCTGGCCGTGACCGGCACCGCCGACCTGCGCCAGCTGGTGGAAAACGTCGGCAACAAGGAAGCCTTCAAGAACGTCTACATCCAGGACGTGCTGGCCGACGTGCCGGGCAGCCCCAAGCTGCAGTGGGTCTACGACATGTACAAGGAAGCGTACCCGGACCTGGCCGCGCGCCCCGGTTATCCGCAGCCTTACATGCCTTATGGCTTGCCATCTGCCATGACGGTGGTCAATGCGCTGAAGGCCGCCGGCCCGCAGCCTACGCGTGAAAAAGTGCTGGAAGCCATGTCGACCATGAAGTTCGATTCCGGTGTGATGGCCGGCCCGATCGAATTCACGCCCACCGACCATGCCGCACAAAAGGCTGCCATCTACCTGAAGTTCGACGGCGATACGTCCACGCTGGTGCCGGGCACCTTCAAGAGCGTGTGGACCTATCAGCCCTGAGGCGCGACGGGGCAAGGATGGTGGCGATGCTGACGAACAGCGATACCGCCAGCCCGGCCCGCTTGTCCTTCTGAGGGCCAGCCAGCCCCCACGCCCCCTGCGGCGTGGGCGGGTTCGATCAGCACGCCGGCCGGTCCGGCGTGCCCGGAGATTTCTTTCATGAGCGGTGCGGACATCTGGCTGTTCCTGCAGCAAGGCATCCTGTCGGGGTTGGTGACCGGCAGCGTGTACGCCTTGCTGGCGGTGGCGGTCGTGATCATTTTCAAGACGACGGACGTGCCCAACTTCGCCCAGGGCGAGTTGTTCATGGTCGCCGCCTACGTGGCCTTGTTCCTGGTGCTGGTCATGGGCTGGGCCTACTGGGTGGTGATCCCGGTGACCGTGCTGGTGGTGATGGCAGCAGCCGCCATCTTCCAGCGCGTGGTGATGGAACGTGTGATCGCCTCGCGCGGCGTGGGCGTGCAATTGGTGATCGCCACGTTGGGCCTGGCTTATGTGTTGAAAGGCTTGGTGCGCACCACCGGCCTGGGCGATACGCCCAGGTCGCTGCCGCCGCTGGTGTCGACCAATGCCATCCTGATCGGCGACGCCGTGCTGACCAAGCTCGACCTGCTGATCTTTGCGGTGGCCATCATCGTGATGGCCTTGCTGTTCGCGATGTTCGCGTGGACGCGTACCGGTCGCGCCATGCGGGCGGTGGGCATGAATGCACGCGGTGCGCAGCGCGTGGGGGTGAACCTGACCCGCGTGCGCATGATGGTGTGGGGATTGTCGGGCCTGATCTCGGCGATTGCGGCCGTGCTGATCACGCCGAAAATCCTCATCACGCCCGACATCGCACACGTCGCCATCCTGGCTTTTGCCGCGGCGATTGTCGGTGGCATGAGCAGCGTGCCGGGCGCGGTGCTGGGCGGCTTCATCATCGGCATTGCCGAAAACCTGGTGGGCCTCTTCATCTCGACCAACGCCATTGTGGTCGCGCCTTTCCTGGCCATCATGATCGTGCTCATCGTGCGGCCGCAGGGCATCCTGGGCGGCAAACTGCAGGTGAAAAAAGTATGAAGCGCATCGATCTGGCGTTGCTTGTCGTGGCGGCCGTGGTGCTTGCCGCACTGCCGATGTTCGTGACCGGCTACGTGCTCTACGTGGTCAACCTGCTGATGGTGTTCGTGGTGCTGGCGCTGGGCATGCACCTGGTCATCGGCGAGACCGGCCAGTTTGCGTTGTCGCATGCGGCCTTCTACGGCATCGGCATCTACACGGCCGGGCTGCTGAACAATCACTGGCAGCTGCCGTTCATCCTGTCGATTCTGGCAGGTTCATTGCTGACGGCGTTCCTGGGTTATTTGCTGGGCGCCCTGGCACTGCGCATGCGCGACATCTACCTGGCCTTGTCGACCTTTGCGTTTGGCGAGGCCATGCAGTGGGTGTTCATGAACTGGGATGGCGTCACCAATGGTTCCAACGGTTTTCGCATCGCGCCCGCGCAGATTTTTGGCTATGCGCTGAGCAACGATTTGCGCGCCTACCCGTTCGTGGTGGCGATCACCGCGCTGATGCTGTGGGCCACCGTGTGGATCTCGCGCTCGCAACTGGGCTCGGCCTTCCGGGCCGTGCGCGAGAGCGACATCGCAGCCCTGGCGATGGGCGTGGACGTGAGCGGCATCAAGCGCACGGCCTTCACCTTGTCGGCTGCCTACGCCGGCCTGGCGGGCGGCATGTACACGACCTTCTCGTCCTTTGTGCACCCGGAAAGCCTGGGCTTTCAGACCACCATCCTGGTGCTGACCATGGTGGTGGTGGGCGGCATCGGTTCCGTGCGCGGCGCCATCCTGGGCGCGATCGGCTTCGGGCTGATTTCCGAGCTGCTGCGCCAGGCGCTGTCCTTCCAGGAAATCATCTACGGCGCAATCCTGATGGGCTTCATGATGTTCGCCCCGCGCGGGTTGTTCGCGGAACGCCGCAAACGTATTCGCATCACCTCGACCACCCACGCGCCTGCACCTGTGGTGGCCACGCGGACGACGGGAGAATCGACATGAACGATCAGGTGTTGACGCACGCGTCCGCTGTGCTGCATGCCGTGCAATCGGCAACCCGCGCCGCCGATGCCAAGCCCTTCCTGGATGTCAGCGGCATCGTCGTGCGCTTTGGCGGCCTGCTTGCCGTCAACGGCCTGTCGATGCAGGTCGAACGCGGCCGCATTCATGCACTGATCGGCCCCAACGGCGCCGGCAAGTCCACCACCTTCAACTGCATCTCGCGTTACTACCAGCCCGCCGAAGGCCGTATCGTGCTCGACGGCGAAGACATCACGCGTCACCGCCCGCATCAGATGGCCGCACTCGGCGTGGCGCGCACCTTCCAGAACCTGGAGTTGTTCGGCGAACTGACGGTGCGCGAAAACGCGATGCTGGGCACGCATTCCTACGGCGCGCGCACCATCGGCATGATGCTGCGCCGCCCCAGTGCCGAGCAGCGCGACCTGGTCGATCATCTGCTGGAACGCGTCGGCCTGGCCGACCACCACGACACGCTGGCCTCCAACCTGGACTTCGGGCGCCAGAAGATGCTGGAACTGGCGCGCGCGCTCGCCATCAAGCCGCGCCTATTGTTGCTGGACGAACCCGCCGCCGGCTTGCGCAACCGCGAGATCGAGACCCTGGACCGCCTGCTGCGCGAGCTGTGCGAACGCGACGGCATCACCGTGCTGCTGGTCGAACACGTGATGCAACTGGTGATGGCGATTTCCGACCGCATCACCGTGATGTCCTTCGGCGAAAAGATTGCCGAAGGCACGCCCGAGGAAGTGCGCGCCAACCCGCGCGTGATCGACGCCTACCTGGGCAAAGGAACGCACCGTGGCTGAGAACCTGCTGGAAGTTCGCGGCGTGTCGGCCGCCTACGGCAACATCCAGGCCTTGCACGATGTGTCGGTGAAGGTGCCGGATGGTGCGATCGTGGCGCTGCTGGGCGCCAACGGCGCAGGCAAGACCAGCACGCTGAACGTGGTGTCGCACATCGTGTCGCCAAGCGCGGGCGAGGTGTACTTCGACGGCAGGCCGATCCATCGCGACAGCCCCGATTCCATCGTGCGTCTGGGTATCGTGCAGGTGCCCGAAGGCCGCGAGATATTCCGCGACATGACCGTGCGCGAGAACCTCGACATGGGCGCCTTCCTGCGCCGCGACCGCGCGGCGGTGAAGGCTGATCTGGATATGGTCTGCGACACCTTCCCGCGCCTGCGCGAACGCATCAACCAGAAGGCCGCGACCCTGTCCGGCGGCGAGCAGCAGATGCTGGCCACCGGCCGCGCGATGATGGCCCGGCCACGCATGATCCTGCTGGACGAACCGTCCATGGGCCTGGCGCCGCTGGTGGTCGACCAGATCTTCGACATCGTGCTGAAACTCAACCGCGAGCAAGGCATCACCATCTTGCTGGTCGAGCAGAACGTGAAACTTGCGCTGGCGGTGTCCAGCTACGCATACATCCTGGAAAACGGCGAGGTCGCGCTGGAAGGCGCGTCGGCGGCGCTGGCCGATGACGAGGGCATTCAGCGGGCGTATCTGGGGACGTGATGGTGCGATATCGGTGGGTAGCGGCGGATAGTCTTCAAGGAACATGACGTGGGATTGCTGGACAACAAGGTCGCGTTGATCACCGGTGCGGCGCGTGGCCTGGGCGCAGCAATTGCGCGCGGTTTCGTGCGCGAAGGTGCGACTGTGATCCTGGCCGACCGCGACTTGACCGGCGCACAGCGCACGGCAGATCTGTTGATTGCCGATGGCGGCCAAGCCAGCGCCGTGGCGCTCGATGTCACCGACCGCGCTGCCGTCGCCGCGTGTGCCGATCAGGTGCAGGCCAGTCATGGCGGCATCGATATCCTGGTCAACAACGCCGGCATTGCAGGCGGGCCGCGCTTCGATGACGCCGGCACGCCGGCCGCGTGGGACCGCGTGATGGGCGTGAACCTGCAAGGCTGCTTCGATGTCTCGCATGCCTTCGTGCCGCTGCTGAAAGCGCGGCGCGGCTGCATCGTGAACCTGTCTTCCATCGTGGCCTTCGCCACGGGGATTTCCAGCACCGGATACGTGGTGTCCAAAGGCGGCGTGCGCTCGCTCACGCAAGTGATGGCACGTGACCTGGCGGCCTACGGCATCCGCGTCAATGCCGTCGCCCCGGGCCTGATGGACACCGACATGGCCGCGCCGCAACTGGCGACCGAGCACGGTACAGACTGGTTCACCACGCGCGCGCCGTTGGCGCGGCTGGGGACCGCAGATGAGGTAGTGGGACCGGTGGTGTTTCTGGCGTCCGGCATGGCGACCTATGTGACCGGCGTGGTGCTGCCGGTCGATGGCGGCTTCCTGGCCGCATAGAGGAGTAGTGATGGGTACGGAACAGATTGGCGCAGGGCAAGGCAATGATGGTGCTGGCCGCGTCCAGGGGGCGAGTTCAGGGCAGGGGACTGGGCAAGGCGCTGTGGTGACTTCGCCGGCCAACGCTGCTGCCGGTAACGGTGCGTCCCTCGGCCTTGCGCTCGTCACCGGCGGCGCGAGCGGCATGGGGCGGTCCACGGTTGAGCAACTCGCGCGCGATGGCTTCAAGGTCATTCTGGTCGACCGCAACGGGCCACTGGCCGAGCAGGAAGCCGCATCCCTGCGTGAACAAGGCCTGGACGTTGACGCCCGTGCCATCGACCTGACCGACGAGCACGCCGTGCGCGCCATGGTGCGCGAGCTGCCGCCGCTGCGCGCGCTGGTCAACAACGCCGGCCTGTTCGACGAGCGCAAATTCCTGGACGTCACCAGCGACGACTTCCGGCGCATCTACGAGATCAACCTGGTGGCCGTGGCTACGCTGACGCAAGAGGCCGCGCGCAAGATGGAAGACGGCGCGCGCATCGTCAACATTGCGTCGCGTGCGTATTTGGGCGCGAAGAATCACCCGCATTACGTGGCCTCGAAGGCGGCTGTGGTCGGCTACACCCGCGCCAGCGCCATGGAGCTTGCCCCGCGCGGCATCCTCGTCAATGCGATTGCGCCGGGCCTGATCGACACGCCGATTTTGCAGGCCCTGACGCCCGAGCGTCTGGCGTCCCAGCTGTCGCTGCAGCCCACCGGCAAGGCCGGCAGGCCGGAAGACATCGCCCGCGCCGTGTCCTTCCTGGTGTCGCCGACCATGGGCTTCATCACCGGCCAGGTCTTGTTCGTGGATGGCGGTAAGTCGCTGGGTGGGTCGGGATCATGATGCCGACATCAGCGCCCACCCCAGGCCCGAGTGTCGAAGCTGATCACGGCGATTGGGACGAAGAAGTCGATGCCATCATCGTCGGCAGCGGCGCAGCCGGCATGGCCGCTGCCATCACCGCCAAGCTCGGCGGCCTGAACGTCTTGCTGCTGGAAAAGACCGACCGCATCGGCGGGTCCACGGCGGTGTCAGGCGGTGCCGTGTGGCTGCCGCTCAATGCGCAGTCCGCCGGTGCGGGCCACCCTGACAGCTTCGACCAGGTGTGGACCTACCTGGAACAAACCGTCGGTGAATCGGGCTCGCCCGAGATGATGCGCGCCTTCCTTGACGCCGGTCCGAAGATGTTGGATGACTTCACGCGACAAGGCGTGCTGCGCCTGGTGGCGCGCACCTCGTCGCCCGACTATTACCCGGACCTGCCGGGTGCCGCGATGGGTGGCCGATCGCTCGACCCCGCCGAGTTCGACGGCCGCAAGCTGGGCAAGCACTTCAAGGAACTGCGCGACCCGCTGCCCGAATTCCTGGTGCTGGGCGGCATGATGATCAACATCACCGACGCCAAGCATTTGCTGCGCGCCACGCGTGTGTTTGCGTCATGGAAACACGGCATGAAACTGGTGCTGCGCTACTTCGGCGACCGGGCGCGCGGCTATCACCGTGGTACTCGCCTGCTGCTGGGCAATGCCCTTGCCGCGCAGTTGTTCGACCAAGTGCTTCAACGCGGTATTGCATATCGTATGAATGCTGCACTGCAGGGTCTCATTCGAAACGAATATGGTCGTGTGACCGGTGTAGTGGTGCGCGAAGACGGCTTGCGCAGACGCATCCGCGCCCGTCGCGGCGTAGTGCTGGCTACCGGCGGTTTCCCGTGGGATGCCGCTCGCCGCAGTGAACAATATCCTGCCCCCACTGGCCCCTGGTCCATGTCGCCCGCTGGCAATGCCGGCGAGGGCATGCGCATCGCGCAAGACGCCGGCGCGGCCATGGGCACCGGCCACACCCATGCCGCGTTCTGGGCACCGGTGTCCTTGCACACGCGCCCGGACGGCAGCGTGCAGCGCTATCCCCACCTGGTGTGGGACCGCGCCAAACCCGGCCTGATCGCCGTCAACAGCGCCGGCCGCCGCTTCGTCAATGAAGCCACGTCCTACCACGCCTTCGTCGAAGCCATGTATGCCTCGCACAAGGACACACCCAGCATCCCGGCCTTCCTGATCTGCGACCAGCGCTTCATCGACATCTGGGGCCTGGGCCTGGCCCTGCCGGGCGGCCGCCCGCGCCAGCACCTGATCGACGCGGGATACCTGCTGCACGGCGACACCCTGTCGGCACTGGCACAGCAATTAAGCGTCGATCCCGTGGCTTTGCAAGCCACCGTCGAGCGCTACAACCACTTGGCCGCTGCAGGCAAGGACACCGACTTCGGCAAGGGCAGCACCGCCTACAACCGCTACCTGGGCGACCCCGACCACCAGCCCAACCCCTGCCTGGCCCCGCTGGGCGACGGCCCGTACTACGCGGTCAAGGTCTACGCAGGCGACATCGGCACCGCCCACGGCGTGGCTACCGATCCGAATGCGCGTGCGCTGGACGCTGCGGGCCAGCCCATCCCCGGCCTGTACGTGGTCGGCAATGATATGCAGTCCGTGATGGGCGGCAACTACCCCGCGCCAGGCATCACCCTGGGCCCCGGCATGACCTTCGGCTGGCTGGCTGGGCGCGCGCTGGCAGCGACGGTGGTGAGCAGGTAGGCGCGGCCAGCCCACAGACTGTGACCGTCCCCGCAGCGATGAAAGAAAGCTTTTCCGCTTTTGGTCGTCAGAAGGCGCGGGACTAGACTTTCCGCATGACATCAAACCACTCGAACGCCAGCATTCCTCCCTTCGGCCTGGGCACGTTTCGCCTCAAAGGCCAGGTCGTCATCGACTCGGTGCGCAACGCGCTCGAGCTGGGCTACCGCGCCATCGACACCGCGCAGATCTACGGCAACGAAGCCGAAGTCGGCCAGGCCATTGCCGAGCACGGCGTGGCGCGTGATGCGCTGTTCATCACCACCAAGATCTGGACCGACAACTTCAGCCGCGACCGCCTGATCCCCAGCTTGAAAGAAAGCCTGAGCAAGCTGCGCACCGACTACGTCGACCTGACGCTGATCCACTGGCCCTCACCGCAAGGTGCTGTGCCGATGGAAGAATTCCTGGGCGCCTTGGTCGAAGCCAAGGAAGCCGGTCTGACCCGCCGCATCGGCGTCTCGAACTTCACGGTCGCGCTGCTGAAAGAAGCCGTCGACCTGATCGGCCCCGAGCACATCGCCACCAACCAGATCGAGCTGCACCCCTACCTGCAGAACCGCAAGGTGGTCGAGTTCGCCGAGAGCCAGGGCATCCACATCACGTCCTACCAGACGCTGGCCTACGGCCGCGTACTCACGGACCCGGCGCTGCACGGTATCGCGGAGGCCCACGGCGCCACCGCTGCCCAGGTGGCACTTGCATGGGCGATGCAGAAGGGCTATTCCGTGATCCCGTCCTCGACCAAACGCGAGAACCTGGAAAGCAACCAGAAGGCCCAGCACCTGCGCCTGACGGATGACGACATGGCGCAGATCGCCACGCTGGACCGCAACGAACGCGTGACCGACCCGAAGGGCTTCGCGCCCGCCTGGGACTGAGTCCATGCTGGGTTGGTTCATCATCATCGCGCGGCAAGACACTGGCGCGCCGGCAGGCGCAAAAGACGCCCAACCGCTTGCTACCTGGGAGACCAGCCTGGGCGGTCTTGACTGGATAGACGCCCTGGTCGCCCAAGGCAAGGCCACCCGCCAATCGGCCGGCGGGTATCCCACCCGTTACGTCGCCGACGCCGCTGCGGTGCTGCCCATGCTCTTGGCGCAGCAGGTGCCTCCGCATCGCCATTTCTGCTTGGCAGACGGCAACCATGCCGCGTCGGCGGGATGGGTGGGCGAGGTTCATTTCCACGCCGACCGGATTGCACTGTGTTCGCATGACGAGCCCTTGATCATCGACGCGTGGGATCAGTCCTGATCATGGGTCTGCTGCGCTCAGCGCGCTCGGATCGGGCGCCTCTGCAAACGGCGCGCCTGACGAATTCGTGGACGAAAAAACGCCGCCCTCAGGCGGCGTTCACTATCTGGTTGACTGCACCCGGTGCAGCGTTCAGCTCGCCAGCGCCTTCTCGATCGCCGCATGGAATTCCGCGGTGTTGGGTTCACCCAGATAACGCTTCAGAATGCGGCCTTCCTTGTCGATCAGGAAGGACGTCGGCGTCATCTGCACGTTGCCGAAGGTCTTGGCGTGTTCGCCCATCGGGTCGAGCGCGACCTTGAAGGGCAACTGGCGGGTCTCGGCGAAGTTCAGCACGTAGTTCGGGGGATCGTGGCGCATGGCCACGGCCACCATTTCATAACCCTGGGGCGCGTACTTCTTGTAGGTGTCGACCATCATCGGCATCTCTTTGACGCAGGTGACGCAGTCGGTGGCCCAGAAGTTCAGCAGCACGACCTTGCCGCGCAGGCTGGCCGTGGTGATCTTTTCGCCGGTGATCGAGGTGAAGGTGGCTTCTGGCGCCTTGGGCGCCGGCGCCAGCGCAAACCACGCGCCCGCCGCGATCACGGCCGCCAAGGCGGCGCCGACGATGAACTTGGCGGGGCCACGCTTGGCCGAGCTGGCGGAAGACGTGGTGGCAGGGCTGGCGGTAGTGGCGGTCATGGCAGTCTCACAGGAGCCGTGCGCTGCACACATGCCCCGGTCTCACCGGGGAGGCGTGCAGCAAGTTCATTGAGTTTACTACCGCCTGCCTGACAGCCCGGTGTGGGCGGTCAGTGGGCCTTTTATTGCGGTACCGGGGCAGGGGTGCTGCGCGCCTGCTGGCGTTCTGCCTCGGCCTTCGACAAGCCTTGCAGTTCGCCTTCGGTAATGTAGTCGAAGGCGGTGACGACCTTCAAGATACCGGGGATGGTCGAGACCAGTTGCGCGGCGCGCTTGCCTTCGCGTTCCGTGACGATGCCCATCAGGTAGACATTGCCGCGATCGGTGTTCACGCGGAAGGCGTTCGAGAACAGGTCCTTGGCGTCGATCAGCGTAGCCTTGACCTTGCCGGTGAGCACGGAATCGTTGGCGCGAGTGGTGAATGAGCTGGCGGGGGCGACGGCCAGGTCGTTGACCACGCTGCGCAGGTTTTCGATGCTGCCGACGATGCGCTCGATCTCGGCCTTGGCGTTGTCGTTGGGCACTTCGCCGCTCAGCAGCATCTTGCGGTTGTAGACGTTGACGTTGACGTGCACGGCATCGCCGAACTTTTCGCTGATGCGATTGCCCGCCTTGATTTCAATGTTCTGGTCTTCGACCTGAATACCCACGGAGCGCCGGTCGGTGACCGCCATGCCGCCCACACCCATCGCGGCGCCGCCGATCAGGATCGGGGCGCAGGCCTGCAGCACCGCGGCGCCGGAAGCAATGGCAAGCGCCAGGGCGATCGGGCGAAGGGTCGATGCAATCGAAGTACGGGTCATGTCAGGTTTCTCCTAGCAATTGGGCGTCTATGCCGTCGCACAAGGCGTGCAGCAGCAACAGATGGATTTCCTGGATGCGCGGCGTGCGTTCGTGCGGCACGGCGAGGTGGATGTCTTCTTCCGTCAGCAGGGCGGCCACGTCGCCACCCCCATGACCGGTCAAGGCGATCACGCGCATGTCGCGCTCGTGCGCGGCGACGATGGCCTGCAGCACGCTGGGCGAATTGCCGCTGGCCGACAGCACCACCAGAATGTCGCCCGGGTGCCCCAGCGCATACACCTGCTGCGAGAACGCGCGGTCGTAGCCGAGATCGTTCGATATCGCTGTCAGGATGGCGGTATTGGATGTCAGCGCGATTGCAGCGAGCGGCATGCGTTCGCGCTCGAAGCGGCCGATCAGGTGAGAGACGAACCGCTGTGCGTCGGCAGCCGAGGCGCCGTTGCCGCAGACGAGCACCTTGCCATCGTTGGCGATGGCAAAGAAGATCGCCTCGATCGCCGTGGCGGTCAGTACCGGCAAGGTGTCGAGGGCATGTTCGTGAAGCGCGATCGCGTCGCGGAAGTGGGTGGTGACCCGGGCTGTCAGATCCATGCGCGGATTATGGCATGCAGGCCCGCACGCGCAGACAGCTTGCGTGCCTGCGGATGCTGCGCGGCCACGTCAGGTGTAACCGGGGGTGAAAGCATCGCGCAGCCAGTCGATGCCCGCAGGCGAGATTGCCACGACATCGAAACGGCAGCGTGGTGGCGGGCCGCGCCATGTGGTTTTCAGGAAGACTTGCGCCGCACGTGCCAGCCGCTGTTGCTTGGCGACGGTGACGCTGGCTGCCGCGCCGCCGAAGCGTGACGAGCTGCGCGAGCGCACTTCGACGAACACCAACACGTCGCCATCCTGCATCACCAGGTCGAGTTCGCCGACGCGACTGGCGACGTTGCGGGCAAGCAGTTGCAGGCCGGCTGCTTCAAGCTGCGCAAGCGCCAGGGTTTCCTGCGCCGCCCCGTCGCGCTGGGTAGGGGACTGATAAGCCAACTCGCGGCCGGTCGCGTCGACGGCGGTTCGCGTGAACGCCTGAGCCGGATCGATGTGCGAGCTGTCTGGCGTCCTGGCCCGGACTTTCGCCGTGGTGCTGGCACCGGAGCTTGCTCTGCCTTTGCCCGCAGCTCCCGACACTTCTTGCCGATCTTCCGCCCGGATTTTCGCCAAGCGTTTTTTGCGGGCCCGCCGTTGCATCGCCAGGATGCGGGCCTCGGGGCTGAGCACACCGGCTGAATCGCTCATGGCGCCGCCGCCCGCTCGGGTATTCTGGCGGCATGCATATCGATCCTTCTTCTTCCGGCGCCGTCGATCCCGACGACGCCTATGCGGTATCCCTGCCGGCGTCTGACACGGCGGATGCCGGTGACGCGGCTGCCAGCGATCAAACTGCCGCCCGCGCAGCCATTGCCGACATCGCTGCCGCTGCCTCGGGTGTCTGGCCGCGCCTGGCCGAGCGTGTCGCCACCCAGCACTGGCCGGCGTCCACCCTGTACGTGGTCGCCACGCCCATCGGCAACCTGGGCGACCTGAGCTTGCGCGCGCAGATGACCTTGCAGCGCTGCGACGTGATCGCCGCCGAGGACACCCGCAGCACACGGCCGATGCTCGACGCCTGGGGCATCCGCACCCCCTTGATCGCCGCCCACCGCCACAACGAAGCGCAGGCTGCGCAGGCGATTGTCGGCCGCTTGGCGGCTGGTGAACGGGTTGCTCTGGTGTCGGACGCCGGTGCGCCGGGCGTGAGCGATCCGGGCGCACGCGTGATCCGTGTGGTGCGCGAGGCCGGCTTCACCGTGGTGCCGATCCCGGGTGCCAGCGCGGTCATCACCGCGCTGATGGGAAGCGGCGTCACCACGGACGAAAATCCTGCTTTCGTATTCGCCGGTTTTGCGCCGTCCAAGCGCGTGGCGCGCCAGCGCTGGCTGGCGCAGTGGACCGCTGTTCCCGCGCCGGTCGTCATCTACGAATCGCCGCACCGCCTGCGCGAAACCCTGCGCGACGTGGCGGATACCTGCGGGCCGGAACGTGGTATCACCATCGCGCGTGAGCTGAGCAAGCGCTTTGAGGAAATCGTCACCTTGCCGGCCAGCGAGGCGCTGACCTGGATCGATGCGCCGCACCGGGAGCAAGGTGAGTTTGTGCTGATCATCAGCGCACCGCCTGCCGCGACGGAGGAGGGCATCGACGGCCGTGCGGGCGAGATCCTGCAATGGCTGATGGAAGTGGCCAGCGTGCGCGATGCGGCGCGCCTGGCCTCGCGCATCACCGGTGTGCCGCGCGACGCGCTGTACGCCCACGCGCTGAGCCTGCGCAAGGCGCAGGAAAGCGACGAAGAGGAAGAAGAGGACTGACAGCCACACAACAAGGCGGGCCGCCGCATGCACTGGCATGGCGATTCCGGAAGAGACGCAATGTCGAAGTATCCGGTGCCGGTGCAGCCAAGACGCCGCCGCGTCACCGCTTTATCCATGCGTAGTTGTGCGTAGCGGCGGCAGCTCGGTCATGTGGTGATGCGCAGCCCATGCTCATGCCGATACCCAATCCGCATCCCGCGCAAAAACGCCCACCGTTGCGGTTCGCTACTTACGCAGCAAGCCACACGGTGGGCGTTTGACTGCCAGGGGCATCTGCCGCCCCCAACAAGATCTACGGCGTAACGATCATCGCCGTCATGTTGACCCGCTGCTGCAGCCGATTGGCCGCCAGTTGCGCGCTCACGCGGTCCGCATAGGGACCGATGCGCACGCGATGCAGATTGCCCACCAGCACGATGCGCAGCGGCTCGGCCCAGTCGGTCAGCTGACCGCGCAGGCGACCGAGCAGATCTTGAGCATTCTGCTGTGCGCTGAACGCGCCCAGTTGCAGATACACGCCGTCTGCCATCGGGGCCGAAGCGGTACTGGGCGCCGCCAGCCCAGCCGACGCAGCCGAGGCCGACGGATACGCCGTCTGCGCGGCGGGCACCGGGCGTGGCGCCATCGGGGCTGGCGGCGGCAGGGCTTCGACGCGCGACGGTCCCGGACCAAAGGCAATGGGCGCTGCTGCGGCGATCGTATCGTCCGGCAAGCTGTCCTGCGAGCCGAAACCGGCCGGCATGGGGGTATTGATATACGCCGGTGCAGGCGCCGCAGAACTGGCTGCTGCCGAGGCTTCCAGCATGGCGACGGTAGCCGGGGCACGGCTGGCATATTCGGTCTGCTCACCCGAGCGCTCGGCGCGGATGCGGGCAATCTCGTCGGGCATCAGGTGTTCCACCACCACTTCGGCGCTGCCCGCGCCCAGGATGCCCAGCTTCACCGCTGCGGTATACGACAAGTCGATGATGCGGTCGCTGTGGAAGGGGCCGCGGTCATTGACGCGCAACAATACCGACTTGCCGGTGGCTACTCGGGTGACGCGCACATAGCTGGGAATCGGCAGCGTGGTGTGGGCGGCGCTCATGCCGTACATGTCGTAGATGTCGCCGTTCGAGGTCTTCTGGCCGTGGAACTTCTTGCCGTACCAGGAGGCAAGCCCCTGCACGCGATACGGACGGCCCGAGGTGTCGGGCGTGTAGTTCTTGCCGAACACGTTATAGGGCTTGTTCGAGCCGCTTGCCAGCGGTTCGACCGCCGGCAGTGCATCGGGCACCAGCAGCAGATCGGCGGGCGGACGATCCGGTGGGCCGTCGTCCTTGTAGTAGCCGCCGCCGCGCGAGCTGCCGCCCCCGCCGCCGCTTGCCGAGCTGCCTTCCCGCTTGGGACTGCTGCCGCAACCGGCGACCAGCAAGGAAATCGCCACCATGGCGAGGGGAAGCGCATGTGAAATGCGGCGAATCTTCATGGCCGGCACGTGTCCTGTCAGGATGAAAGCGGCGCGTGGCCGTCGGGCACCGGCAGCAGCAATTGCGGCTGGTTGCGATGGCGTATCAACACTTGTCCCCGTTCGGCGAATCGTTCGCCCAGGCGTTCAACGACGTACACCGAGCGGTGTTGACCGCCGGTGCAGCCGATCGAGACGGTCAGATAACTGCGGGTGTCCTGCAGGTATTGCGGCAGCCAGCGTTCGACGAAGCCGGCAATGTCATCGACCATCGCGTTGACGGTGGGGAAGGCCGACAGATATTGCGCCACGGGCACGTCGCAGCCGGTCAGCGGTCGCAGCACCGGGTCGTAGTGCGGATTGGGCAGGCAGCGCACGTCGAACATCAGATCGGTGTCGAGCGGAATGCCGCGCTTGAAGGCGAATGACTGGAAGGTCAGCACCAGCGGCAGACGGTCCGCCTTGATCAAGTCACGCACCCAGGCGCGCAACTGACCTGGCGTGAGGTTGGTGGTGTCGATCAGGTGACCGAGTTCCGACAGCGGCGCCAGCAGCTCGCGTTCGGCCAGGATGCAGGCTTCGAGCGAGGGCGGTATGCCGCCGCGCTGCAGGCGGTCGGTCAGCGGATGGCGGCGGCGTGTCTCGGAATAGCGCAGCGCCAGCGTACTGGTGCTGGCGTCGAGGAACACCACGCGCAACTCGGTGCCGCGGGCGCGCAAGGCGGTGATGACGTCGGGGAGTTCGGCAATGTCGCCCGGTGAACGGGCGTCGATCGCCACGGCCACGCGCGACAGACCTTCGACATGCGCGATGCCGATGAACTCGTGGAGGAAACGGACGGGCAGGTTGTCGACGCAGGTATATCCCGCATCTTCCAGCATGCGCAACGCCACGGACTTTCCTGAGCCCGAGATGCCAGTAATGAAGACGACGCTTAACACGGGGTCGATTGTGGCATGCGAGCCGCCCACCGGCCAAGGGCCATGGTCGGGCTCAATCGCTGTCGTGGATCGCCTGCATCTGGCGATCCATGAAATCCGACAAGGTGTCGATACCGCGCAGCTGCAAAATGGCGCTGCGCACGGCGGCTTCGACCAGCACCGCCAGGTTGCGGCCGGCCGCGACGGGCAGGACCACCTTGCGGATCGGCAAACCCAGAATGTCCTGCGTCAGCGCCTGCATCGGCAGGCGCTCGTAGTGTTCTTCCATCGAGGTGTTGCGCACCAGATGGACGATCAACTTGAGCTTCATCTTGCGGCGTACCGAGGTCTCGCCGAAGATCGCGCGGATATCGAGCAGACCCAGGCCGCGTACTTCCAGCAGGTTCTGCAGCAGCGCTGGGCAGCGGCCGTCGACGATGTTCGGCGCGATGCGGCTGAATTCCACTGCATCGTCGGCCACCAGGCCGTGGCCGCGTGAAATCAGTTCCAGTGCCAGCTCGCTCTTGCCCAGACCCGATTCGCCCGAGATCAGTACGCCCATGCCCAGCACGTCCATGAACACGCCATGCACCGTGGTGGTCGCGGCCAGCTTCTTGGCAAAGTAGATGCGCAGCAGGTCGATGACCTGGGACGCCAGCAGCGGCGACGCCAGCAAGGGCACATTCGACTGGCGGCAATGCTCGATCAGATCATCGGGCGCGACCAGGCCTTCGGCCATGATCAACGCCGGCACGCCACCGCTCACCAATTCGTCCAGGTGGTGATGGCGCTTGCGGGCCTCGAAGCGCTGGTAGTAGGCGTATTCGGAGTGACCGAAGACCTGGATGCGGGCCGGGTGGATCAGGTTCAAGTGACCAACCAGATCGGACGCGCCAAGGCATTCGTCAGGCAGCGCATGCGTGCTGCCGCCCAACTCGCCGGCTATCCACGTCAGGGACATCTTCTCGGCGTTTTCGTCGAACAGGGTCTGGATGGTCAACATGCTTTAAGAGGCTTCCGCCGGCGCCCATTGGCTGAACAATGCATGCACCGCACCGGCATCGGTCTCGGCATTCAGCGTATCGCGCAACTGGCTGTTCGACAGTATCTGGGCCAGTTCGGACAAAATTTCCAGATGCTGCTGGGTGGCCTTTTCGGGCACCAGCAGGAACACCATCAGACGAACGGGTTTGCCGTCCGGCGAGTCGAAGGGGATCGGCGCCGACAGGCGCACGAACGCGGCAACCGCCTCGTTCAGGCCCTTGATCCGGCCGTGCGGCACGGCCACACCCTGGCCAAGGCCGGTCGAGCCCAGCCGCTCACGCGAGAACAGGCTGTCGAAAACCGCCGCGCGGGCAATACCGTGATTGTTTTCGAACAGCAGGCCAGCCTGTTCGAAAACGCGTTTCTTGCTGGTCGCTTCCAAGTCCAGAAGGATGTTGGAAGGAGGCAGGATCCGTGAGATCAGATTCATGTTCTATCTGCGCCTGGCTTGCGAGCGTGGGCCGAGGAGGCACCGAATTGGGCCGAATTGTCAGCGTCTGTCACGCCCACAGGCGGACATCTCCTGTTGGACAGCGGGCGATTATAGCCCTGCTTGTCCCGGGGCCAAAAACCCCCGCTGGCGCGATCATGTCGGGAAATGCGCTGCATTTGCCGACATCCAACAACAAGGCCCGCATTCCGGCGGGCCTGTCTGCTTGATGTCGCCCAGCCGCTGAGGCCGGGGCGCGATGCCTATGGCTTATAGGTCGGACGCGACATATTGTTTCTTGACGGGCTCGGGTACGCGCGTCTGCTGGACCTTGTCTTTGTACTTTAACAATTGACGGTCAAGCTTGTCGGCAAGCGCATCGATGGCCGCATACAGGTTTTCGTCTTCGGCTTCGCAATGGAGATCCTTACCGGTCACGTGCATGGTGATGTCAGCCTTCTGCATCAACTTTTCGACCGAGAGGACTACGTTCACATCAATGACATGATCGAAGTGCCTCAGGACGCGCGCGAGCTTGTTCATCACATACTCGCGAATAGCAGGGGTGACCTCGAGATGATGACCGCTGATGTTCAGATTCATGTAAAGCCCTCCTTCGAGCGTTGAAACCTCGGAAGTGGAGTCTTCCGAGACTGGTCGACTGCCGGAAATCCGGTGTCGGCCGGGTGGCCCGCACTGCGTGCCACATCGTTTGCGTCGCGCCGGCAGTGCCGGCTGAATTGCCACGCAATCGAGGTGACTGGCAGGTGGTAGAGACCGTGTCGCTAGCACCTATTAGATCGGGTCCGATCGCTACGCTTCAAGCAACTTTTGGCAACAGCACGCTAGGGGATTGCCCGGGTCTTTGCCGCATGTTGCGGCGGGCAGGTTCAGATCGACTTGCGCAGGGAGACCGGCGGGATCTGAAGGGCTTCGCGGTATTTTGCGACGGTGCGACGCGCGACCACGATGCCTTGTTCCCCGAGGGTCTGGGCAAGCTGACTGTCCGAAAGCGGCTGGGTGGGGTCCTCCGCGCTGACGAGCTGTTTGATCAAGGCGCGAATCGCGGTTGACGATGCGGCGCCGCCGGTTTCCGTCGCGACATGACTGCCGAAGAAATGCTTGAGTTCGATGGTGCCGAACGGCGTGAGCATGTACTTCTGCGTGGTGACGCGAGAAATGGTCGACTCGTGCAAGCCCAGTGTATCCGCAATTTCGCGCAGCACAAGCGGGCGCATCGCAACTTCGCCGTGGTCGAAGAAACCATGCTGGCGATCGACGATGGCCTGGGACACGCGAAGGATGGTGTCGAAGCGCTGGCGCACATTGCGGATCAGCCAGCGCGCTTCCTGCAGCTGCGCAGACATGCCTGCATGGGCACAGCTGCGATCGCTCTTGAGCAGCTGCGCATACAGATGATTGATGCGCAGACGCGGCATCGCTTCCGAATTCAAATGCACGACCCACTGCTTGCCGAGCTTGCGCACGACCACGTCGGGCACCACGTAATCGGCTGCGGTGGCCGAGAACTGCGAGCCGGGACGCGGCGTCAGGCGCCGGATCAGCGATTGTGCGGCGCGCAAGGTGTCGTCGTCGCACTTGAGGCTGCGGCGCAGCTTGGCGTAGTCACGGGCCGCCAGCAAAGGCAGGTGGCTGCGTGCAATCGCACGGGCGCAGGACAACACGGACGGATCGCGCGCTTCGGGCAGGCGGGTGACGTCTGGGTGACGCAGCTGCAGGCCGATGCACTCGGCCGTGTCGCGCGCGCCCACGCCTGGCGGATCGAAGGACTGCACCAGGGCCAGCGCCGTGCGCAGTTCGTCCTGATCGACTTCGAGTTCCGCAGGCAGCATCTCTGCCACTTCTTCAAGCGGCACGCTCAGATAGCCGTTGTCGTCCAGCGCATCGATCAGCAACTGGGCAAGCGCCTTGTCGCGCGCCGAGCCCAGCGTGACGGACAGCTGTTCCAGCAGGTGTTCGCGCAGCGTGGCAGTGCTGGCCGCGATCTGCGGGCCGCTGGGTTCGTCATCGTCGTCGCCGCGCGAGGCCGGCAGGTCGTTCCACAGAGAATCGGTCTCGCGCATCGGCGGCGCATCTTCGCCACCGGTGGTCGAGTCCCGCTCCATGTCGACTTCCTGCGCGGGTTCCGGCGCGTCCTGGCTGGGCGCGTCGCTGCCACCCGCCATGTCGTTGTCGGCATGCAGGGATACCTGCGCCGGCTCGTCCTCGCGTTCCAGCAGCGGGTTGTCGCGCAGAACTTGTTCGATCTCTTGTTCGAGTTCGAGCGTCGACAACTGCAGCAGGCGGATGGCTTGCTGCAGTTGGGGCGTCAGCGTCAGGTGCTGCGCGGTACGTAGCTGAAGCGAGGCCTTGAGCATGGCCTAGCGTGCGCGAGGAATCGACATGGCTGACGTCCTCACATCTTGAAGTGTTCGCCGAGGTAGACGCGACGCACGGCCGGGTCCACCACGATTTCGTCGGGATGGCCGGCTGCCAGCACCGTGCCCTCGCTGATGATGTAGGCGCGGTCGCAGATGCCCAGCGTTTCGCGCACGTTGTGGTCGGTGATCAGCACGCCGATGCCGCGACCTTTCAGGAAGCGCACGATGCGTTGGATCTCGATCACGGCGATCGGATCGACACCTGCAAATGGTTCGTCCAGCAGGATGAAGCGCGGGCTGGTCGCCAGCGCGCGTGCAATTTCCACCCGGCGGCGTTCGCCGCCCGACAGGGAAATCGCGGCGTTGGGCCGGATGTGCTGGATCTGCAGTTCGTCCAGCAGCGAGTCCAGGCGCGCGTCGATCTCGGGTTTCTTCAGCGGCTTGTCGCGTTCGTCGCGTTGCAGTTCCAGCACGGCGCGGATATTGTCTTCTACCGACAGGCGACGGAACACCGAGGCGTCCTGCGGCAGATAAGACAGGCCACGGCGCGCGCGCTGGTGAATCGGCAGCGGCGTGACGACTTCGTTGTCGATGGAAATCTGACCCGCATCGGCCGGCACCAGACCCACGATCATGTAGAAGCAGGTCGTCTTGCCGGCGCCGTTGGGGCCCAGCAGACCGACCACTTCGCCACTGTTCACGTCGACCGACACGTCCTTGACGACCGTGCGGCCGCCATAGGACTTGCGCAGGCCGGTGGCCACCAGCTTGCCGGTCTTGCCGTGCGCGGACTGCGGTTGCGTGATCCCGGCGTTGGCCTGGCGTGCATCCACCGTCATTGGCGGGCTCCGGCGGCAGGCGCCGCCGGTTTGCTGGCCGGGGCTGCGGGTTTGGCGGCAGCCGGGGCGGCCGGTTTTGCGGTGTTCGATGCGGCAGGCGGGCAGGCGGTGGCCGGCGGGCCCGACGGGGCTTCGGTGGTCCCAGCCGTCTTCGACTGGATCACGGTGCGCACGCGCTGGTTGGCCTGCGGTGAACGCGGGCCGCCCTGGGCGCTGTAGGTTTCCGTGCGCTGATCGTAGATCACGACCTGGCCACGGATTTCGTCCTGCACCACGCCGCAGGCCAGGCGTTTCACCAAGGCCTTGTCGATGAAGAAGATGCGCTCGGTCTTGCCTTCATATTCCGTTCGGTCGGACGTACCTTCGGTGTATTCCTCGACGCCTTCACGCTTCTGGCGCACGAAGACCTGCTTGCCCTTGTTGGCGGTGGCGATGCCGGTCTGGTAACCCTCGGCGTCTTCGCGCAGTTCCATGCGGTCAGAGCGGATGATCAGCGTGCCTTTGGTCAGCACGACGTTGCCGGTGAACACACTGACCTGGCGGACGTCGTCGTACTGCAAGGTGTCGGAGTCGATCAGCGTGGGTTTGTCGCGGTCGGCGCGTTCTGCGAATGCGGGGACGGCGGCCAGGCCAAGCAGGGCGGCCAGCAGCAGATTACGCAGCGAGAGAGAAGGAGTCGTGGGCACGGGAGCGGATCCTGTCCTGTTAAGGCGCGGAGCGAGGGCGGGCGGGGGCGGGAGTAACCACAGGCGGTACACGCGGGGCAATCTCGACCCGGTTGCGTGAGGCGACCTGGAGTTCGCGGGTGACGTTGTTGTAATGCATGCCGTTGCCATTGATGCGCGAACGGCCGTTCAGAATGACGGCGGGCAAGTCGGTGAAGGCGACGTCGTCGTCCGGACGCAGCGTGATCACGTCGCTGGTGATGTCCAGGCGTTCGTGGCCCATGCCGGCTTCGCGCACGAAGCGGGCATCGCCCGTCATGACGATGCGGGCGCCGTCTTCGTCCATGCGGCCGGTCTTGGCGGTGGCCACCGTGACCTGGCGGCCCGGCTTCTGGCTGAACGAGCGCGGCGACACGATGTCGCTGGAATCGTCATCGGGGAAGTGTTCCATGCGCTTGCCTTCCAGGCGCGAGCTGGGCACGCCTTGCGGGTCACTGCGCACCATCACGAACTCTTCGACGAACGAATCGATCTCGTGGGTCATGCGGCGCGGGGCGTCTTCAGGCACGGCGCGCTGCGCCAGTTCAGCCGCCCACCACGTGCCGAGCACCAGCACGGCAAGCAGCAGCAGGGAGACGGAGGAACCCAAGCGCTCTTTCATGGCTTACTGCGCCGCGCCGGTGGTCAACAGGCCACGGCTGCCGCTGGCGATGAAGCTGCCAAGCCGCCCCTGGGCGGCAAGAATCAGGTCGCAGCACTCGCGTGCCGCACCGTGGCCGCCGGGCTTGCCGGTGACCCAGTGCGCGGCCTGCGACACATAGGTAGGGGCGCCCGGCACGCTGACGGCAAAACCGACGCGCTGCAGGGCCGGCATGTCCATCAGGTCGTCGCCCATGAACCCGGTTTCGTCCAGCGTGACCTGCAGGCGCTTGGTCAGTTCGTTCAGGGCAGCGCCCTTGTCGGCCACGCCTTGCAGGACTTCAGCAATGCCCAGGTCGGCGGCACGGCGGCTGACCATGGCCGAATCGCGGCCGGTCATCAGGGCGACTTCGATGCCGCTTTCGCGCAGCAGCTTCAGGCCGTGGCCATCCAGGACGTGGAAGCCCTTGAGCGACTCGCCCTGGGCCGAATACCAGAGCACGCCATCGGTGAGGATGCCGTCGACGTCGAACACCATCAGGCGCACACGCGCCGCGCGTTCGCGCACTTCCAGCGGAATACGGGCCAGCAACAAGGCTTCGGCAGGGTGGGGTAGATTGATCTCGGGCAGATTCATGGGTCAGAGCACCTTCGCGGCCAGCAGGTCGTGCATGTGCAGGGCACCGATCAACGCGCCAGAGGGGTCGCGGACCAGCAGCAGATTTTTGCGATTTTCGTCCATCAGCGCGGCGGCTTCCACTGCCAGCGCGTCCGGGCCGATCGAATAAGGCTTGCGGGACATGCCGGCCTCGACGGTGAGACCGCGGATGTCGCCCACGCGTTCCAGCAAACGGCGCAGGTCACCGTCGGTGAAAATGCCCACCACGTGTTCGGCGTCGTCCAGCACCACCGTCATGCCCATGCCTTTCAGGCTGATCTCGGTCAGCGCGTCGGTGATCGAGGCGGTCACGGGCACCGTCGGCACCGAGGGGCCGGAACGCATCACGTCACGCACATGGGTCAGCAATCGGCGACCCAGCGCACCACCGGGGTGCGAGCGGGCGAAGTCTTCCTTGCCGAACCCACGGGCTTCCAGACAGGCCACGGCCAGGGCATCGCCCAGCGCCAGCGCCGCCGTCGTGCTGGCGGTGGGCGCGAGGTTCATCGGGCAGGCTTCTTTCGCAACGCTGGCGTCCAGATGGATGTCGGCAAGCTTGGCCAGCTCGGAATCGGGCCGGCCGGTGATGCTGATCAGACGGGCGCCCATGCGCTTGACCAGCGGCACGATCGTCAGCAACTCAGTGGCGGTCCCGGAATACGAAATGGCAATCACCACATCGTCAGAGGTGATCATGCCCAGATCGCCGTGCACGGCTTCGGCAGCGTGCACGAAGAACGCCGGCGTGCCGGTCGATGCCAGCGTGGCCGCGATCTTGCGCGCAATGTGACCCGACTTGCCGATGCCGCTGACGGCCACGCGCCCCGAACAGTCCAGCAGCAGCTGGGCTGCCTGCGTGAAGCTGTCGTCCAGCCGCGCTGCCAGGGCCGTGATTGCCTCGGCTTCGACCGCCAGCGTTCGGCGAGCCGACGCCAGCGCGTGTTCGGCGTGGGCAGTGGGGCGATGGGGAAGCGTAGCGGTGTTGGGCGTCATGCGTCGGTGTGAGTCAGTCCGGAAAAGTCATGAGTGCGCGCACCAGTTCAGGGCAGCGCGATGCTTGCATCCAGTATAGACGCAAAGGGCATGATCCTTGCTTGGTTCCACGGCTGTCCTGGCAAACGGTGATGTCAATGGATTTGACGCGCGATCCTATAACGCGCTAAAGAGCATCAGGCAAACATCATCGGCAAAAGGGCATGGCGAAAACACCCATTCTGAAGATGGCATGGCTGGCCTGCGCGGCGATCGCCATGCTGTCTGCGCTGCCCGCGCAAGCGGCAGGGCAAGCTGCCGGAGCTGGCAAGGCATTGCAAGCAGGCGAGTACATCACCGACAAGGGATGGGGGCGCCTGCTGATCAAGGAAAAGAACGGCGCGTTGACGTTTTCCCTGGAAAGCACCAGCGGCGAAGACATGTGTGCGCTGGATGGCGCCATTGACGCATCTCAGGGCGTGGCCAAGGGCAGCAGTGGCGACCCCGACTGCAAGGTGACATTCGCCAGCACCCCGCAAGGCATTGATGTGAGCGCCGCCACGCCCAAGGAGTGCAAGGCATTCTGCGGCTACAACGGGGACTTCGAGGCGCTTTATGTGCGGGTGAAGGAAGGCTGCAGCCGTGATGAAGTGGATCGCACACGCACGGCATTCAAGCGCCTGTACGACGGCAAAAACTATCAGGCGGCGCTCACCACCTTGTCGCCGGTCGTGAGCAATTGCCTGCCGGTCCTGGAATGGGAAGACGAGGGCGCGATTCGCAACGACCTGGCCATCACCCAGTACAAGAACGGACAGTATGCGCAGTGCTTGAGCACGCTGGACAAGTATGCCGTGGACGCAGGCAAGGACGACGATGCGGTGGTGGACGGCTGGACGCCGGCGCTGGCCGATCGCTACCTGGCAATCGTGCGCGCGGCACGCACCAACATCAGCTTGTGCCGCACAGGCGCCGCCAGGAAGTAAGCCCTCAGAAGCGGTAACCCACGGCGATGGTGGTGACCCAGGGATTGATGTCTGCCTTGCCGATCTTGTCGCCGTTGAGTTTCACGTCGCTGTCGATCTTGATGTAGCGCAGGCTGGCATTGACGAACCAGCGTTCGTTGATCTTCACGTCCACGCCGGCTTGAGCAGCCAGTCCCCACGAATCCGTCAGTTCCAGCTTGTTGCCGGCAAGCGGGCCAACCGCGCGGGTATTGAAGAAGCGCGTGTAGTTCACGCCCAGACCGACATAGGGCTGGAAGGTCTGGTCAGGCAGGAAGTGCCATTGCAGGCTGACGGTCGGCGGCAATTGCTTGCTGGAACCGATCTGGCCGTTGACCGCGCCGCTGCCATACACGTCATGGCGGAAGGGCACGGCAGCCAATACATCCAGGCCGATGTTGCGGGTGAACATATAGGTGCCGGAGATGCTGGGCTTGACGTCGTTGTTGACGTCGAGCTTGACTGCGCCGTTGAGCGCCGTGCCATTGTCCGAGCTCGGACGAACCTGAGAGACGCCAGCCCGGACCAGCCAGTCGCCTTGCTCGTGCGCGAGGGCGGGGGCGGCAAAGGCGGCAGCGCACAGCACTGCACCAAGAAGAAGGCCAGCGCGGGCGCGTTGGGTAGTCATGATCGCTCCAGAAAGTGATGTTCCGATGAGCCTTCAGCTTCTCAGAGCAGCAGCGTCCTGGCGTTGATACAGGTCAAGCGTGGGGCGGAAATGACTGCGGCGCCGACTGCCCGGGAGGGGCAGCGGCGCCGCAATGGTTCTTGCACAACGGTTTCGTCCGAGTCAGGCATGACTTATGTCATGCCTGAACTCCCTCAGATCAGCCCGGGGTGCGCAGCGTCGGCTCGCGTTCCCACAGGCGATGGGTCTTGGCGCCCTTGATGAAGGCAGCAATACCGCCTTCGATCGCAATCACGCCGGCGTCCGGCACCACCGATGCCTTGTCCATCAGCGGCTTGGCCGCAGCCGTGTGACCGATGAACTTCAAGTGGACAAAGGCGTTCTGCACCCACTCCACCGCGGCTGCTTCCTTGACCAGGGCGGCCACGCCATCCTTGGTCACGGCCAGCACCACCGCATCGAACACCACCGACGGACCGCCGGTGATGGTGTGATCGGCAGCCAGCTGCTTGCCGCCTGCCGTCTTCACGCCACCGATCTTGGGCGCAACCAGTTCCATCACGGCGCCTTCGGCTTCGACCGCACTGCGCACATCGGCCAGCAGCTTGTCGTCTGCACCGTCGGTGACCAGCACGCCGACCTTGCGGCCCTTCAGGATCGGCATTGCCTTCTTGATGATGCTCAGCGTCGGCGAGTCAGGCAGGTCGATGGGCGCCTTGATGGGCGTGATCTTTTCTGCCTGGCCTTCCATGCCCAGGGCGGCTTCCACGGCGGTGCCCAGCTTCGGTTCCACCAGGTGCAGGTGGCCAAGCACGCGCTGGCGGATCGGGATGATCGCGACCTTGGCCAGTTCGAAGGCAAAGGCGCTGATGATGTGCTGCTGTTCGGTCTCGGTCTGCGAGCGGAAGAACTGGCGCGCCTGGCTGTAGTGGTCCGAGAAGGTCTCGGAACGCTCGCGCACCTTGCCGCCTTCAACCTGCTCTTCCACCGAGTGGAAGCCACGCGGGCTTTCACGCGGGCCGCCCGGGGCGATGCTGTTGGGCTCGTAATTGGCGCGGCCCGGCGGATTGTTCATGCGCATCAGCCCGTCGCGCTGGAAGTTGCGCATGGGGCATTGCGGACGATTGATCGGGATCTCGTGGAAGTTCGGGCCACCCAGGCGGCTGAGCTGCGTGTCGGTGTACGAGAACAGGCGGCCTTGCAGCAGCGGATCGTTGCTGAAGTCGATGCCCGGCACGACGTGGCCGGGGTGGTAGGCAACCTGTTCGGTTTCTGCGAAGAAATTGTCCGGGTTGCGGTTCAACACCATCTTGCCGAGCTTGGTCAGCGGCACGAATTCTTCCGGGATCAGCTTGGTGGCGTCCAGGATGTCGAATTCGAATTTGTCGGCGGTGGCCTGGTCGAAGGCCTGCACCGAGAATTCCCATTCCGGGAAGTCGCCGCTGTCGATGGCATTCCACAGGTCGCGGCGATGGAAGTCGTTGTCGGCGCCGTTGATCTTCAGCGCTTCATCCCACAGAACCGATGCCGTGCCCAGCATCGGACGCCAGTGGAACTTCACGAAGGTGGACTTGCCCGCTTCATTGATGAAGCGGAAGGTATGCACGCCGAAGCCTTCGATCATGCGCAGCGAGCGCGGAATGCCGCGGTCGGACATGGCCCACAGCAGCATGTGCGTGGTTTCGGGGGTAAGCGACGCGAAGTCCCAGAAGGTGTCATGGGCGGAGGCGGCCTGCGGGAAGGCGCGATCGGCTTCCATCTTCACGGAATGGACCAGGTCCGGGAACTTGATGGCGTCCTGGATGAAGAACACCGGAATGTTGTTGCCCACCAGGTCGAAGTTGCCTTCCTGCGTGTAGAACTTGACCGAGAAGCCACGCACGTCGCGCGGCAGGTCGACCGAGCCCGCGCCGCCGGCCACGGTCGAAAAACGCACGAACACCGGCGTCTGCACGGACGGGTCTTGCAGGAAGGCCGCCTTGGTCAGATCGGCACAGGACGCGTAGGGCTGGAAGTAGCCATGCGCACCCGACCCACGCGCATGCACGATGCGTTCGGGGATGCGTTCATGGTCGAAATGCGTGATCTTTTCACGCAGGATGAAGTCTTCCAGCAGCGTGGGGCCACGCACGCCTGCCTTCAGCGAATTCTGGTTGTCGGAGATCGGGTTGCCCTGATTGGTCGTCAGGGTCTGGTCGGGCGAGGTGGCGGTTTGATGCGTTTCGCCGCCGGGGCCGGGATTGCGCGCAGCGTAGGCCTCAGCTGCAGCAGCGTTCGGATCGGCAGGCGTGCCCGGGGTGACGGGAGAACTGGGGAGAACAGAAGACGCGGGGGAGGCGGGGGATTTCGGCGTTTTGGCCATCGGTGATCCTGGAATGTGCCGCCCACCGGACCGTTCATGCAAGTCCGACAGAAAGCGTTGCGAGCTAGGGCTAGCCCAACTCAGCCGCAACTTTCATTCCTTTGGATTCGGCGAAAATCCAGGCGGGGCGCTGCCGCCCCGCCCATCCGTACTTTCAGCCCAGAACCTCCTCTTGCTTCTTCAGACCGCTTTCAGGCGGTATGCCGCTTCAGTACATCGGCCAGGTAACGACCGGTATGGCTGCCCTTGGCCGCCGCGATGTCCTCGGGCATGCCCTGGGCCACTACGGTGCCGCCGCCGTCGCCGCCTTCCGGGCCCATGTCGATCACCCAGTCTGCCGTCTTGATGACATCCAGGTTGTGTTCGATCACGACCACCGTATTGCCGGCTTCCACCAGCTGGTTGATCACCTTGAGCAGCAGCGCGATGTCATGGAAGTGCAGACCGGTGGTCGGCTCGTCCAGGATGTACAGCGTGCGGCCGGTATCGCGCTTGGACAGTTCCAGCGACAGCTTCACGCGCTGCGCCTCGCCGCCCGACAAGGTGGTCGCGCTTTGTCCCAGGCGGATGTAACCCAGACCCACGTCGGCCAGGGTCTGCAGCTTGCGCGCAATTGCCGGCACGGCGTCGAAGTAGGTCAAAGCCTGCTCGACCGTAAGGCCGAGCACTTCGTTGATGCTGCGGCCGCGGTAACGGATTTCCATCGTCTCGCGGTTGTAGCGGCTGCCGTGGCAGACGTCGCAAGGGACATAGATGTCGGGCAGGAAGTGCATCTCGACCTTCACCACGCCATCGCCCTGGCAGGCCTCGCAGCGTCCGCCCTTCACGTTGAAGCTGAAGCGACCTGCATCGTAGCCGCGTGCACGCGATTCCGGTACGCCTGCGAACAGTTCGCGAATCGGCGTGAACATGCCGGTATAGGTCGCGGGGTTGCTGCGCGGCGTGCGGCCGATCGGCGACTGGTCGACGCTGATGATCTTGTCGAACTGGTCCAGGCCCTCGATGCTTTCGTAGGGTGCAGGTTCGGCCTGGCTGTTGTACAGGTGGCGCGACACCACGTTCACCAGGGTGTCGTTGATCATGGTCGACTTGCCCGAACCGGACACGCCGCTGATGCACACCAGACGGCCCAGCGGAATGCGCAGGTCGGCCGACTTCAGGTTGTTGCCGGTACAGCCGTTGAGCGCCAGCCAGCCGAGTTCTTCCTGGTCCTTCACCGGGCGGCGCTTGGGCACGCCGATAGACAGTGCGCCATTCAGGTAGCGGCCGGTCAGGGATTCCGGATTTTCCAGAATCTGCGCCGGCGTGCCTTCCGCCACGATGCGCCCGCCGTGCTCACCGGCGCCCGGGCCCATGTCGACCACCCAGTCGGCGGCGCGGATCATGTCTTCGTCGTGCTCGACCACGATCACGCTGTTGCCCAGGTTGCGCAGATGGCGCAGGGTCTCGATCAGGCGGTCGTTGTCGCGTTGGTGCAGGCCGATGGACGGTTCGTCCAGCACGTACATCACGCCGGTCAGGCCCGAGCCGATCTGGCTGGCCAGGCGAATGCGCTGCGCCTCGCCGCCCGAGATGGTGTCGGCGCTGCGGTCCAGCGACAGGTAGCTCAGGCCCACATTGTTCAGGAAGGACAGGCGCGAAATGATCTCGCGCACGATGCGGTCGGCGATCTCCTTCTTGGCGCCGTGCAACTCCAGGGTCTCGAACCAGTTCAGGCACTCGGCCAGTTGCATGGCCTCGACCTGGTAGATGGCCTGCTTGGCCGCGTCTTCACCCACGAACACGTTGCGCGCTTCCGCACGCAGGCGTGAGCCGCCGCAGTCCGGGCAGGTCTTCACGTTACGGTATTTGCCCAGCTCTTCGCGCACGGTGGCGGAATCGGTTTCCTTCCAGCGGCGTTCCAGGTTCGGGATCACACCTTCAAAGGCGTGCAGACGCACGCTGGCCTTGCCCTTCTCGTTCAGGTAGGTGAACGGAATTTCCTGCTCGCCCGAGCCGAACAACACCCGTTCCTGCGTGGTCGGATCGAGCGCGTCGAAGGGCGTGTCGATCTCGAATTCGTAGTACGCGGCCAGGTTGGTCAGCAGCTGGTGATAGAACGGATTGCGTCGGTCCCAGCCCTTGATGGCGCCGCTGCCCAGGCTCAGTTCGGGGAAGGCGACCACGCGCTTCGGATCGAAGAAGCCCACGTGGCCGATGCCGTCGCAGGACGGGCAGGCGCCCACCGGGTTGTTGAAGCTGAACAGGCGCGGTTCGAGTTCCGGCAGGCTGTAGCTGCAGATCGGACAGGCATAGCGGTTCGAGAACAGTTGCTCGTGGCCGCTGTCCATGTCGAGTGCGATCGCGCGGCCATCGGCCAGGGTGATCGCCGTCTCGAAGCTCTCCGCCAGGCGTTGCTGTGATTCCGGCTTCACGCGCAGCCGGTCGATCACCACGTCGATGTCGTGCTTCTCGGTCTTTTTCAGTTCCGGCAGCGATTCCACTTCCAGAATCTGCCCGTCGACCCGGAAACGCACATAGCCCTGTGCCTGCAGGCGCGCGAAGTCGTCCTCGAAGCTGCCTTTGCGGTCTCGCGCGATCGGCGCCAGGATCATCAGCCGCGTGTCGGCCGCCATCGCCAGGGCGTTGTCGACCATCTGGCTGACGCTTTGGGCGCGCAGCGGCACATGGTGATCGGGGCAATATGGCGTACCGACGCGTGCGAACAACAGTCGCAGGTAGTCGTGGATCTCGGTAACCGTCCCCACGGTCGAGCGCGGGTTGTGGCCTGCTGCCTTCTGCTCGATCGAAATCGCAGGCGACAAGCCCTCGATCAGGTCGACTTCCGGCTTGTCCATCAGCTGCAGGAACTGCCGCGCGTAGGCCGACAGGCTTTCCACGTATCTGCGCTGTCCCTCTGCATACAGCGTATCGAACGCGAGCGAGGATTTTCCCGAGCCGGACAGCCCTGTCATCACGACGAGCTGGTGGCGGGGCAGCTCGAGCGAGATGTTCTTGAGATTGTGGGTGCGGGCACCCCGGATACGAATGACATCCATCGACAGCAGGAGCCTCGGCCGTGAGGCTGGGCTTTTCCAAAGGGCAACTTGGTACTATATCGCGCTGCCGCATCTGGCCGCCATCTTTCCCAGGTCGCCGGGCTGGTAAGGCCTGGTTTGTCCCGGTCGCGCCACGCGCCCCCCTTTTTCTGTTGCCATGTCCTCCAAGACTTCCCTCAGCATGACCGCCGTCGAGCGCCGTGCCAGCATCGCGCTGGCAGGCCTCTTTGCGCTAAGAATGCTTGGCCTGTTCATGCTGCTGCCGGTGTTCGCCGTTGCAGCGCGCGGGCTGCCGGGCGGCGACGATCCGTCGCGGGTCGGCCTGGCACTCGGCATGTACGGCCTGACGCAGGCCTTCATGCAGATTCCCTTCGGCATGGCATCCGACCGCTGGGGCCGTCGCCCGGTGGTGGCCGCGGGCCTGGTCTTGTTCATTGTCGGCAGCGTGGTCTGTGCGCTGTCCACCGACCTGTTCTGGATCACGGTCGGCCGCGCCATCCAGGGCAGCGGCGCGATTTCCGCTGCCGTGACCGCTTGGCTGGCCGATTCCACCCGCGACAGCGTGCGCACCCGCGCCATGGCCATGGTGGGCGCGTCGATCGGGATGACCTTTGCGGTATCGCTGGTGGTCGCTCCCTTGCTGATCGGCGTGGGCGGCCTGGCGGGCCTGTTCTGGACCATCGGCTGCCTGGGGCTGGCTGCGCTTGCCGTGGCCCTGTGGGTGGTGCCGACCGCGCCGCCAGTGCCGAAACCGCTGTTGAAAGTACCGGTTCGCCGCGTCATCAGCCACCCGGACCTGCTGCGCCTGAACCTGGGCGTGTTCACCCTGCACTTGATTCAGATCGCCATGTTCGTTGTGGTGCCGGCTGCGTTCATCCAGACTGGCGGCCTGAGCACGGCCGGACTGTGGAAGGTCTACCTGCCCATCGTGCTGGCGTCATTTGTGGTGATGGTGCCGCTCATCATCCTGGCCGAGCGCCGCGGCGCGCATCGTGGCATATTGCGCGGCGCGGTCGCTGCGCTGGTGGTGGTGTGTGTGGCCCTGACCTGGGCGCAGCACCAGTTCGTGCCGCTGGTGATCGCGATGGTGGCGTTCTTTTCCGTCTTCAACGTGCTGGAAGCCATGCAGCCCTCACTGGTGTCGCGGGTCGCCCCGCCGGCCTACAAGGGTCTGGCGCTGGGCTTCTACAACACCAGCCAGGCCGTTGGCCTGTTTGCCGGCGGCGGCCTGGGCGGCTGGCTGGCGGCCAAGGTCGGCCCGTCGGCGGTGTTCGAAGTGGCTGCCGCCCTGGCCTTGCTGTGGCTGGTCGTGGCCTGGCGCATGACGCCGCCCGCAATCCGCGACGCGGCGGCCGAACCGGGTGAAACCATACGATCCGTGCCGTAACAGCACTGGGCCACCGGCTGAGATAAAGTCGTCCACCTCGAACTTGCGAGTTCAGCCAGATCGCGTTTACATCCATCCCATTACATCGACTCATTCGCGCCGGCACTGTTGCCGAGCGCAGCGGGCGCCCCGCCACCGGGGCAGTCTGCATCAACAATCAACTGGAGAGTGGCAATGGCATCCGTCAACAAAGTCATCATCGTCGGCAACCTGGGCCGTGATCCCGAAGTGCGCTACACGCCAGACGGCGCAGCGATCTGCAACGTGTCGATCGCAACCACGTCCAACTGGAAAGACAAGACCACCGGCGAAAAGAAAGAAGAAACCGAATGGCACCGCGTGGTCTTCTACAACCGCCTGGCCGAAATCGCCGGCGAGTACCTGAAGAAGGGCCGTTCGGTGTACATCGAAGGTCGCCTGAAGACCCGCAAGTGGCAAGACAAGGACACCGGCGCCGATCGTTTCAGCACCGACATCGTGGCTGACCAGATGCAAATGCTGGGCGGCCGTGAAGGCGGCGGCATGGGCGGTGGCGGCGACGGTGGCTACGACGAGATGTCGCAAGCCGCGCCGCAGCAGCAACGCAGTGCCCCGCGTCCCAGCGCCCCGCGCCAGGCTCCGCAAGGTGGCGGGCGTGCAGCGCCGGCACCGTCGGCTGCACCGAACTTCGCGGATATGGACGACGATATTCCGTTCTGATCGGCAGCATTCCTGTCAGTAGCAAAAAGCCCCAAGCGATGAACGTTTGGGGCTTTTTTTCATGGTGCTGACTAGTCCTGGAGCTGGCTGACACCTTTTTGGTTTCAAAAAGGGAAGTCCCATGAACAGGTGTCAGTGCGGCAATGGACATGCGTGCAGCAACTGACACGGCATCGGGCCGGGTTGCCCGTGTGGATAATGGAAGGCTGCTGAATACGGGAGCGCACTCGTGAGTGGAGCCAAGTTCGAATTGCGTGCCGTGGTAGACGATGACGGCTTCGTCGCGCTGGTATGTCCGGACACCTATTCGGGATACGTTGACGAAGATTGGACACTCGATCAGGTGCTTGCCACGTTCGTGGCGCAGATGAACGCGGGGGCGCTGTTCTGTGTCTATCCAGGTCCCGACCTGGCCGATGCGTCCCTTCGGATTTCCGACACGCCGTCGACGGCCGCTGCGCGGCGAGAGGTGTCAGGGCTGATTCGGGTTGGAGAGGGCGGGCTCTGGTTGACTGAATATGCCCAGTTGACGATGGCGGCGCAGTCCAGGGATACCGCGCCGTATGCCGCTTACCATGTCCGATTGCCCGTGCCCTCAGGCGTGTACTGCGTAACGCTGCGACAGTTGGCTTCCTCGTACGAGGATGAGGTGGAAACGGCCGTTGAGTTGGTCATCAGACGCAGCGATGTGGGTGCAATCTGTCCTCTGTTCGAGGCAGTTCCTTGGTTCGAATAGACGCTTCCGAGAGCACGCTCAGGTTCAGTCTCTTACCAGGTCAACCGCACCCAACACCGCCGGCTCCATCGGCGGCAGCCCGCGCCCGCTTTCCATCAACGCATTCAACCCATCCAAGGCCAGCGGTCGGCTGAAGTAATACCCCTGGATCTGATCACAGCCGTGCTCCTGCAGATACGCCAGCTGCTCGATCGTCTCCACCCCTTCGGCAATCACATCCAGCTTCAAACTGTGCGCCAGCCCGATGATCGCCAGCGTAATCGCCGCATCATCGGCGCTGGTGGTGATATTGCGGATGAAGGCGATGTCGATCTTCAGCTTGTCGATCGGCAGACGCCCCAGGTAAGCCAGGCTTGAATAGCCCGTGCCGAAATCATCGACCGAGATTTTCACGCCGCGTTCGCGCAGTCCTTGCAGCACCGACACCGTGTGTGCGGTGTTGGCCATCATCGAGCTTTCCGTCAGTTCGAGCTCCAGCAGGCGGCCCGGTACCTCGTTGTCGCTCAAGGCGGTGTCGACGTCGGCGGCCAGGTCGCCCTCGATGAACTGGCGCTGAGCGATGTTCACCGCAACTTGCACGTCGCCGAACGCCGATTCGCGCCAGTGGCGAATCTGTTTGCAGACGGTCGACAGTGTCCATTGGCCGACCCGCACGATCAGGCCGCTTTCTTCCAGCGCGGGAATGAAGATCGAGGGCATGACCAGGCCATGGCCGGGTCGGTGCCAGCGCAGCAGCGCTTCGACGCCTGAGATGCGTCCGGTCGCCAGGTGCACCTTGGGCTGGTAGTGCAGCAGGAATTCCTGGTTCTCGATGGCGTCGCGCAGTGCCATTTCGAGTTCCAGCTTGGTGATTGCGTCGGCGCTCATCTGGGGCGTGAACAACCGGTAGGTGTCGCGCCCGCCATGTTTGGCGCGGTACATGGCCATGTCTGCGTATTGCAGCAGGGTCTCGGCGCTGGCGGCATCGGCGGGGTAGAGGGCGATGCCGACGCTGGCGGTCGACGTCACGTGGCGGCTGTTCACCGAAAAGGGCGCACTGAGCGTTGCCCGGATGCGTTTGGCGAGTTCGATGGCGCCGGCCTGTGCGTCGTCCGCCTCAAGGATGATCGCCAGTTCGTCACCGCCCAGCCGGCCCAGCTGGCAGTTGCCGGGCATGCATGCGCTCAGGCGTTGGCCGAACTGCACCAGCAGCTCGTCGCCGGCAGCGTGCCCGAGCGTGTCGTTGACGTTCTTGAAGTTGTCCAGGTCAAGAAACAGCACGGCCAGTTGGCCGCTGCGCGCTTGCGCCTCGGCCAGCGCCGTGCGCAGGGTGTCGTAGAACAGCGAGCGATTGGGCAGGCCGGTGAGGGCGTCGAAGTGCGCCAGCTGGTGCATGCGCAGCTCGACTTTCTTGCGCTCGGTGATGTCCCGGACCACGGCGACCACGACCCAGCTGTCGCCGAAGCGGTGGGCCATCCGGTTGACCTCGACGGCAATCTGCGCGCCGTGTTTGTCCCGCAGGTCGATCTCCGCCAGGCGTTGCTCGGCATGGTCGGCCGACATGGCCTGAGCAATGCGGTGCACGTGCTCGATCGACACCGCGGAGAAGCCATAGGGGTCGACAGCGAAGAATTCCTCGCGTGTGTAGCCGAGCATCGTGCACGCGGTTTCGTTGACCTCGACGAACTGCAGGGTCTCTTGATCAATCAGGAATATGGCGTCGCCGGTCGCGTCGATGGCGGTGCGAAAGCGCTGCAGATCGGCCGTGCGGGCGCGCACCTGTTGTTCCAGGATGACGCCGTGGTCGCGTGTGAAGTCGGTGAAGGCTTTCAGGCGCAGCAGGTTGCGCACGCGCAGCCACAGCTCGGCGCGATCGATCGGCAGTGTCAGGAACTCTTCGGCACCGGCGGCAAGCGCAGCCAGGCGCGATTCGCGGCCGATCACCGCGGTCACCATGATGATCGGAATACTGGACGTGGACGGATCGTCCTTCAGGCGGCGCGTGACCTCGTGTCCGTCGATGCCGGGCATCATCACATCGAGCAGGATCAGGTCCGGCGCGCGCCGGGCGATCAGGTCCAGCGCCTCCTGGCCGCTGCCGACGCTGAGCGTGGTGTAGCCCTCGGGCGCAAGCAAGGCTTCCAGCACCCTGCGGTTGATCGGCTGGTCATCGACAATCAGGATGGTGGCGATGGGACCGTTCACATGGGCCTTGCGCTTCTGGCCAGCTGCGCATCGATCACCGCATAGAGTTCAAGGTAGCGCAGCGGCTTGGCGACATAGGCGTCGCAGCCTGCGGCCTCGGCCTTTTCCTGGTCGTCCTTCATCGCCATGGCAGTCAGGGCGATGACCGGTATGGCCGCCGTGGCTGAGGCCTGTTTGAGCAGCGAGGTGGCAGTCAGTCCGTCGATGCCGGGCAATTGAATGTCCATCAGGATCAGGTCGGGCTGTTCGTCCCGCGCCATCGTCATGCCGGTTTCGGCATCGGTCGCGCACAGCGGCAGGTGGCCGGCATTGTTCAGCAGCAGGCAGGCCAACTTCATGTTGGCCGGGTTGTCCTCGATGATCAGAATGCGTGCCATGGTGTGTGCTCCGGAATGTTCAGCCGACCACCAGCGCGCGCCGAACCTGCTCGACGAAACCGACCCGGTCGAAGCCGGACTTCTCGACAATGTCGACGGTCTGGCCGGGGATGCTTTGCAGGGCGGCGCGGTCGCTTGCGGTGACCTGGCGCCCGGTGACCACGACGATCGGGATGTGGGCCGTTTCGGGATCCTTGTGCAGCGCTGCCACCACCTCGAAGCCATCCATCACCGGCATGCTCAAGTCCAGCAGGATCAGGTCGGGATCGACTTGCTTGACCAGCGCCATGGCTTCGGCCCCGCTGTAGGCACGCACCACCTTGTACTCAGGCGCGGGCAGCACGCGGGCGATCATCTCGACCGCGTCCTTGTCGTCATCCACCACCAGCACGGTGTGAACGCGCTTGGCCTCCGGGTCCAGGCCGAGGTTTCTGAGGGTGGACCTGAATTGCGCCCGCGTCAGTGGCTTCTGCAAGCCTGCGGAAGCGCCGTGGTTGAGTGCGTCGTTGGTGTCGGCCTGGCCTGCGATGATCACCACGGGTACGTCGGCCAGCGAGGCATGCTCACGCAGGCGCTGCAGAAACTCCCAGCCGTGCATGCCGGGCAATTCCAGGTCGAGCGTCACCAGGCTGAGCGCATGGCGCGGCGCCATCAGCATGGCCGCCTCGCCGCTGGCCGCACGCAGCACGGTGAAACCTTCGGCTTCGAGCAGCAGGCGCACCAGGTCGGCTGCCTTGTCGTCGTCTTCGACCACCAGGGCCAGGCGATCCGCAGCAGTGGCTGCGGGCAGTCCGATGCCGCCGTGCACGACCTGCGTGCCCTGCATGCCGAGGGCGGCGGGGGCCGCCGAGAACAAGGGCAGCCACACGGCGAAGCAGGCGCCTTTGCCCTCTGCGCTGGTGACCGCCACCGTGCCGCCCTGCAACTCGGCCAGCTGCTTGACCATCGCCAGGCCAAGCCCGGTGCCCGCATATCTGCGCGCCAGGCTGCTGTCGATCTGGCTGAAGGCCTGGAACAGCCGTGCCATGTTCCAGGCGGAGATGCCAATGCCGCTGTCGGTGACGCGAATTTCCAGAAACTCGTCATGCTCGCTGGTCGCCAGCGCGAAGCCGTGGGTGGGCCAGTCGCCGGGCAGGGTGCCGACCATCGCGCGCGGTACGCGGCGGGCCTGCAAGGTGACGTGGCCGCCGTCGGCCGTGAACTTGACCGCATTCGACAGCAGGTTGTAGACGATCTGCTTGGTCTTGCGCATGTCGAGCTGCGCCGAGCCCAGGTCTTCGCTGGTGTTGAGTTCCAGGCGGATGTGTTGCGCGGCAGCCTTGTCCTTGACGATCGACAAGCTGTTCTTGAACAGACGGCAGAGGTCGACGGGTTCGAGCTCCAGGGTCATCATGCCGGCCTCGACCTTGGTCAGGTCCAGGATGTCGTTGATGAGGGACAAGAGGTGCAGGCCGCTCGTGAAGATGTCGCCGATGTAGCCGTTCTGGGTCTCGCTCATCGGGCCCATCAGGCCGTCTTTCAGTGCCTCCGAGAAACCGATGATGGCATTGAGCGGCGTGCGCAATTCGTGCGACATGGTCGCCAGGAATTCCGACTTCATGCGGCTCGCGTGTTCGAGTTCGACGTTCTTTTCTTCCAGTGCGCGCTCGAACAGGCGCCGGTCGGTCACGTCGCGCGCGGCAGCGATCACACCCTGCAATTGGCGGTCGCGATTGTGGAAGGTGGCGGCGTTGTACGACACCACCGTCTCGACGCCGTTGACGGCGCGCACCGTCAGCTCGTAGTCGGTCACGCGGTTCTCGGTCAGCACGCGGGCAATGGCCGCATCGGCGCGGTCGGGGTCGGTGAAGAAGTTGCGACAGGGCGCGCCGATCAGCTCGTCGCGGGTGCGGCCGGTAAGCGCGATCATCTGCTGGTTGACGTCCGAGATGAAACCCTGCGGGTCGGTCATCATCAGCGCGTCGATGTTCGATTCGATCAGCGAACGTGTGTAGAACTGCTGGTCGCGCAGGCGCTGGTCGAGCAGCGCCTTGGCCGCTTCGACCTGTTTGCGCGCGGTGTTGTCGGTGCCGATCAGCAGGTAGCCGATGATGGCCTCTTGCGGATCGCGCAGCGCCGTCACCGACACGATGGCCGGGAAGCGGCTGCCATCCTTGCGGATGTAGGTCAGCTCGTAGATGTCTTCGATGCCGCGCGAGGCCTTGAACACCAGGGCTTCGAAGCCTGGGGTGATGGTGGTGCCCAATTCGAGGCTCAGCGCCTGCGCGCGCGCAATCACTTCCTGCGGGTCGGAGATGTCTGCCGGCGTGATGGTGTCGACGGTCTCTGCGGCGGTGTAGCCCAGCATGCGCTCGGCCCCCACGTTGAAGATCTGGATCACGCCTTTGGCGTCGGTGGCGATGCTGGAGAAGTTCGCGCTGTTGAAAATGGCGTCCTGCAGCGCGCCCATTTTGATGAGCGTTTCCTGTCGACGAATTTCGAGAGTGCCTTCGGTGCTCGGCAGTAGCTGGCCGAGGGGGGCGGTCACCTTGTGGTCCGGCAGGAAACCGAACGAATGGCCTGCGCGTCAGCGACTGCGCAGTGCGTTTCCGCATGGGAAGAGCGTCTCACTGAAGCATCCTCTACAACGGGGGTGAGAGACGGCCGAAACCGAGACGGGCAAGCGGAAACTGAAATACAGCTGTCTGCTGACATTACCATGCATATCGGGTTCGCAAGCAGGCAGTTTGGGGGGAGAAACGCACGGAATCGGCGTGACGATGCGACGGGGTTCATGCGCCCATCCTCACCCTGGCGAATTTGCTGTGGCGCAAGGGCGTATCAGTGGGCATTCGGACGGAGAATCGATTGATCAACTATCGCAGGCGGTGGGCCAAGGCGGGCTTCCTGTGCTGTGTTCTGTTGCTGATGTGGATGACCCACACTCACATTCGCGACAAGGAACACTTGCAGCAAGACCGCGCCATGGCAAAGGCATTCATGTCCAGAATCAATGCCGGGCAATCGCGTGTTGCCGATATAAACCCGCGCGACTGGGATGTGGTCTGTCCGTTGGAAGCGTATGAAAACCCCGAGCGCGCAGTCCCGGACTATCTCTCCGTGGATCCGGCGAGTCTTGCGTTCGCCCGCTCGCCGCGGATGGTCGGTGAGAACGAAACCAGCCTTGCCTTCGTTGATTCAGCAAAACGCGAAGTGACGGTGCGGTACTTCGACAGAAAAGAAATATTTGAGATTACGGGCTCTTCTTGTCTCGACAGGAGGAGGGCGTCATTTTCCGTGGTGCCGGCAAGCTATCGCCCCGACAAGTTCATGGCGATTCGTTTGATAAACGCGGCGCCCGACTAGGCGTGTCCGAACCAATGCCAGCGGGTGCGGCCGATGTCGATCTCCCTGTCTGGCGCGACGCTCGCGCAACAGGATATTTCCAGCGTGGTCAGCGGCGGCGCCGACGTTGTACTTTGCCCGCCGAGCGGGTCTCCTGCAGCGGCAAAAACCACCATGGTGCTGCGCCTGCCATGTCGGTCGCTTGACGGTCCCCAGCGCTTGTCGTGGAACCGCAGCATCGACGATCCATGCACCCCTTGAACTTACCTTGAACACATGAAAATTTCGCCTCAACACCCGGCTGTGATCTGGGCTTGCAACATCGGTCTTGCGATCCTGATCGCCTACGCGGCCAGCCCGGTTGGATCTGCGGTCCTGATTGCCACCGAGAAATGGGCCGGCCTGTCGAACGGCATCGGCGCGAAACTGGTCATGGCGGTTCCGGCCATCGCCTTCGTGCTGTCGCTGATCTGGCTGTCGAAGATGTCCACGCTGGTTCGGCGCATTGGCAACGCCTTGAAGACGGCCGGCATTTTGCTGCTGCTGTCGCTGCCGGTGTTGATCGTGGTCGCGATTGTCGAAAACATGAAGCCAGAGGTGGGGGGCGAGCATGGCGCCGGTACCGCTGCCGTCTACCTGGTGTTCCTTTTCGGTGGCGCCTACGGCATTGTGGGTCTGGTTCTGCTGGTCGCCGGCATTGTCACGCTGCGCCGCGAGCGGCGTGCCGCTACGCTGTAAGGGGGCCGCGCATCATGCACACTGCTTCCACGACGCCTGACATCACGCGCTTCGACCATTTCGCGCGTGCGGTTCAAGATCATTTTGCGCTGATGATCGACGGCCACGGGGCGCAACTGCTGACGGTATCCACCGAGGGCTTGTTCGATCTGTATCTGTCCGGCTTTCCCGAGTCCATGCGGCAGGAACACAACTGTGCTTGCTGCCGCCGTTTCATCGCGCGTTTCGGCGGGCTGGTGCATGTTGATGACCAGGGCGCACGCACCTCGGTGATGTGGCCGTCGGACCATGACGGCGAGTACGGTCCTTCTGCGCGCTTGATGTCGGCCCAGGTGAAGCAGGCCAATATCAAGGGCGTGTTCATGACCAATGCCACGGACCTGGGCATTGCCACCAAGGGTGGGTGGTCGCATTTTTCGGTACCGGTGCCGGATGCTGCTCGCAAGCAGGTCAGCGACGAACGCCTGCACGCGGCGCTCAGCCTGAAGCTGCAGGACATGGGCACCTTGCAACGTGGCCTGGCGGACTTCGACGCCGCCACTATCAATGCTGCGCTGGGTCTGCTGCGGTCCGAATCGCTGTATCGCAGCGAGAAGGTGCTGGGGCCGTGCGAGTGGCTGCACGACGTGCGCAGCGCCTACGACAGCACGCGTGGCCCGGCGCGCGAGGCGCTGCTGTGGCGGGCCGTGGCCTCGGCGCCGCCGGGGTTCTGCACGCCCCGCAGTTCGATGATCGGCACCTTGCTGGAAGACATCGCCAGCGGCATGGCGTTCGATGATGTGAAGGCACGCTTCGCCGCAAAGATGAACCCGCTGCAATATCAGCGGCCCCAGGTGCCGGCCACGGCCGGCAACATCGCGCAGGGCGAGAAGATCATTGCCGAACTGGGGCTCGAGCCGAGCCTGCATCGCCGCTTTGCGCGGCTCGATGAAATCCAGACGATCTGGATGCCGAACGACAAGCCTGCTGCACCTGGCCAGGGCGTATTCGGCCATCTGGTGCCGAAGGGCAAGCCGACGCCTGCTGCCCTGGTGGGCGATGCTGGCGCCATCACCTGGGAGAAGTTCCAGCGCACGGTGCTGCCCACGGCCGAGCACATCGAATTCCTGCTCGAGAAACGCATGCACTGGTGTGCGCTGCTGACGGCGGTGAATGCCGATGCGCCGCCGATTTTGCAGTGGGATTTGCCTGAGGCACGCAACCCCGTGTCCTGGTACGTGTATTACGGGGGTTCGCCGTCTTCGCAGTGGGGCATGCCCTCGGGCCAGTACCGCAAGGTGACGGGGATTGCGCTGCAGCCTTCGATGTGGAATGGCGGTTACGAGCACCAGGGCAAGAGCGTGCTTTTTGTGATCGACGGTGCGCTCGACGAGAAGGACGAGGGCATGAGCCTGTTCCCGGAGTTCATGCGCGGCGAGCTGCAGCCGATCCGCGCAACGATCGAGGCCTACTCGAAGGCGGGCTCGATACAGGGGCGGAAAGACGCGTCGGCGTGCGGCATTCGTATCTCGAACCACCAGGGGCAGAGCAATCGTGTCCGGGTGACGAGCGCCACCAGCGTGATGGAGTATTTGATCGACCGCTGGGACTGAAGCCTTCGGGCGGTGCGAGACGGGACGCACAAGCTCAGGGCGCAAAAAAACGGACGCAAAAGAAGTCATACTGAGCGCTTGACTTAGAGCGCGCTCAAACTTCGAGAATCGTTTCCATGGCATCCCTCCTGACCATTTCCGAAGTCGCGCAACGCACCGGCCTGACGGCGCACACGCTGCGCTATTACGAGCGTGCCGGCCTGATTGCGCCGGTGTCGCGCGCAAGCGGCGGCCAGCGCCGTTATGCGGCCTCGGACCTGGAATGGATCGGATTCCTGCTGCGTCTGCGCGAGACCCATATGTCCATCGGGCAGATGCAGGTCTTCGCGCGACTGCGCAGCGAAGGGAATGCGACCGCCGCCCAACGGCGCGAGATGCTGTCGCAGCATCTTGCCCAGGTGCATGCGTCGATCACGGTCATGCAGCAGGCTGCCGAGGTCTTGCAGACCAAGATCGCGCACTACCAGGACCTGGAAGCTTCCTTTCGCCGCGCACCACCGTCACCAAGCAAAGGAAACGATCATGTCCCATCACAACACCCCCCGTTATCTGCAGGGCCTGGCCAAGTTGCGCGAAATCGATGGCCAGGCGGGTGAGCACGTCGTCGCCAGTCTTGCCGATATCGCGCCGGACTTTGCCCGCTATCTGATCGAGTATCCGTTCGGCGACATCTACTCGCGCCCCGGGCTTGACCTGCGCAGCCGCGAGATCGCCGTGGTGGCTGCGCTGACCGCCATGGGCAACGCCGCCCCGCAATTGAAGGTGCACTTGCAGGCGGCCCTGAACGTGGGCGTCACGCGCGAAGAAATCGTCGAGGTCATCATGCAGATGTCGGTCTACGCAGGTTTCCCGGCGGCCCTGAACGGGCTGGCTGCGGCGCGCGAGGTGTTTGCCGCCAGCGACGCACACGCGGTGCCCGCATGAAACGGCGGACCCTGCTGCAGGCCCCCGTGCTGGCGGCTGCCGCGGTGCTGTCCGGCGGGGTTGCGCTGTCGGCGCAGGCCGCATCGGGCTGGCGTTTGCAGACCCGTCCAGTGCACGAGGGACTGGGTTCGCCGGTCGGCATGGGCTACGACCCGGCAGGCCAGTTGTACGTGGCCAACTGGTCTGCCGGCACCGTGCTGCGGTTTTCCGCAAAGGGGGAGCGCACGGTGTTCGCCAGCGATCTGAACACGCCGTCCGGCCTGGCGGTGGGGCCGACTGGCGACATCTTTGTCGCGTCCTACAACGAGAGTGTGGTGTGGCGGTTCACCCCCGCTGGCGAACGCAGCGTCTTCGCCAGCGGCCTGGCCATCCCGGCTGGCCTGAGCTTCGATGCGCGCGGTCGCCTGCTGATCGCCAATCGGCACACCAATCAGATCATCGCCGCCTCGCCCGGCCGGCTGCAGGTCGTCGGCCAAGGCTTGCAGACACCGGTATGCGCGGTGTCCTTGCCCGATGGGCGATTCATGGTCAGCAATATCGCGGGCGGCATCTCGGTGGTCGGTGCCGACCTGATGCCCCGCACCGTGAACACGGATTTGCGCAGTCCCGGGCCAGGCATGGTGCTGGCATCACGCGATTCGGTGTTCGTTGCGGACTTCGGCGGCGGCTCGGTCAGTCGCATCGACGTGGAAGGACGGCGCAGCGTGGTGGTGGATGGCTTGTCCGGCCCGGCCGGTCTGGCCAAGGCGCCCGATGGCAGCCTGATGGTGGCAACCTGGGCCGAGAACGCGGTGTTCCGCATTCGCAAGCGATAGGGCGCTCATGCTCGTTGGCGGGCACCGATGATGGCGGGTCTCGTATAAAGTCGCTCGATGGCAAACGGCTGCGGCCTGCTTGCCGTCAGACTCATCCACTTCATCAGGATTCGCATGACCGACACGACTTTCGCGCCGCAACCGGCTGCTTCACGTCTGGCCAATGCCTGGCGCACCGGGGCCTTGTTGACCGATCTGCCCGCAGAAGAGCGTCCGCCTTCCTTGGCCGAGGGCTACGTCGTGCAGTCCTTGATGGTCGGTCAATTGAACGACGAACAGGTCGGCTGGAAGATCGCCGGCGCATCGCCTGCCGGCCTGCGCGGCGAGTTGCCCAACCCTGCCGTGATCGGCTGCCTGACGCGTTCGCGTGTGTTTCCGTCGGGTGCCACCATCACCTTGCCGGCCGGTGCCACCGCCACGCTGGAAACCGAGGTGGCCGTCAGGTTCGCACGCGAGGTGTCGCCCGAGGACGGCGACTTCGACGTGGCGACGATGATCGACAGCGCGTTCGTGGCGATCGAAGTGGTGTGCAGCCGCTTCGTCAATCGCAAGGCGGTGGCCTACCCGAGTTTTGTGGCCGACAACGCGGGCTTTCACGCCTTCATCCAGGGCGAGGCGCTGGCGTTCTCGGCCGACACGCTGTTCGACGAGGACGCAGGTTTCTGGAAGGACGGCGAGCGTCTGGCCGCGTCCTTGTCTGGCGACAAGCGCACGCAACCCTTCGTGTCGCTACCCTTCATGCTGAGCGAATTCCGCCGCCGCGGCATCACCGTGCCCAAGGGCGCAATCGTCACCACCGGCACTCTGTGCGTGCCTTTTGATACGGCCACTCCCGGGTATTACGAGGCCCGGCTGGGATCGGCCAAGCTTGGGCTGACGCTGGCGCACAGCCCGGCGTGACGCCCTTGTGGTGGTGAGGCCGCCGGCTCAGGCCGGCAGCAATCCGGCCGCCCGATAGCTGTCGATGGTGGCGTCGTAAAGCGAAAGATCGGCGCGGCTGCGTGCCATCAGCTGTGCGCCGGCAACCGCAGCAAAGATCGCCCGCGCCCGTGGCGTGCTTTCTTTGGCCGCGACCACGCCAGCAGCCACCAGCACCTTGCTCAGCCAGGCCACGTTCACGTCGGCGAAGGCCTGCACTTCGGTCTTCACCGCGTCGGGCAGGTCTTCATACTCTGCCGCCATGAAGCTGGCCAGGCACAGCCGGTTCTCGCTTTCCAGCGACAAGCGGAATATCTCCGGGTAGCGGCGCAGGCATTGCAAGGGCTCGGGCGTGTCGACCAGCATGGCGTCGAGCACGGCGGCAGTGTCTTCCCAGTAGCGCCGGGCAACGGCCGCGCCGAGGTCTGCCTTGCTGGGGAAGTGGTAGTAGATGCTCGCGCCCTTGATCCCGACCTCGGCCGCCAGGTCACGAAAATTCAAGCCGCTGTAGCCGTGCACCTGGGCGGTCCTGCGGGCTGCGGCCAGGATGGCTTCACGTGCGTTGGTAGTCCCGCTTGCCTTGGCGCTGGCCTTTGCGCCGTCCTTCGCGCTTTCCTTGCCGGACACCTCTTCCACTGCTTTTTCTGTCATGTCTCTGTCCTGGTCAGCCCGCGGCTGACTGAAAAATCCGGGCGCACCTTATCTGCGGCTTGTCGCCTGCATTGCGCCATGAAGACTATTTTACCTACCAACTGCCAGACAGGGGTTGACCTGCCTATTTTTCAGTCCTAATATTTGCCTACCAAGTGACAGGTAGGCAATCAGGGCCGTGTGCCGGATGCCCGGGTCGCTTCCTCAACCAGACGGATAAAGGACACGAACATGCCCAGCAACATCACCCAATACGACGCCAGCGCACTGGCCGAACTGATTCGCACCCGGCAGTTGTCGCCGGTGGAAGTCATGCAGGCGCATCTGGACCGCATCGAGGCGGTCAACCCCAAGCTCAATGCCATCGTCACCATCGCCGACCAAGCGCTGAGCGCCGCCCGCGCCGCGGAAGCCGCGGTGATGGCCGGCGGTCCGCTTGGCCCCTTGCATGGCGTGCCGTTCACGGCCAAGGACTCGATCGACACGGCGGGCGTCATGACGCAGCGCGGCTCGCCGATCTTCAAGGGCCGCCTGCCCGATACCGATGCGACCAGCGTTGCGCGCCTGAAGCAGGCCGGCGCGATCCTGCTCGCCAAGACCAATCTGCCGGAATTCTCGTACTCGACCGAATCCGACAACCTGCTGACCGGGCGCTCTAACAACCCCTGGAATCTGGATCGCACGCCGGGTGGGTCGAGCGGCGGCGAGTCGGCCGCGATTGCCGTCGGCATGTCGCCGCTGGGCCTTGGCAGCGACTTGGCGATTTCGATTCGTGGTCCCTCAGCCAATACCGGCATCGTGGGCCTGAAGGCCACACATGGCCGCATCCCGATGACCGGCCTGTGGCCGCGCGCCCCGCGCCGCTTCTGGCATGTGGGCCCGATGGCACGCACGGTTCGCGATGTCGCGCTGGCGTATTCCGTGCTCGGCGGCCCTGATGGTGAAGATGGCTTCTCCACGATGCCGCTGAATGTGGACATGGGTGTCGGCGCTGCGCCCAATCGTCCGCTGCGGGTGGGCTGGCTGGTCGAGCCCGGATTCGGCCCGATCGACGCCGAGGTGGCGGCCACGGTGAAGGCGGCCGCCGAAGCGCTGCACGGTGCGGGTTGCATCGTCGAAGCCGTGCGGGTGCCGGCACTGGAGCGCGATGATGCGTTGGAAATCTTCAAGCGCCTGCACGTGATGGAAATGAAGCCGGCCTTCCGGGACGCCGTCGCCGGCCACGAAGACAAGATGTTCTCGATCTCGAAGGACATGCTGGTCTCGCCCGAGACCTCGATGGAAGACTTCATCGAGGCCGAGCAGGCAACCGAGCGCATGCGTGACGGTTTTGCCGAGTACTTCACCCGCTTCGATGCGCTGCTGTGTCCGGTGTTGCCGATCCCTGCGCATGCACATGGCCTGTCGGACATCGTGATCAACGGGCAGTCGATTTCGGCGATTCAGATCCTCGCCGCGACCGTTCCCTTCAACGTGACCGGCTTGCCCGCCCTGTCGATGCGCTTCGGCACCAGCCGCGACGGATTGCCTATCGGCGTGCAACTGGTATCGCGCTGGATGGCGGAATCGACCGTGCTGCACCTGGCGTCTTTGCTGGAAGCCGCCAGCCCGGTTCGCGGGCTGCATCCGGCGATTTGACGCCAGGGGCAGGGTGGTAGCGGTGTCGGTTGGACGCGCAGTGGCGTAAAACACCGAAATGCGCGATTGTCATCGGCAGCAGGAACGCGGCTTTGTCAGGACCTGGTCCGCAAGACGCACTGCCGAGACTTTCCTGGCGCAGTCTGACCGACCCCCATTCATACCGACCCCCATTCATACCTACGGGCCCCATGCTCAAAATCCATCACCTTGGCCATTCCCAATCCGAACGCATTGTCTGGCTCTGCGAAGAGTTGGAACTTCCGTACGAACTGTTGCACTACACCCGTGACGCCGTTACCCGGCTGTCACCGCCCGAACTGAAGACCTTGCATCCGCTGGGTGCTGCGCCGCTGATGGAAGACGGCGAGCTGCTGCTGGCCGAATCGGCGGCGATTGTTGAATACATCATCGTGAAACACGGCGGCGGTCGCTTCAAGCTCGGCCCCGATCATCCCGACTACGCGGATTTCCTGTACTGGTTCCATTTCTCCAATGGCAACCTACAGTCGGGCATGCTGCGTTTCATGTCGATGAACCGCGCTGGCCTGGCGGCCAATCATCCGGCCCTGATGGCGGTGAAGGGCCGCCTGGACTTGCTGCTGGCGCTGGTGGAAGACCGGCTGGGCAAGGTGCCTTATTTCGCCGGCCAGGAATTCACGGCCGCCGACATCATGAGCGTGTTCTCGTTCACCACCATGCGCCTGTTCCAGCCGCTGGATCTGGCGCCGTATCCGAACATCCGCGCCTACCTGCAGCGCATTGGCGCGCGACCTGCCTACCAGCGCGCGATGGCCAAGGGCGACCCGGATCTGACTCCGATGTTGAGCTGAGCGCAAATGCATCTGATAGGGGGGGGATATACTCCCCCTATGTATCGTCTATACTCCTCCCGAGTATATGAAAAGGTGCATCCCTTGCCCCACAGTCCTGAAGAAAAGAAGCGCGCGTTGACGCGTGTCCGCCGCTTGCGCGGGCAG